>JAEEGF010653825.1_pt1 | contig 49749 bp, 43 predicted proteins | sample 9134171 | NCBI WGS metagenome assembly JAEEGF01 (sample SAMN16246542, study PRJNA631951) | gut metagenome | biome: gut microbiome; feature: rumen; material: AP-attached | host: Bos | place: Iran: Karaj | collected 2018-10
AGGACAGAAGCCGCCAGGCCAGCCGCAGCGCCTTCGACGCTCTTCTTGGGGCTCACCGAAGGCCAGATCTTATGCTTCCCGCACAGGACGCCCGTGAAATACGCCGCGATGTCCGAACAGGCGGGCACGAGGACGATGAGCAGCTGTTCCCACCGGGAGAACGCGATGAGGGGGGTGAGCAGGACAGGCATGTAGATGACCCCGGCAAGCATGGCGCACGCCTGGAGCATGGACCGGGAAGACCTGGTGCGGCTCCAGGAGAACAACGCGAAAAGCGCGGCCGCCAGGCCGCAGGCGGCCAGCGTGAGATGCGCAGGGAACGAGGGAAAGAAGGCCGCGGCAGCAACGTATGCCGCCCCCATGAGCATCCCCATGGCCTTCATGCCCCATGCGCCCTGCCTGTGGAACAGGAAGAGGAACTCCCCCAGCCCGAGCAGCGCGACAGCGGCCACAAGAAAGGTGACATACCACCCGCCGAGCGCCCAGGCGGCGATAAGGACCGCCGCCAGGATGAGGCCCGTGGCGATGCGGGTGTTCAGCGCCGCAGCCCGCAGTTTTTCATTCATGCTCGCCTTCCTTTCGTGAAGCTGCGCAGTCCTGCCCCTCGATCCTGCCGTAGCGCCTCTCCCTCTGGGAAAAGTCCTGGAGCGCCCGGTGCAGTTCCTGGGCTGTGAAATCCGGCCAGAGCACGGGGCTGAAAAAGAATTCAGCGTAGGCGCTCTGGAACAGGAGGAAATTGCTGATCCGCATTTCCCCGCTGGTCCTGATGACGAGGTCGGGATCGGGAAGGGAGGGGTCGTACAAAGCGTCCCTGAACGCTCCTTCCGTGAGGTCTTCCGGCGGGATCCCGCGCTTGACCAGGCTGCGCGCGGCATGCAGGATCTCTTCGCGTCCTGAATAGCTGATGGCGAGGGTCAGGCGCATATGGCGGTTGGACCTGGTCTTTTCCAGCCCGTAGGCCAGCGCCTGGCGGGCCAGGAAAGGCAGGTCATCCATCTCGCCGATGAAGCCCAGGCGGATATCCTTCTCCATGAGCAGGGGGAGCTCCTGCTTCAAAAAGGAACAGAACAGCTCAAACAGGAACTGGACTTCTTCCTTCGGCCGGTTCCAGTTTTCCCTGGAAAAGGCGTACAGGGTGAGATACGGGATGCTCAGCGACCGGCACTCGGTGACCACGGTCCTGACCGCGTCCATCCCGGCGCGGTGCCCCTGGATGCGGGGAAGCCCCCTTTTCTGCGCCCAGCGCCCATTGCCGTCCATGATGACGGCGATATGGCCAGGGAGCTTGCAGGAGGAAAGGCTCTGTTCTGTCATGTGTTCAGAAGGCATGGATGTCACAGGGTCGCAGGGGAAGAGGGATGGCCGGCGGAAGGGGAGGGCCGGATCGCGGATCCGGCGCCGCTCCCTTTAGATGTCCATGATCTCCTTTTCCTTGGCCTGTGCCTTGGCGTCTGCCTTCTTGACGTAGCTGTCCGTCAATTTCTGGATGTCATCCATGGCCTTTTTCAGCTCGTCCGAAGAGATGGCCTTGTCTTTTTCCAGCTTCTTGAGGGATTCGTTGGCATCACGCCGGATGTTGCGCAAGGCGATCTTGGCATCTTCCGTGTATTTTTTGCTGATCTTGGTCAGCTCTTTGCGGCGTTCTTCGGTGAGGGGGGGGATGGAGATGCGTATGAGGCGCCCGTCGTTCATCGGCGTGAGCCCGAGGTCTGACTTGAGGATGGCTTTTTCCACCGGACCGAAAGCATTGCGGTCCCAGGGCTGTATGGTGATCGTCCGGCTGTCGGGGACAGCGATGGAGGAAAGCTGCTGTATGGGGGTCGGCGTGCCGTAGTAATCGACCTTGAGGTCTTCGACGAGGGCGGTGGAGGCGCGGCCGGTGCGGAGCTTTGAAAAATCGCGATCCAGCGAGCCGAGGGCCTTTTCCATGCGTTCTTCTGCATCAAGCTGCAATGTTTCGATGTCCATGTTCAATCTCCATTGACTAGGGTGCCTGCCTGCCCGCCGCAGACGACACGTTTGATGTCACCGCCAAACATGCTGCATACGATGACCGGCACGTTGTTTTCCTGCGCCAGGGTTATGGCCGTGGCGTCCATGACCTTGAGGCGGCGGCTGAGGGTCTCTTCGTAGGTAAGGTGGTCGAACTTGACGGCGTCGCTGAACTTCGCGGGGTCTTTGTCATAGACGCCATCGACTTTCGTCGCCTTGATGATGGCATCGCATTTGAGCTCTGTGCCCCGGAGCGCAGCGGCAGTATCGGTGGTGAAATAGGGGTTGCCCGTGCCTGCCGCGCAAATGATGATGCGCCCTTTTTCCATGTGCCGTATGGCGCGGCGGTGTATGTAGGGCTCGCAAAGCTCCTGGATCTCTATGGCCGACATGACGCGGGTCGGGCATCCGGACTTTTCGAGCGCATCCTGGACGGCAACGGCGTTCATCACCGTGGCAAGCATACCGATGTAGTCGGCGTTGGCGCGGTCCATGCCCTTTGCGGAACTGGAAAGCCCGCGGAAGATGTTCCCGCCCCCGATGACCAGTGCCAGCTGGACGCCAAGGGAGGATACTTCCCGGATTTCCTGGCAGATCTTCTGCACGGTCTCCGGATCGATGCCGTAGCCTTTTGCGCCGGCCAGGGCCTCCCCGCTCAGCTTGAGCAAAACCCGCTTGTACTTGAGGTCTTCCATAGCTTATCCTTTGCTGGAATGTTCATGGGAAATGCTGCCGAAGGATCCGCCTATGTCCAGGGCGCAGGCTTGTCCCCAATCCCCTTCGTGGATGCGCACATGCTTGAGGAACGTATAGAAAGCCGCATGCGCGGCCATGAGGAAACCTGCTTTGCCGTCAAGCAATCCGAGGCGCAGGACGTACATGGCCATGAACCGCCAGGCGGAATGGAGGAGGGCAGGGCAGAGCCCGCCCTTTTTCCCCTGGGCTTCAAGATCCCTTGCGCCGCGGTCGGCGTAGTCATTGAGCTTTTCGAGCTGGTTGCGGAAGCTGGAATAGGTGAAATGCAGCAGGTCGCCCTGCAGCTTCCCGCTTGGCCCGGCCGGCACGAATTTCTGGTGCGCGCCGTGGTTGTCGATGCGTATGGAACCGGGCCGGAACAGCCGGAACAGCCTGTCGGGGTAGCAGCCGCCATGCCTGAGGAACCTGTTGTAATACCATGTGCGGCGCGGCATGGAGAATGCCGCCGCATCCCCGGGGCTGGCAAGGGCCTTGAGGATATCTTCGCGCAGTTCCGCAGACACCATCTCGTCGCAATCGAGCATGAGGACCCATTCCGTCGGTGCGTTGGCGGCCAGCCAATCCAGGCCGTGCCGGATCTGCAGGGCGTTCCCGGGCCACGGATTCTGGATGAAGACGGCGCCATGCTCCCTGGCGATCGCTTCGGTGGCGTCGGTGCTGAAGGAATCCACGATCAGTATGCGGTCGCAAAACCGGAGGGAACTGAGGCACGGACCCAGGAGCCGTTCGCCGTTCAGCGTGATGATGAGGGCTGTTATGCGTACCTTTTGCTGCATGACGGAATGATAGAAAAAGGGAGGAATGACTTCCTCCCTTTTTACCTTGAAGCAGGGGGACTATCAAGCCCCAAATATCCGCTTTTGCAAAAAACGGATCTAGACGCCCAGCTTCATGCTGATGAAGCGCTTGATCTCTATGGACATCCCGGCCGCCTTTTCGGTGGCCTTCCTGTAATCGGTGACGGACATCTTTTCGTCAAAGAAATAGGGCTGTTCGAGCAGGCATACTTCCTTGCAGAACTTCTTGACGGCGCCTTCGACGATCTTGTCGATGATCTTTTCGGGCTTGCCTTCCTCGAGGGCCTTCTGGCGGTACACATTGCGCTCGCGGTCCAGCACGGCGGGATCGACGCCGGCTTCATCGAGGGCGAGGGGATCGGTGGCCATGATCTGGCGCGCGATGGTGCTGGCAAAGTCAGCGACGACGTCGTTGGCCGGGGCGCTGGTATGCACTTCCACGAGGACGGCGCGCTTGTTGTTATGCACATAGACGCCCATGACGCCGTCGCCTTCGATGCTGATGCGGACATGGCGCCCGAGCACGGTCTTCTCGCCGGTCACGGCGACGAGCTCGTTGATGCGGTCGGCAAAGCCGTCGAGGTCGCTGGGATCCTGGGCGTTGATCTCGTCGGCAACGCTCTGCGCGAAGGACTGGAACTTTTCGCCGCGGGCCACGAAATCGGTCTCCGTCATGACTTCGACGATGGTGGCGGTCTTCTTGTCGGCGCTGCAGGAAGAGGCGATGACGCCTTCGGAAGTGACCCTGTCGGCGCGCTTGGCAGCCTTGGAGAGGCCCTTCTGGCGAAGCCAGTCTATGGCCTTTTCCACATCGGCGCCGCACTCCGTGAGGGCCTTTTTGCAGTCCATCATGCCTGCGCCGGTCTTGTCGCGCAGTTCTTTAACCATGGCAGCTGTAACAGCCATTGCTTGCTCCTTTGAATGTGTTCGGGTTATTCAGCTTCTGCCTCGGCGGCATCCTGCATGGCCTTTTCAGGGTCGGCAGGTTCCTTGGACTGCGCTTCGCCTTCGAGGCAGGCATCAGCCATGGAATTGACGAAAAGCTTGATGGCGCGGATGGCGTCGTCGTTGCCGGGGATGACATAGTCGATCACGTCGGGGTCGCAGTTCGTGTCCGTCACGGCGACGATCGGTATGCCGAGCTTGCGGCATTCCTTGACGGCGATCTCTTCGCGATGGGGATCGATGATGAAGACGAGCTGAGGAAGCCCGTTCATGTCCTTGATGCCGCCAAGGGTGAGGTTCAGCTTGTCAAGCTCGCGCTGAAAACTCAAAATTTCCTTTTTCTGGTAGCGGTTGATGGTGCCGTCGGCAAACATCGCTTCCAGCTTCTTAAGGCGCTCGATGCTCTTCTGAATCGTCACGAAGTTGGTGAGGGTCCCGCCCATCCAGCGGTTGGTGACCGAAGGCTGGTTGGCACGGGCCGCTTCGGCGGCGACGGTCTCCTGCGCCTGGCGCTTCGTTCCGACGAAGAGGACCTTGCCGCCGTTCCTGACGGTCTCCACGATCTTATCGTGCGCGGTGCGGAACAGCTTCACCGTCTGCTGCAGGTCGATGATATGGATGCCGTTGCGGGCGCCGTAGATGAAGGGGCGCATCTTGGGGTTCCAACGGCGGGTCTGATGCCCGAAATGGACACCGGTCTCCAGCATCTGCTTCATGCTGACATAAGACATGGGATACTCCTTGGATGAGGGTTTGTCTTCCACATTGACCCACGGCCTTTCACCTGCGGCAAAGCGCCCCAGGAACCCCGGCCTCAGTCAATGTGTGCGTTTTAACTCGCTATACTTACACTTTCGTTTTACGGGATGCAAGCAAAAAATAGCGTATAGCTCGATTTTTAAAAGCATGGAGCGGGCGTCACCGCCCTGCGCCGCCGTTGTCCGACAATATCTGGCTGGTGAAGCTCATGGCCACGTCTTTGACCCATTCCAGTTCTGCAGCGGCATCCCTGCCTTCGAGGATGGAGCTCACATGGGCGAACAGGACGGTATCGCGGACAGGGATGACAGCGGTGGCCATGGCCGTGGAGAGGAAGTTCCCAGGTTCCTTGGGATCCATGCCGTAATGGATGAGGTAGGTGTAGATCCATGCTGCCTGGTAGCGGACGGATTCGGAGAGGAAAGGGGTGCCTGTGGCAAAGGAATGGTCCAGCGCAGCCTGCCTGTGCTCCGTCTCCATCGCAGGGGTGTCCAGCCGCCCGTGCGGCACGCGTGAAAAGCCTGCGAAAAGCCCTTCCTGGGCCTTGGCAAGGAGCTCTGCATCCTTTGCTGTCAAAGGCTGCTGATCCTGCCCTCCGGGGGTGCACAGGATCACCTGGCGCGTGACCAGGTCCGGGCTCCCATGGCGGTACTGGCGTGCCATGTGCTGCGGCAGATACATGCTGTGCAGCCTGCCATGCGCAATGGCCTGCCGTCCCGTTTCCTCAAAAAGCCGGTCGCTGGCCGAAAGCTCCGTGAAACCGGCCGGAGGACGCAGGATGAGCCCTTCCGCCGGGGAGCCCGGGGCTGCAGGCGGGAGGCAGAGCATGAGGAAAAGGATGAGCAGCATGGACGGTATGCGCGGCATGGAGGTCTCCAGACGTGGGATGTCAGCTTTTAAATCGGCGTGGCACGATGCATTGTCAAGGTCCATAAGGGGATCATGTCGCAAGACCCCAGGCGGGAAGACCAGGGTGAGGATCCGTAAATTTAAAACATGCCATTAACATATGGCGCTTGACGAAGTTTTTCCGTATAGTAGCGAAAAAGTCAGAGGTCTTTAAGGAGGAATTATGGCATACACGGAAGTTACGGAAACCAGTTGGTTTTCCAGGATCGGTTCTTCTTTTTCCGGGATGGGGCTCGGATTGATCCTGCTCGCAGGCGGGACAGGGCTCCTCTGGTGGAACGAAGGCGACTTCGTCGCCACGCGCGATGCGCTCAATGAGACCCAGTCTGCGACCGTTGAGCTGGGCGATGTCAAGGCCCTCAATCCTTCGCTGAACGGCAAGGTCGTGCATGCTTCGGGCTTCGCCGATACCCAGGACGTGCTGACGGATCCTGTGTTTGGCGTGGGCGAGCGCGCCATCGCCCTGGAGCGCAAGGTGGAGTTCTACCAGTGGGTCGAGCATTCCAAAAGCGAAAAGAAGAAGAAGCTCGGCGGCGGAGAAGAGACGGTCACCACCTATACCTATGAGAAAAAGTGGACGTCACGGCCCGTCCAGTCCGGGCAGTTCAAAGATCCCGCGGCCCGTTCAGGCAACAACAACAGCGTGCTGATGAACGTCGAAAACATGACCATGCGGGCAAGCAATGTCACGCTTGGCGCATACCGGCTCCCATCATTCCTGATCAGCTCCATCTCCGGCAGCGCGCCCATGCAGGTCCGGCTCGACCCTGAAGCCCGGAAGGCACTGGATGCCAACATCGCCATGCCGAACAAGGAGCCCTGGCAGAATCAGCCTGCCGACGCCGCCCTGTACAATTTCGGCACGCAAATGGTGAATACTGCGCTTGGGCTCGCCGAATACGTCCATGAGCAGGGCGATACCATATACATCGGCAAGACGCCTTCCAATCCCCATATCGGAGACGTGCGCGTCACTTTTAAAACGGTCCTTCCTGCAGACATCAGCCTCATCGCCAAGCTCAACGGCGATACCTTCGAACGGTTCGTCTCTTCCAACGGCAAGGAGATATCACGGCTGAGCATGGGGACCGTGAGCATGGAGAGCATGTTCGGCAAGGCGCACAGCGGGAACAGCACCATGACCTGGGTCCTGCGGGGCGTGGGCATCCTCCTCGTCATCGCCGGACTGAAGTGCCTGGTGGCCCCCCTGGCGGTCATCGCAAGCGTGATCCCGCTGCTCGGCAGCATCGTCGGCGCCGGAACGGGACTCGTCTGCACGCTTCTCGGCCTTGCCTGGTCGTTCCTGATCATATCCATCGCCTGGCTGCGCTTCCGCCCCCTCATCGGCTTTGCCATGATAGCTGCCGCCATACTGCTCATCGCGTTCCTGTTCATCAAGGGACGCAGCAAAAAGCTCCAGGATGCATAGTTCAACATGCCGTCCTCTGCACAAGCGGAGGACGGCTCTGCAAGGGAAGGTGGTGCCATGAGATTAATATGTTCGCTGTTCGCCTGCCTGCTGCTGTTCTCCTCCGCAGCCCAGGCCGTGGAGCAGCAGAAGGAAAAAGTGCTGCTTGACACAGACATGGTCGAGGCGTTTGACGACGGCTTCGCCATGCTCCTGCTTGCCAACGCTCCCAATGTCGACCTTGTCGGAGTGACAACAGTCACCGGCAATTCCTGGGTGGAAGACGGAACGGCCCTTGCATTGTACCAGCTGGAAGTCGAAAAACGCGGCGATGTGCCGGTCGCTGCCGGGCTCGAGTTCCCGTTCCATCCCCAGCGGCATGAACTGTTTGAGCTCGAAAGGAAATCTTGCGGCATGGGCGCCGATGCATGGGTGGGCTCTTTTGCGGTGCCTAAGCCCGCAAGCTGGCTCGATGCCTACCGCGCCCATTACCATAGGGCCCCCACGGTGACGCCGGTGCCGAAGCACGCCGTCGATTTCATCATCGATACGGTGCGCAGCAATCCCGGCGAGATCACCATCGCCGCCATCGGACCATGCAGCAACCTGGCCATGGCGATACGCAAAGCGCCGGACATCGTCCCCCTCATCAAAAGGGTCGTCTACATGGGCGGCGCATTTTTTAAAAACGGCAATGTCACCCCGACCTCGGAATTCAACTGGTGGTTCGATCCGGAAGCCGCAAGGATCGCTGTGCGCACTCCCTTCAAGAGGCAGATGGTCCTTGGGCTGGACGTGTGTGAAAAAGTCGTTTTCCAGCGGGACCATTACGACAGGATACTCCGCACGCTGGACAAGAGCCCGCTGGCGGACATGCTGAGCAGCACGTTCGTGGGCAGGAGCTTTGAAGCGAACAGCAGCTTCACGCACTATGTCTGGGATGTCCTTGTCGCCGCCGTGATCATCGACCCCTCCCTCATAACCGGCTATGTCGACATGCCCGTCGATGTCGTCGACAGCTATGGGCTGGCATACGGCCAATCCATAGCGTATCCCCAGATCGCACCCCCGGGATGCCAGGTGATGCGCATCGTGACGGACATCGATGCGGCACGCTTCTGGGACCTGCTGAACGACAAGAAGTACTGGAACTCCGTCAAGTAGATGTGCGCGGAGCATCCATCCTGCAAGACCAACATGGAGATGTGATATGCCAGCCAGGCGAGCTACGATTGCCCGTGTTTTCCTGCCGCTCATCCTTGCTTCCCTGCTCCCCTTGTCGGGATGCGTCAGGCAGGGCGGAACCCCTGTCCCCCCAGGCGGACTGGAACTGGTCATCCTTCATACCAACGACACACATTCCCATATCGCCGGGATCGACGCGCATGGGAACGCAAGCTTTGAAGAAAGCCAGAGCATTGGCGGGCTTGGCAGGATCTCTGCCGCCATCAAGGAGTACAAAGGCAGGCAGGACAACGTGATCGCCCTGGATGCCGGCGATCAGTTCCAGGGCACGCTTTTCTACAGCGTCAGCAAATGGCCCATGCTGGCAGAATACGACAAGCATATGCCGTGGGACGCCATGACCCTTGGCAACCATGAATTCGATGAGGGCTGCCTTGAACTCTCCAAGTTCATGGAAACCCTGGAGTTCCCCCTGCTCGCCGCCAACCTCGCCCCGGAAAAGGGCTGCCCACTGCTCAAAAGCCGTTACTCCCCCCATTTGATAAAAACGGTCCGCGGCGTGAAGGTAGGCATCATAGGCATCGCCAATGACGAGGTCGTCGACCTGTCCTCTGCCTGCTCGCATACGAAGTTCAACGATGCGGCCGAGACCCTGGCAGAGCAGGTCAGGCAGCTGGAAAGCCAGGGCGTGCATTGCATCATCGCACTGACGCACCTCGGGCTTCCCATGGACAGGAAGCTGGCCCGCACGGTCGACGGCATCGACGTCATCGTCGGCGGGCATACGCACAGCTACCTTGGCCCGGGTTCCCCCGAAGGTCCGTACCCGACCGTGGAATCCTCTCCGTCAGGCAAGCCCGTGCTTGTGGTCACGGCAAAGCGTGCCACCCAGTATCTCGGCGAATTGAACGTCGTTTTTGATAAGGACGGCGTGCCCGTGTCGTGGGGCGGATCGGCCGTGCAGCTCGACAGCGAAAAGCCAATCGATCAGCAGATCGCAGCGCTGACACCTGCGTACCGTTCCAAGCTCGACGATTTCCGCAGCACCGTGATCGGCGAACAGTTCAATGAGTTTCCCGACGGCATGGACGCCTGCCGCGAAAACGAATGCCTCGGCGGACTGGTGACGGCCGACGCCATGCTTGATTTCGCTGGGAGATTGGGAGCCTCGGCAGCCATTTGCAACGGCGGCGCGATACGCGCATCGTTGCCGGTGGGCAAGGTCACGAAAGGGGACATGCTCACCATCCACCCCTTCGGCAACATCTTCATGGTCAGGGAATTCACTGGGGAGCAGATATGGGAAGCCCTGGAGCATGGCGTTGCCGAGGAAGGGGGAAAGGGTCCGCGCCTGATCCAGCCTGCCGGGCTGCGATACACTGTCGATGCCTCACGCCCTGCGGGCAAGCGCATCGTCAAGGCCGAGATCTTGGAGCCTGGCAGAAAAGCAGTGCCTCTTGACCTGAAAAAGAAATACCGCATTGCCCTTTCTGACTATCTGACCGGGGGCGGAGACGGGTATGCCATGCTCAAGGAAGGAGTTCCTGTCCCGTCCCCGCAGGTGCTGATCGCCGACATCGTGGGAAACTATATCTCCAGGCATTCCCCCCTGCCCATGCCTGCCACGCACAGGATACGGTGGGTGAAGTAGGGGCGTTTTCCGCGTTCCGGGCCCTGGACCGGCCATCTGGTCTGTGAGGGGTCCCGGGGAGGAAGCAGCCATGGAAGAAATGCTTGGTGCTGTTTTAGGTTTGTTTGTCGTCTGGCTTGCCGACCGGTTCTATGGCATGAAGGGGGCTGCCTGCGCCCTTATCGCACTGCTGGTCGGCACCGTCCTGCTCGGCGGGCTGGACCTCTTTCATGGAAGGGGCGTATTCGACAGGCTGCTCGGGCATTGAACGCATGACGCGGACAGGACCGGCAGCCCGGCTATGGAAAATGGGAGCTTCTGCAGGAGGCGAGCATGGAAAAGCTTGGCATCACCTGGTACGGACATTCCAATATCCTTTTGCAGGAAGGGGGTGCCTCCGTCCTTATCGATCCGTTTTTTGAGGGCAATCCCTTTGCGCCGGACTGGCGGAGCATCCCCCGCCCCGATGTCATTGCCGTCACCCATGACCATGGCGATCATCTTGGCCAGGCACAGGATATCGCCAGGCAGAGCGGGGCAGCCGTCGCATGCATTTTCGAACTGGCCGAAGAACTCCGCTCACAGGGGCTCGATCCGGACCATATCTGCGGCATGAACATGGGAGGGACCGTCGTTGCCAGGGGCGTCAGGTTGAGGATGACCCAGGCTTTCCATTCAGCGCATGCCGGAGCTCCTGCCGGTTTCATCATCGAAATGCCTGGGGGGCATCGTGTCTATCATGCAGGCGACACGTCCCTTTTTGGCGACATGCAGCTGTTGGGCGAACTGTATCAGATCGACGTCGCCCTGCTGCCCATAGGGGGTGTCTTCACCATGGACGCCTTTGATGCTGCGCAGGCCGTGCGCCTGCTGGGAGCTCCTGCCGTCCTGCCCATCCATTATGCCACATTCCCCGTGCTGGCCCAGGATGCCGGTGAATTCCTGGGATATGTCAGGAAAACCTCTCCAGATTGCGAAGTGCTGACGCCAAAGCCGGGAGAGACCGTTTTCCTGTCGCAAAAGAGAACAGACCGTCCCGTAGCGCACAGGGCAAGGTGAGGAAGATATGGCGCCTGTTGTCAACCATGAAGAACTCGTCCGCAGGGCACTCAGATACATTGTGGAAAAAAAACAGGAGGACGCTTCCGCTTCCATAACGGAACTCCTTGATGATGCAGGCGCCCGCTTCAACCTGTCGCCGCTGGATCAGGAGGCACTGCAGCGCCTTTTTCTATCTGCAGAAGGCGGTGCTGAACAATGAAGCTGCTTTATGCACGGCTGCTTCTTGAGCATGTGAAAATATTTTTGCTTTCCATGGCGGTCCTCCTCCTCTTTGTCCTCATGGGAAGGGCGTTGCAGCTGCGTGAATTGCTGCTGGGACTGGAACTGGGGATAGGCGATACCCTCAGGCTGTTTGGATATCTCAGCCCTTTCTTCCTGCTCATCATCTGCCCGATAGCCTGCATGCTGGCCATTTTCCTGACGTTTCTGCGCATGAGCACAGACAGGGAACTGGTCGCCCTCAAGGCAGGAGGCGTCAGCCTGTACCAGATGCTGCCGGCACCGCTTTTGTTTTCCCTTGCCTGCGCCTTGTTCGGCGCATGGATATCCTTTTATCTCCAGGCCTGGGGCATGGGGCATTTCCGCACGAAAGTCCTTGCCGTAGCCAGCAGCAGCGCCCGGATCGTCGTCCAGCCAGGTGTTTTTAATACGGACGTCCCCCGCATGGTCATGTTCGCCCGCAAGGCAGACGCAGAAAACGGGGTGCTTTCCGGGATCATGATCGAAGACCACCGCAAGCCCGATGCACAGCTCATCATCCTTGCGCCGGAAGGAAGGTTGGAGACCGATTATGAAAAGGGCGAATTGCTGTTCCTGCTGAGGAACGGCAGAAGCTATGCCGATGCAAAAGGCTCGCTTTCCATGATGGGTTTTGACGAATATGCGGTCCGCCTGGACATCGATTCCCTTTTCAAAGGCATAGACCTGGGGCCCATAAAGCCCAAGGAATATGCCTGGGACCGGCTGTTCGATCCCGAGCATGAAAAGACCCTTCAGCAAACTTCCCCGCGCATGTACCGGAAGCTGCATGTGGAGCGCCACAAGCGTTTTGTCTTCCCTCTGGCCTGCATCGTGCTGGGGATCTTTGTCATACCCATCGCCACGTCTTTCCAGGGCATGAAACAGCAGACAGGTGTCCTGCTGGCCCTGCTGCTTTTCCTTGCGTATTACAGCCTGCTGATGTTTGGCATAAGCCTGGGCGAGAGCGGAGACCTGCCGCCTTCCATAGGCCTGTGGCTCCCCAATGCCCTGTTTTTTGTCCTTGGCCTTTACGGCATCAGGCTTTCTGCACGGGAAAGGATGCCCCGCGTGGCAGATTACTGGCATGATCTGCGTAAAAGATCCGCATCTGATGGTGCCGCATGAACCTGCTGTTCCGATACATCTTTGTGCGGCAGGCCAAGCTGCTCATGCTCATCATGGGGCTGGGCGTCGGCCTGTATCTGCTGACAGAACTCGTTGAACGCGTTGACATCTTCATGGATGCCAATTCCGGATTGTCTCTGGTCGCGACCTATTTTGCTGCCAGGCTCCCCGGGATCATCGCCCAGATCCTGCCTGCCGTTTTCCTCCTGGCTACGGTCGTGACCTTATGCCTCATGGGGCACTCCAGGGAATTGACGGCTCTGCACGCCGGAGGGATCCCTTTCACGACCATCGCCGCCATGCTCGTCATTTGCGGTGTGTTCTGGGGGGGGGTCCAGTTTGGCTGCTCGCAATTCCTGGGGGTGCGCGGGGCTGCGCTCGCTGACCATATATGGCAGGAACAAGTGCGCAACCGGGATCTGAGCCACAGGACCCTTGAAAACGTGTGGTTCATGGACAATGGCTGGGTCGTTTCCCTGGACAAGCTGCGGGCCGATGGCGAAGGGACGGGGCTGACGGCCTTCCATACGGGAACGTCAGGCCATGAGATAGATATCCTCGTGCGGGCAAGGAAGGCGAAGGGAGAAAAGACACGCTGGGTCGCCATCGACGGCGAAAGCATTTCTCCTGCAACGTATGAGCGGCGCTCTTTTGGTGAAATGGAGCTACCGGTCGTCCAGTCTCCGGAATTGTTTTTTTCCACGGCCAGCAACAGCATCCAGCAGCAGACCCTCTGGCAACTGGGGGAGACGATCGTAAAGCTGCGGAACGCCGGGTCCAATGTGGAAGGACTGCGCACGATATGGCATGGGAAGATATCCTATTCCGTTTCCCTTGTCGTCATGGCGCTTCTCGGCGCAGCGCTCGTGCTCTGGAACTCCAATATCTATATCGCCGTGCTTGCCAGCCTGGCGGGAACATTCGTCCTGTACGCCCTGACACTGTTCGGCGAATCCCTGGGGCAGCGGGGGGCATTGCCGCCGGTCGTCGCCGCCTGGGCTCCGGACGTCATCCTGGCTGCCGTTTCCCTCGGCAGGCTGTATCTTTCCAGCGTAAGGCGGTGATGCGGGCTGTCATTTGCCGCTGTCGTCAACGCGCAGCGCGGCAAGGAACGCTTCCTGCGGCAGTTCCACATTGCCCATGCGCTTCATGCGCTTTTTGCCTTCCTTCTGCTTTTCGAGCAGTTTCCTCTTGCGCGTGATGTCGCCGCCGTAACATTTGGCAAGGACGTCCTTGCGGAAAGCGGGCACGGTCTCCCTTGCGATGATCTTGTTCCCTATGGCGGCCTGGATGGCCACTTCGAACAGCTGGCGGGGGATGGTGCGCTTGAGTTTAAGGGCGAGTGCCCTTCCGTAGGGATAGGCGTTTTCCTTATGGACGATGACGGACAGGGCGTCGACGGGGGCTCCATTGAGAAGGATGTCGAGCTTCACCAGTGATGATTCGCGGTAGTCTATGGGAGTGTAGTCCATAGATGCATAGCCCTTTGTCCCGGACTTCAATTTGTCGAAGAAGTCGAAGAATATTTCCGCAAAGGGCATTTCATAGGTGATGACGGCGCGGGTAGACGTGATGAATGCCAGGTTCTTCTGGATGCCGCGCTTCTCCTCGCACAGTTTGAGCACATTGCCCACGAATGCCGAGGGGACATGGATGTCCATGTTCACATATGGCTCATAGATCGCCTTTATCCTGGAAAAATCAGGAAGCATGGCCGGGTTGTCGATGTAGATCGTTTCTCCGCTCGTCAGGTCAACGCGGTAGATGACGGAGGGCGCGGTGGCGATGAGTTCCACCTGGAATTCCCGTTCCAGGCGCTCCTGTATGATCTCCATGTGCAGAAGCCCCAGGAAGCCGCAGCGGAATCCAAAGCCGAGTGCGGTCGAGGTCTCGGGGTCATAGGAAAAGGCCGCATCATTGAGCTGGAGCTTTTCAAGCGCGCTTTTTAAATTTTCATAGTCAGCGGCTTCTGTGGGGTAAAGTCCGCAGAAGACCATGGGCTTGGCTTCTTTAAAGCCTGGCACGGGGGATTCTGCCGGACGATCGCGAAGCGTGATGGTGTCTCCCACGCGGGCATGCACCAGGTCTTTGATGTTGGCGCAGAGGAAGCCCACTTCGCCGGCGGAAAGCATATCGACATCGATGGCATTGGGGGAGAACACGCCAAGCCTGACGACTTCATAGTCATGATCCCCTTCCATCAGGTGGATGATATCTCCAAGGCGCAGCGAGCCGTCGATGACGCGGAACAGCACCACCACGCCCTGGTAGCTGTCGTACCAGGAATCGAAGATCAGGGCTTTCAATGGAGCGTTTATGTTGCCTTGCGGGGCCGGCAGCCTGTTGATGACGGCATCCAGCACCTTGTCGATGTTGAGCCCGGTCTTTGCGGAGATGGAGACGGCATCGGTGCAGTCCAGTCCGATGGTGTCTTCGATCTCCTGCTTGACGCGGTCAGCATCAGCACTGGGCAGGTCGATCTTGTTGAGGATGGGGATGATCTCGTGGTTATGGTCGAGGGCCATGTAGACATTGGCGAGGGTCTGCGCTTCCACGCCCTGGGTGGCATCCACCACGAGGAGCGCCCCGTCGCAGGCAGCCAGGGAGCGGGAGACCTCGTAGCCAAAGTCCACATGCCCGGGCGTGTCGATGAGATTTAGAATATACTCCCTGCCGGAACGATCCTTGTAGGGGATGCGCACGGTCTGGGCTTTGATGGTGATCCCGCGTTCCCGCTCGATATCCATTTTGTCAAGGTACTGATCCCGTGCTTCCCTGGCGGAGAGGATGCCGGTATATTCCAGGATCCTGTCGGCGAGCGTGGATTTGCCATGGTCGATATGTGCTATGATGCAGAAATTACGGATATTTTCTAATGAATAAGGCATGGCATTATGGAATGTTAGAATGAGCAGGGAGGCATATGGCAAGTCATTTTGCTCTCGTCGTGCCAGGGATCTCCAGCGCCCGTTCCAGCCTGGCCAGGAGCCATGTGGCAACGGAAACAACGATCAGATAGTAGCAGGCAGCGGCAAAATACACTTCGGTGGGGCGGAACGTCCTTGATACCAGGACCTTCGCCTCGCCCGTGAGTTCGATGCATGTCACCAGGTAGGCAAGCGAGGAATACTTGACCAGGTAGATGATCTCATTGCCGCAGCCGGGGAGCGCCCTTCGCACAGCCTGGGGCACGATGACATGCAGGATCGTCTGCCAGCGTGTCATGCCCAGTGCCTGGGCTGCCTTGATCTGGCCCTGCTGGATGGAGAGCAGGGCCCCCCGCACGTATTCTGACTGATAGGAGGATGTGCAGATGATGAAGCCGATAAGGGCTGCCATGTAAGGGGAAAGGTAGATCTTGAACCCCGGGATGCCAGGCAGGCCGAAGTAGAGTATCATGAGCTGCACGGTGAGAGGCACGCCCCTGATGATGGCAACGAAAGAGTCTGCCGCCTTTCTGGTGGGATTGTTCCCGAAGACGCGCAGGACCCCCAGCACCACGCCTATGAAACCTCCGATGAGGGACGCAGGGACAATGAGCTTGAGACTCATCAGGAGCCCGCGGTCAAGATAGGGTATGACACGCCCTGTTATGAAATCAATGTCGATGACATCGAGCATGGCTAGACCTTGATAGACTGGGTTTCCCCCCCGCACAAGTCGCACAGGCGGGTGCAGAAATCCTGGGTCCGCGATCTCGCCCCAGGCGCAAGCAGGGATGCCGGAGACCCCTGTTCGATGACTTTGCCCTGTTCCATGAAGAGGATCTCTGTGGCAACGGCCCGTGCGAACTCCATCTGGTGGGTCACCATGATCATGGGCATGCCGTGGGAGGCAAGCTCACGGATGACGGTGAGGACTTCGCCGACCAGTTCCGGATCCAGTGCGGATGTGGGTTCGTCCAGCAGAAGGACCGTGGGATCCATGGCAAGCGCCCGTGCGATGGCTACGCGCTGCTTTTGCCCGCCGGAAAGCTGAGCAGGGTAGAGGTCGGCGCGGTCGGCGAGACCGACGCGCGCCAGTTCTTTATGCGCCCGCTCTATCGCTTCGTTCTTTCCGCAGCCTTTGACCTTGCGCAGGGCGAGGGCGACATTGTCTTTCGCGCACAGGTGGTCGAACAGGTTGAAGTCCTGAAAGATCATGCCTACATGCTGGCGGAGTTCACAAAGTTCGCGGGAGTTTTTTAGATTGATTTTCCGGCTGCCGAGCCAGATCTCGCCCTCGTCTGGTTCCAGAAGGCAGTTGATGCACTGGAGGAACGTGCTTTTTCCTGCTCCCGAAGGTCCTATGAGCACTTTGACATCGCCGGGGCGCATCTGGATGGAACAGTCATCGAGGATCTTGCGCCCGCCGAGGTATTTTGAGAAATGCTCCGCCCTCAAAATAGGGGTGTCTGCTGCCAGTTCTGATGTTTCCATAAGCAATCGCTACATGCCCGCTTGGTTATAGCCAGGGATGCGCACTTTTTTCTCCAGTTTCCGGAGCATGCTGACCCCTGCCAGGGTGATCGCAAAATAAATGAGTCCTGCGGTGATATAGAGCGGGAGATGCTCGTAGGTCCGGGAAGCGACAAAATGCGTCCGGGCCATGATCTCCGGAGTGCCCAGGGCAAAGCACATGGCGGAATCTTTTAAAAGGATGGAATATTCATTCGACCATCCGGGGATGGAGAGCCGCAGCGCCTGGGGGAGGATGACATGGATGATGGACTGGCTGTCCTTCATGCCGAGCGCCCTTCCTGCCTTCAGCTGCCCGGGGGGGATGGATTGTATCGCGCCGCGGAAGATCTGCGACTGGTACGCCGCGCTGGTCATGCCGAGGACAAGGCAGGATGCGCCGATGGTGCTTATCTCCAGGCCCAGCATGCCGAATACGCCGTAATAAAAGAGGAACAGCAGCAGCAGGACAGGCACGCCGCGGAAAAACCATACATAGAGCCTTACCAGGGAGGAGAGGAGCACTGAGCCGTAGACCTGGGCGACGGCCATGGGCACGCCAATGCAGAACCCCAGGGCCAAAGCTCCCACCACGAGCAGGACGGTGACGAGGGTCCCCTCAAGGATATAGGGAAAAGCTTCGATGATGACGGAAAAAATGTTCATGGATACCCGTTGCGGAAGGGAAGCCGGAGGTCCGGCTTCCCGTGCAGTGGACGTGGCTACTTGGTAAGATACTTGGCCTGCAGTTCCTTCCAGTAGGGATCGTTCCTGAGCCTGCGGTATCCTTCGTTGACAAGGTCAAGCAATTCCTTGTCTTCCTTGCGGATGGCCACGCCAAAGACATCGTCATCGGCAAAGGTCCCGGCGATCTTGACGGCCTTGCCCTTGTTGATGGCGTCCTGTGCCGGGGCGCTGTCCATGGCGATGGCTTCGATGCGGCCATTGAGCAGGTCTTCCACGGCAAGGGGCGCGGAATCATAGAAGCGCAGTTCGTAGGAGAGCTTCTTTTCTTCCTTCCTGGTCTCGAGCAGTTCATGCTCGTTGGTGCCGCGCTGCACGCCCAGCTTGGTGGGGCCGGACATGACCTGGTCGGCCGTGAGCGAGGATGCCGCGGGAACGAGGATGACTTTTTGGATGGTGAAGTAAGGCTCTGAGAACTGGACGACGGCAGCGCGTTCGGGCGAGATGCTCATCCCCGAGCATACCATGCTGATCTTTTTGTTGAGCAGGGCAGGGATGATGCCGTCCCAGTCCATGGGCTGGTGCTGGACTTCAAAATTCATCGTCTTTGCGATCCAGTTCATGGATTCGACGTCAAAGCCAGCCGGCTTGCCGTCTTCACCGACGTAGGCGAACGGCGGATAGTTGGCGTCGATGCCGTTGATATAGGTCTTGGCCTGTGCGCTGACAGCCATGCACAGGACGGCAAATGCGGCAAGGATGCAGGAAAGCTTTTTCATATTGCCTCCAATAGTGGGTTTAGTGAGGTTTGCCAACGCAATATACGTGAAAAGAAAAAGGCAGGCAACAGCAAGAGAAACAGAACTTTCGGGCGGAAAGCGTTTTGTCCCGGAATGGCGGGCGGTCATTAAAGGCTGGCGGGAGCGGCACGGCTCCCGTCCAGGACTTCACGGATCCATCCGGGGATGGCCACGGGGCGCCCCGAGCGGTCAACGAAGGCATGGAGGGTCATCCCTTCGCACAGGAGCCGTGTGCGGGAAGCGTCATAGATGGCGTACTCAAAGCGAACGGAAGCCTTGCGGATCTCGGAGACGCGCACGAAAATGCAGATGAGGTCGTCATAGCGCGCGGGAGAACGGTACAGGCAGTGCACTTCCTTCACGGGGAGCATGAAGCCGCCGGCTTCGATATCGGCATAGGGGAGCCCGCACGTCCTGCAGAGCTCACCGCGGGACCGTTCAAAAAAATGGATGTATTCCGCATGGTAGACGACGCCCATGGCGTCAGTCTCACCATAGGAGACGCGATGCTCCAGCCAGCATTCAGGATAGCGGTCTTCCATAATATCCCCTTGTCAAGGATGGGCACGGGCGGTCAGGGGCATGACGGGACCGCCATGCCTTTTTGCATGGCACGCAGGCTTGCTGCAGAAGGACGGCCCTGCGGGCAAAAACAGGGGCAGCATCGATGGAAAAGCCCATCTGCATCAGCAGACGGGCTTTGTCACAGGCAGGGGAGCTAAGATTGCTGCATCCGCATGAAGGCCGGGATATCGGATTCCTTGTCTTCTTCGATGCTGAAATCGCTGTTCGGCTTGCGCTGCTGACCCAGGCGTTCAAGGATGTCGTTGGGGTCATAGGAACCTTGCGCCTGGACAGGAGGCTTCGGAGCATCAGCGGAGCGCGTGCCGGCAGCAGGGGATGCCGCCTTGTTTTGCGTGGGCTCTATGCCGGTCGCGACGACGGAGATCTTGATCTCGTCATCTTCCATTTCTTCATCTTCCGACATCGCAGGGATGAAATGGGGCTCTTCCCCATTGGGCCCGCAGGCTTCTTTCTGTATGAACTCGCCAATGGTATCCCATTCTTCAGTGAGGAGGCTGCCGTTGGTCGTGACATTGACCAGAACAGCTTTGCAGCCCTTTATGGAGATGTCGTCAAGCAGAGGGTTGGTGATGGCATTGCGCGCCGCTTCCAGGGCGCGGTCATCCCCCTTGGCGCGTCCGATGCCCATGAGCGCCATGCCGGCATTGCCCATGACCGTGCGCAGGTCGTTGAAATCCGCATTGATGACGCCTGGCTTCGTGATGAGGTCGGTGATGCCCCTCACGGCGTCGAACAGGACTTCATTGGCCTTCTGGAACATGTCCTTCAGCCGTGAATTCTTGGGACCGATGTCTTTCAGCCGGTCGTTGGGGATGACGATGAGGCTGTCGACTTCGCTGCGGAGCTCTTCGATGCCTTTGAGGGCAGCTGCCTTGCGCGGCCCCTCCCATTTAAAAGGCTTTGTGACGACGCCGACGGTAAGGATGCCCTTTTTCTTGGCGATGCTGGCGATGACGGGCGCTGCGCCCGTGCCCGTGCCGCCGCCCATGCCGGCGGTGATGAAGACCATCTCGGTGTCGGCAAGGGCGTTTTCTATCTCTTTTTCATTTTCCTTGGCAGAGGCCTGGCCGACTTCCGGCTTGGATCCGCATCCCAGCCCGTGGGTCGTTTCCACGCCGATCTGCAGCTGCTCGGCGCCCGTGATGCGCGAAAGAGCCTGCATGTCCGTATTCGCGCAGATGAAAGTCACGCCTTCCAGATTGGAATTGATCATGTTCTGAACGGCATTGCCTCCGCCGCCGCCCACGCCGATGATCTTGATCCTGGCACCTTGCACGGTATCCGCAGAAATATCCATTGCCATGTCGCATTCTCCCAAAAGTAATTAGCGCTACCTAACGTCGCTGAACCAGCTTTTCATCCGGCGGAAGATACTCCGCAGAGTCGACCATCGCTCGCCTTCATCCGGAGCATCAGAAGATTCCGAGAAAGCGTCTTGTTCGGCTCCGTAAAACAGAAGTCCCACGGCCGTGGCGAAGCGGGGATTGTCGACAGTGTCGGACAGCCCCCCGACTCTCCTTGGCTTGCCCAGGCGTACGGGCATCCGGAATATCGCCTCGGCAAGTTCCACGGTGCCTGGCATGAGCGACGCCCCGCCTGTGAGGACGATCCCGGCGGCGAGCCGGTCTTTAAGTCCCGAGCGCTCCAGGTGGTGTACATAAATATTGGCAAGGATCTCTTCCATCCTGGCTTCGCATATGGATGCAAGGATGCTGCGTTCGCAAGTTTGGTTGGGACGTCCGCCCACGCTGGGCACTTCGATCATTTCGTCCTGCCCCACCAGGGAACGCAAGGCGCATCCGTGCTTGATCTTCAGCATCTCTGCAGAACCCTGGGAAGTCCTGAGCCCACGGGAAATATCATGCGTGATGTCGTTGCCGCCAAGAGCCACAGCCCCTGTGTAGCCGATAGCTTTGCCGGAAAAAATGGCTATGTCGCTGGAGCCGCCGCCGATGTCGACGACGGCAGCGCCGATCTCCCGCTCGTCGTCTGTCAGTATGGCTTTGGAAGAGGCGAAAGATTCCAGTACGATATCTGCAACATCAAGACCGCATTTGTTGCAGGCCCGGATGATGTTCTGCGCCGAGGCGACAGCGCCTGTCACGATATGGACGTCGGCTTCCAGGCGGAGCCCGGACATGCCGATGGGGTCCTCGATGCCGGTCTGGTCGTCAAGGGTATATCCCTTGGGGAGCACGTGCAGGATCTTTCTGTCCGAAGAGATGCGGATGTTCTTGGCGATCTCAAGCACGCGGTCCACGTCGGACTGCGTGATCTCGTCGCCGCCGGACACATTGATCACGCCATGGCTGTTCTGCCCCTGGATATGGCTTCCCGCGATGCCGGCGTACACGGAGCGGATCTCGCATCCGGCCATGTCCCTGGCTTCATCGATCGCCTTGGATATGGACTGCACGGTCTGGTCGATATTGGCGACGACACCTTTGCGCAGGCCCGTCGACGGACTGGTCCCAAAGCCTATGATGTTCATGCCAGCATCAGTTTGTTCCCCGACAACTGCGCATATCTTGGTCGTGCCGATATCAAGGCCGACTATCAATTCAGAAGACGCCATGCGTAAACTCCAAGATGCAGGGATATGCTGACAGCGCCCTGCTAAATTTCGAGCAGCAAAAAAACACCACAAAAAAGCGGAATTGTCCAGCCTTTAAGCAGGGCAAATCCCCATTGGCAGGGAAAGATGTCCGGGTGTGCTCAGGGAAGGGATGGGCGGCGGCGCAGTGTCTTATTCGTCTTCCTTCGTCATCCAGACCTGTCCGTCCGCAGACCGGATGCCCGTGACTTTCCCGGTCTCCTTGCGCTGTTCGATGTCGGCAATGACGGAGGAAAGCCTCTTGATGTTGTCCTTCCAGTTTTCCAGGCCGATGCTCAATCGAAGCTGCCGGCTTTCCCAGTACAGTTCGAATCCGCGCCCGGCGCTGATCCTGAACCACGATATCTGCGACAGCTGGAAGGGGAACCCTGCCTTGCGGAACTGTTCCATGAAATCAGAGACCAGGGGGAGGGATTCTTCGCCTCCGGGACCGATCTCCAGTATGGGGAGGGAAAGGAAGTTGCTGCTTTCCACAGGAGCGATGATCTTCCCCGCGGGGTTGATGTAATAGAGCGTGTCCTTCTTTTTGGCCACGAATGCCGGTGTGCGTTCTTTAATGGCGATGTCGATGGAATCAGGAAGGTTGCGCTTTATGGAAACGCTTTCGATCCAGGGGTTTTTCAGAAGCAGCTTTTCCATGTCGTGGAGGTTGACGGAAAGGCTGTTCATGCCTGTTTCCAGGCCGCATTTGTCAAGGATCTCCCGGGACGTTATGCGGTCATTGCCCGTGACATTGATGGATGTGATATTGAAGTAGCTGTTTGTCGTGCAGAACGTATAGGCTTTGAACACTCCCCAGGCTATGCCGGAAAGCAGCACCCCGATGAGGCAGAGCAGCAGGAGCAGGCGCAGGAGCGCCCCCAGCCATTTGGCCACGGTGCTGAAAGACGGGTGGGGCAGCGTGATCGTTCTTTTGCGTTTTGCCGGTACGGATGCTGCAGGGATCTTCCTGTTGCCCCGGGATGCATTTTTTCCCGTTTTATTGACTGGCGGCGCATAGCTGTTCCTGTAGGTGTTCTTCCCTGCCTGCCGGGACGGGTTCTTCACGCCCATACGATCACCTCCCGTTCCAGTTCGATGCCGAACAGTCCATGCACGCGCTCCTGCGCTGCCTGGATGAGGGAGATGGCGTCTTCAAAGGTCCCGGGGACGCCGCATCCCGTGTCGTGGACGAGGAAATTGGCGTGCTTTCGTGAGAAATGGAATGCCCCTTTGCGCAGGTCCTTGACGCCTGCGGCATCCAGAAGGCGTCCTGCGGAGTTTTGCTCAGGATTCTTGAATATGCATCCGGCAGTGTTTTCCGTTATCGGCTGGCTTTGTTTTTTCTGGGTGAGGTTGGCATGGATGGCTGACCGGACGGCATCGGGGGTGCTCTTGACCAGGCGGAGCTCTGCCCATGCGATCAGGCTCCAGGAGCATGGCTCCAAAAAGGAAAAATGCCTGTAGGAGCATTCCCAGGCAGACGGTCCGAGGATGCGCAGCCCCTGCTCGGGCGTGTATGCGGCGAGCCGCGTCACAAGGGGGGCCGTGCTGCATCCGTAGGCTCCGGCATTCATGGCGATGGCGCCGCCAAGATGCCCGGGGACGCCGGCAAGCCCCTCCAGGCCGGAGAGCCCCATGCGTGCGCACCAGGACACGAGCCTGGGCAGGGGGATCCCTGCATCGGCGCGGACAAAGGCAGCTTCCTGGTCTTCCCCTGTCCGTTGCGGCTCACTTCCATCCGCCTGCCTGCCGGGACGCAGGAGGAGGAACGGGAGATCGCCGTCGCGCACGAGCAGGTTGCTGCCCCCTCCAAGGGCATGGGGGATGCCTCCGAAACGCCGTATGACATCGGGGAGCGCGCCATAGTCATCCGCACATTCAAGGCGGATCTCTGCGATGGCCGTCCCGCCAAGGCGCAAGGTCGTCAGCTGCGACAGGTGCGGGCCTTCGAGGATCTTCACGGGAGCTTCTCCAGGACGCGGGGGCCGACTTTGGTCACGCTCCCGGCACCCTGCGTGATCAGCACGTCGCCCGGGCGCAGCTCGCCGGGGAGCTCTTCCACGATCTCATCGAACGTGGATCTGTAGACGACGTCGGTCTGCGACACCTGACGGATGCCCAGTGCAAGGTTGGCTCCGTTGACGCCGGGTATGGGCTTTTCCGATGCAGGATAGATCTCTGTGAGGAACAATTTGTCCACTTGTTCGAAGGCCTGGCAGAATTCACCGAAAAGCGCCTGCGTGCGGCTGAAGCGATGCGGCTGGAAAACCATGACCAGGCGCCGGCCGGGAAAGACCTGACGCGCCGTGCGTATCGTTGCCTGGATCTCCGTGGGATGGTGGCCGTAGTCGTCTATGACGGTGATGCCGTTTTTTTCACCTTTCAGTTCGAAACGCCTTCTCACGCCGGCAAATTCGGAGAGCCCCCTGGCCGCTTTTTCTGCCGGGATGCCTACCTGGAGGGCTGCGCCGATGGCCGCCAGCGCATTGAGGATGTTATGCTTCCCGGGCTGGGCGAGCGTTATGTTTTCCAGTATTTTTTCCTGATGTCCGTCCCTATGGCGCATCCATACGTTGAAGACGCTGCGTTCAGCGCACGAAACGATCTCGCCCCGTATGCGGCACCCGTCGCCAAAGCCGTAGGTGACGTAGGGACGCTTGATGAGCGGGATGAGCCGCTGGACGCCGGGGTCGTCACCGCAGACGATGTTCATGCCGTAGAAGGGGACCTTGTTCATGAAGGCTACGAAAGCGGCGTCGATGGCTTCCTGCGTGCCGTAATGGTCGACATGGTCGTAGTCTACATTGGTGACGATGTTGATGATGGGGAACAGGCAGAGGAATGAGCCGTCTGACTCATCGGATTCCGCTATCAGGTATTCGCCCTTCCCAAGATGGCCGTTTGCCCTGTAAGCATTGAGGAGGCCGCCGATGATGACAGTGGGATCGAGCCCGGCTGCATCAAAGATCGATGCGGTGAAGGAAGTGGTCGTGGTCTTGCCATGGGTCCCTGCGACGGCGATGCCGGTGCGCAACCGCATGAGTTCAGCGAGCATTTCCGCCCTGGGGATGACAGGGATCCCCCTTTCCCTTGCCGCCTGGATCTCGGGATTGGAATCGGAAATGGCCGAAGAGCGCACGACGACCTGCGGGTCTTTGAGGTTGGAGGCGTCGTGCCCCGTGTGGATGACCGCTCCCAGGGCGCGCAGCCGCTGCACGGCAGAACCGTTGGACAGGTCAGATCCCTGGACGCTGTAGCCCAGGTTCAAAAGGACTTCGGCGATCCCGCTCATGCCCGAACCGCCTATGCCTACCATGTGGATGGCGCGGATTTTGCTGTCCATGGTTATCGATCCGCCTTTTGGCTCGATGCCAGGTTAAGGAGTTCGTCTGCAACAGAGGAAGCTGCATCCGGGTGGGCCATGGAGAGGGCCCCCATGCGCATCCTTGCAAGGGCTTCGCCGTCCTTCAAAATGTCCAGGACAAAGCCGGCAAGTTCGTTTTTCCCGGACATCTCTTCGGCCTTGGGCTGCGGCAGCAGGATCCCCCCGCCGGCATCCTGCATGGCCTGGGCGTTTGCCGTCTGGTGGTCGTGGGCGGCGTAGGGGAAGGGGATGTATACCGCCGGGACCCCGGCCGCCGCCAGTTCTGCCATGGAAGTCGCACCGGCCCTGCACAGCGCCAGGGAGCATCGTGCATAGACGGACGGCATGTCATGGATGAAGGGATGCACGGTCGCGCTGATCTCTTCATCAGGGATGCCGAGCCGGGCGTATCCGGCGCGCACGGCCTCGAATTCGTTTTTCCCTGTCTGATGCACAAGGGCAATGCCGGCTGCACGCAGTTCGGGCAGCATCCTGACGACCATGTTGTTGATGGCGCGTGCCCCTTGCGAACCTCCCATGACCAGCAGGACGGGAGAGGTGCCCTGGGGTGCTGGCGAAGCCCCAAGGCGGGCGATGCCGGCACGTATGGGGTTCCCGGTGAGCACGGTCTTTTCCTTTTTGAACGCCGGACGGGAAGCCGGCTGCGGCCAGGACAGGCAGATGCGGCCGGCCATCCTGCCCATGAGCTTGTTGGCTTCGCCGGGGATGGCGTTCTGCTCGTGGATAGCGCAGGGATAACGGAGGAGCCAGGATGCGAACATGGTGGGGAACGATGCGTATCCTCCAAAGCCCATGACGGCGCTGGGCCTGAATTCCCTGAGGATGTTCATGGCCTGCCCGATGGAGTTGCTCATGGCGGCAAGGGCGCCCAGCGCCTTCAGTCCCCGTCCGATGAAACCGCGCACCGGGAGCCCCACGAACGCGATGTCCGCCTTTTCGACGATCTCCCGTTCTGGCCCATACGTGCCGCCGATGAATAGGATCTCTGCATCGGGAGCTTTGCTTTTCAGGCTTTCGGCAACAGCCAGCGCGGGAAAGATGTGCCCTCCCGTGCCGCCCGTGGTGAGTATGATGCGAAGAGGCATGGTCACGTGTTCCTTGCTGTGCGCGAGTAGTGCAGGATGAGTCCGGCGCATATCATGTTGGACAAAAGGCTGCTGCCGCCATAGCTGATGAAGGGCATGGCGACCCCTTTCGGAGGGACGGAGCCGAGAACGACGGCGAGGTTGAACAGGAAGCTCTGTGCGATGGCGATGGTGATCCCGAAGGCACAGAGGCGGTCGCGGCGGTTTTCCTGCCCCATGATGACCAGGTAGCAGCGGTAGAAGAAAAAGGCAAAGAGGATCATGATGAACGCGATGCCTATGAAGCCGGTCTCCTCCCCTACGACGGCCATGATGAAGTCGTTGTGCGCTTCGGGAAGGGGGCCTGTCTTCTGGATGCTGTTGCCGACGCCCACGCCAAACATGCCGCCGCTGCCGAACGCAAAGAGGCTTTGGACGATCTGCCAGCCGATGCCCCGCATGTCATCAAAAGGATGCAGGAATGCCAGGTAGCGGTTCAGGCGGTAAGGGGAAAAAAGGACGCCAAGCACGATCAGGCCGATGATGGGCGCGATGATGTAAAGCACATGCTTGATCCTTGAACCTCCCACGAGGAGCATCAGAACGCAGATGGACGCCAGAAGAATGGCGCCGCCCAGGTCTGGCTGCAGCACGATCGGCGTCACCAGCAGCGCCGTGACGAGCAGGGGAGGCGTCACGCCGCGCATGAAGTCGCCTGTGAAGTTCTGCTTGTTGCCGAGAAAGTAGGAGAGGTACAGCACCAGGGAGATGCGGGCGAATTCCATGGGCTGGAGCTTGATGATGCCGAAGTCGATCCAGCGCTGGGCACCGTGGCTGGTCAGCCCCATCAGGAGGCATGCAAGCAGCGACACGAAAGAAAGGCCTATGGCCCAGTAATGGATGCTGTTGATGAAGCTCCTTGGGATGACGCAAAGCCCGAAGATCGCAACCGCCCCCATGCCCATGGCAAGCAGCTGGCGGTTGAAGAAATGGTAGGAGTAGTGGAATTGCCTATGGCTGGCGTAACCGCTGGCGCTGAGCACGGCCACCAGTCCGATGCACAGTATGATGAGCAGGGCCGACAAAAGGTAGATGTCGATGGATCCCTTGGTTTCGGATTGGTCCGTCATGGGAAGGGGATTGGCTTGCGTGCTCATCGCTTTTCTCCCGCGGCTTGGACAAGGGATTTGAAATGGCTGCCCCGTTCCTTATAATTATTGTACTGGTCGAAGCTGGACGTCGCAGGAGCCAGGAGGACCGTATCTCCGTCCTGGGCTATGCCCCTGGCGCGTTCGAAGGCCTGGTCCATGGTCTCATCCCATGTCAGGGGGACGGCACCGGCCCAGGCGTCCTCGAAATGGCTGCGCGACGCGCCGTACAGGGCGACGGCTTTGACGTGTTCCTGGACGAGCGGCCTCATGCCTTCAAGATCGCCGCCTTTGAATTTGCCGCCCGCCAGCAGGATGACAGGCTGCTGGAAGGAGGCGAGGGCCACTTTGAGCGCCTCCACGGTGGTGCATTTGGAATCATTGACGTAGGTCACTCCCCTGATGGCGCCGGCATACTCAAGGCGGTGGGGTATGGGGGTGAACGCCTCCATGGCCAGGGCGGCCTCCTGCCGGGTGACGCCGAAGCGGGCTGCAGCAAGATAGGCGGCTGATGCATTGATCTGGTTATGCTGCCCTATGAGCCGTGTTTTGGGGAAGGGACGGTCGTCGATATCTATCGTGGCGATCTTGGCCTTCATCCCGTAACGGGCCGCAAGATGCGCCAGGGAGGGATGGAGGATGGCCAGGTCGTTTTCGTCCTGGCAGGCGAAAAGGCGCATTTTGGCTTCCGTGTACTCCTGCATGTCGGCATGGAAATCCAGGTGGTTTTCCGAGATGTTGAGGAGCACGCCCACATGGGGATGGAGCGTGGAGCAGGTCTGGAGCTGGAAGCTGGAAAGCTCAAGGACAGCGGCATCGGCTTTCGGCGCACCGCTGATGCGTTCCAGCACGTATTCCGAAAGGGGCACGCCGATATTGCCGCCGGTGAAGACACGCAGGCCATGCTGGGCCAGCATGGCGGAGCAGATGCTGGTCGTCGTGGTCTTGCCACTGGTCCCCGTTATGCCTATGACCGGCTCGCCATCCAAAAGGCGCCAAGCCAGTTCCGATTCCGCCATGATCTCGACGTGATCCTCCGCATCGCCGCCCTGGAGCAGCGCTTCGATGGAACGCTTTGCCGCCGCCGGGCTGGGGATGATGAGGTCGATGCCGCGGAAGTATTCCGGTTTGTGCTCGCCGGGGAGGAGCGGAATCCCGCATTCGGAAAGCCAGCGCATGAAGTCCGCAGGTATCTTTTCAGGATCTTTTTCCAGCAGGATGCACTCCATCCCTAGGGCATGCAGGAGCCTGGCGGCAGCCCTCCCGCTGCGTCCGGCGCCGATGACGGCAGCTTTTTTATGATCTGCAATGGCTTTTGGCATATGTTCACCTGATCTTTAAGACGGAGAGGGACATGATGGCGAGCAGGACGGAAACGATCCAGAACCGCACGATGATCTTGGATTCGGGCAGCGGATGATCGCCTTTTTGGAAATGATGGTGGATGGGGGTCATCCTGAAAAGGCGCCTGCCGTGCGAAGCCTTGAAAAAGCTGACCTGCAGGATGACAGAGAGCGTTTCGACGACGAAGACGCCCCCGGCAATGATGAGCATGAGCTCCTGCTTGCAGAGTACAGCCAGGAAGCCGAGGACGCCGCCGAGGCTCAGCGCGCCCACATCGCCCATGAACACCTGGGCAGGGAAGCAGTTGTACCAGAGGAAGCCAAGCCCTGCGCCCATGAGTGCGGCGCAGAACACAGCCACTTCGCCCACGCCTGGGACGGATGGCACCTGGAGGTATGAGGCAAAGCTGGCATGTCCTGCGACGTATATGAACACGGCATAGACCATGCAGCACATGACAAAGGGCAGGATGGCAAGTCCGTCGAGCCCGTCGGTCAGGTTGACGGCGTTGGATGAGGCAAGGAGCACGATGACGGCAAAGACCATGTAGAACAGCCCCAGGTCGGGCATGAACTGCTTGAAGAAGGGGACTGCGAGCCTGGTGTCGTATGAGGGCTGGAGCAGCAGCAGTGCAACAGCCAGTACGGAGACCAGGAAGAGCCCGAGCATCTTGGCGCGGGGGCTCAGCCCCTTGTTCTCCTTGTGGCGGATCTTCGTGTAGTCGTCGATGAATCCGACCATGCCGAATCCAAGGAAGACGAACAGGGTGAGCCAGATGAAAACATTGGACAGGTCAGCCCAGAGCAGGGTCGAACATACGGCGCCGGCAATGATGAGGAGCCCCCCCATCGTCGGCGTTCCTGCCTTTCCAAGATGCTCCGGCACATAGTGGAGGATAGGCTGGCCGATCTTGAGTTCGGCAAGCTTTTTGAGGAACCAGGGGCCAGTCACTATGGTGAAGATCAGGGCGAATATCAGTGCAGAAGCAGAACGGAACGTGATGTAGCGGAAGATGTTCAGCAGGGTAAAGTCCCGGCTTAAGGGCACGAGGATGTTATACAGCATGGTCTTCCTCTTGGATGAAAAGCTTGACGATCTGCTCAAGGCGATTCATCCTGGAACCTTTAAAAAGGATGACGTGTTTCAAGGGGCCCCGCGAACTGCCTTCTTTCCACCGGCGGAAGGCGCCGAGGAAATCCGCGTGGGATGCCGCGTGATGGAAATAGCCCGTATAGCCCCGGTCTGCAAGTCCTTCCTGCACTTCTCCGGCGTGGCCGCCAAACCAGAACAGGGCGGAGCATCCTGCGCCGGCGATGTTCTGGCCCAGGGCGACATGCTCCCTGGAAGCCTCGCTGCCAAGCTCGCCCATTTCTCCCATGACGCAGACGAGCCCTCCCTGGGGAGCAAGTTCACTTGCTGCCTGCAGCATCCGCGACGTGGAGAGCGGGTTGGCATTGTAGCTGTCGTCGATGATCGTCCATCCCGGTATCTCGCGCCGGGCGAAACGCTGGCCGGGCAAGGCTGCGGAGCGTATCCCGCACATGATGTCTTCCGCAGTCAGCCCCAGCAGATGGGCTGCGGCTGCAGCGGCGATGATGTTTTCCGCAGCATACTGCCCCGTGAGCGTCGTTTCCACATCGAACGACGCGCCCGGCAGCGTGAGGCTGTACATGCCATGACCGTCGGCATTGATGCCTGCATAGGAAGCATGGAAGGGCACGTCCGACCGCCTGGAAGAGAACAGGAAGACATCGGGAAAGGCCGAGGCTTCCCTGACGAGGTCTTCATAATCGGCACAGACGAGGGCAGGGCATCCCGGCTTCCTGTGCCTGAGCAGCCTGGTCTTGTAAAAGGCCGTGCCCTTGTCGCCCAGGCCGAGCGAATGGCCCGTCCCGGCATTGAGCACGATGGCAAGGTCAGGCTCCATGACGGCGCCCAGTTCTTCCATGTCCCATGGGTGGCTGATCCCGGCCTCGAGCACCCAGAAACGCTCATCGCCTGAGGCTGCAAGGATGGAAACGGGCAGTCCGACCTGCGTGTTCAGGTTCAGGGGCGTCCTGGCTGTTTTCCCTCCCTGGGAAAGGATGCTGGCAAGCAGCTCCTTGGTCGTGGTCTTGCCTGCCGTTCCTGTCAGCCCTATGACCTTGCCGGGGAAGCGCATCCTGCAGGCGTGGGCGATGGAGCCGAGGGCTTTGACGCTGTCCGGGACAAGGATGACGGGAACGCTTCCCGAGCCTTCAAAGGGATCGCGTTCGGCCAGCACGGCGGCGGCACCGTTCTGGACAGCCTGCGGCGCATAGTCATGGCCGTCTGATCTTTCCCCGCGTATGGCCACGAAAAGCTGTCCGGGGAGCACGTTGCGGCTGTCATACGAAACGCCGTTGAAAGACGCTTCGGCACCATGGGCGCCAAGGATCCGGCCGCCGCAAAACCCCGCGGCCTGATGGAGGCTGATGTTCATGCAAGAAGCTCCCTGAGTATTTCCTGGTCGCTGAAATGATGCTTTTCATGCCCGATGATCTGATAGTCTTCATGCCCTTTTCCGGCAACGAGCAGGGCGTCCCCGGGACGGAGCAGGGATGCGGCCAGCTCCAGCGCCCGGCGGCGGTCCGCCTCGCGATAGAGCTGTGAGGCACCGGACACGCCGGGGATGATGTCGTCGATGATCCTTTCCGGATCTTCGGTACGGGGGTTGTCGGAGGTGACGATGGCGATGTCGCTCAGGTCCGCTACGGCTTTGCCCATGACCGGGCGTTTCGTCCTGTCACGGTCGCCTCCGCATCCGAACACGGTGATGACGCGCTTGAATTTTGCCGCCCGCAGCGCGGAAAGCACGCGGATGAGCGCGTCGGGGGTATGGGCGTAATCGACGAAGACCCCGGTCTGCTGTGCGGCTTCGCCGTTTGGCGCCCAGCCGTCAACGGGGATGCGTTCGAGCCTTCCGGGGACGCCCATGAATCCGGAAAACGCCTGGAGGTCGCCTGACGAAAAACCCAGGGAAAGGGCCAGGGCGCTCACGAGGAGCAGGTTGCTCGCGTTATGGAGCCCGACCAGGGGGCTGCGCAGGCGCCATTCTTCCTGTGCACCGGACAGCGAACGCCAATGGAACAGAAGATCCAGCCCGCGGGTGCCGGCGCTGAGGATGTCGGCGGAAAGCATGGGGCGGCCTTCGTCCTGGAGCGCGCAGTCCAGTCCGTATGCGATGGCAGAGGGATGGGCGCTGAGTATGCGCCTGCCGTATTCGTCATCGGCGTTGGCGGCGATGCTCTTTTCGGCGCAGGGATAGGCATCGAACAGGGCGAGCTTTGCCTGGAAATAGGCTTCCAGCGTCTTATGGTAGTCGAGGTGGTCCTGGGTGAGGTTGGTAAAGCCTGCCGCGCAGAAGGGGATGCCTGCGATCCTTTTCTGGTCGATGGCATGGGAAGAAGCTTCCATGATGACGGCTTTTGCCCCAGCGGCCTTCATGGCGGCAAGGGAACGATGGAGCTGCAGGCATCCCGGCGTGGTCAGGGGGGCAGGTTCGCAATGTCCGGGCCAGCGGTAGCTTATGGTGCCGAGGACGCCGGCAGGGAGCCCCCTGGAAGCAAAGAGGTGCTCCAGCAGATAGGCGCATGTCGTCTTTCCGTTGGTCCCCGTGATGGCGACGACGGGGATGCCGATGCGCTCTGTTCCATACACGGCAGCGGCGAGCTGCCCAAGGAAGGCTCGCACGTCTTCTGCAAAAACAAAGCAACGGTCAGGCGCTTCAAGCTGCGTCTGACCGTATGCGCCGGCATGGGAGACCGGGAGGACGATGCACCATGCCTTGCTTTCGATGGCCATGGCCGCATGGCGCAAGGTCTGGTCTTCGTCTCCCGGATTGGCCGGGGGGAGGGCGACGAAGACGCCGCCTTCCCGGACGAGCCTGGAATCAGTTTCCAGCTGTACTGTGCGCCCGCGCAGTTCTTCACATAGCTGCCAGGGGGTTTTGATCATGGCTGATCCTTTGAAGCTGTGACGATGTCGGATTTCTTCGGCTTGTCTGCAAGCCACACGGTAAAGGAAGTGTCCTTATGGAATTTGCTCCCGGCGGGGGGGCTCTGCCTGACGACGACGGCACCGCTGCCCTTGACGGAGGGGATGATGCCCAGCTGCGCACACGCTTCCATGCTCTTGCGCAGCGTGAGCCCGCACAGATCGGGCATGGCGCCTGCCACCTTCCGCTCTTCCTTTTTGGCAGCGCCCGATTTTTCCAGCTGCCGCCGTTCCTTCTCCTGGCGGTATTTTTCTCGGTTGGCCAGGTAGATCTCGTCTTTTTTCTGCTGCGCAAGCTGCGCACGAGTGAGCTTTTTGGCAGGCTGGGACTTCTTTGCTCCGTTTTCCATGGCAAAGGTCACGTCAGGCAGGAAGCCGCTGTAGGCAAGGGTCCTCGTGGCGACCTTCTGGAACACGGGAGCGGCGATGGCTCCTCCGTATCCGGTCGTGCTGGGTTCGTCGAGCATGACATAGATGACATAGCGCGGCGAGTCTGCCGGTACGATGCCGCCAAACGAGGCCAGGCGCTTATGGCTGTATCCTTTGCCGGCCCTCGCCGCTTTTTGCGCCGTGCCCGTCTTGCCCGCTACGCGCAGTCCCGGAATACGGGCTTTTGAGCCGGTCCCGTTGCCGTCCACGACTTCCTCCATCATCTTGAGGACTTCCCTGGAGGTTTTTTCGGAAAAGATGCGCACGCCGTTTTTGGGCGTTTCGCTGCCCGCATCAAGGCGGAGCGTGAGAGGCCGGGCTATGCCGCCGGCGGCAAGGGTGGTATATGCCTGGAGCATCTGAACGCCGGTGACGGAGATGCTCTGACCGAAGGAGGTGGACATGAGGTCCACTTCGCTCCAGTCCCGCGTGCGGCGCATGATGCCGCGCGTCTCATGGACGCCCACGCCCGTCTTCTGTCCGAAACCGAGCCTGGAAAGGTAGCTGTGGAAGCGGGTCGCGCCGAGCTTGAGGCCGATCTTGGCTGATCCGATGTTGCTGGAATGGGAAATGATCTCCGTTGCAGTAAGGTTGCCGAAGGAGTGCGTGTCGTCGCGGATGCGCGCATAGCGGGTGTTCCATAAGCCCTTTTCGCAATAGACGGATGTGTCGGGGGTGACGATCTTTTCCTCCAGGGCCGCGGCCATGAGCAGGGGCTTGAACGTGGACCCCGGCTCCAGGCTGTCACCTGCCAGCCGGTTGCGGTATGTTGCCGAAGATGCCTTGCGGTAGTTGTTGGGATTGAAGAACGGATACTGCGCCCATGCCAGTATCTGCCCTGTCGCCACGTCAGAAACGAGCACGCCGCCCCATTTGGCTCCGGAGGCGTCCACGGCCTTGCTCAGTTCGCTTTCAGCAATGAACTGTACCTGGCCATCGATGCTCAGGGTGATGTCCGTGCCATGCGACTCTGTGGCCTTGTCTTCTTCTTTCAGCACCTGGTCCACGATATTGCGCGTGATCTTCTTGCTGACTTTCCCTCCGCGGAGGACATCGTCGAACGCCCGTTCGATGCCTTCGAGCCCATGCTGGTCCATGTCCACGAATCCTAGGAGCTGTCCCGCAAGATTCCGGTAGGGGTAGACCCTTTCATACTCGAGCTTGAAAAAGATGCCGGGAACATGTTCCTTGTCGATGGCGGCCGCCGTGGCGTCGTCGACCTTGCGCTGCAGCCAGATGAACGACTTTTTCCTCTGGAACATCCTGACCAGATCTTCCGGCTTTTTCCTGAGGATGGGCGCGAGCCTGTCCGCGGCATCCTGAAAGTCCTGGATGAGCCTGGGGTCGGCATATACGGACTGGCAGGAAACGCTGCGCGCCAGGACACGGCCGTTGCGGTCGTAAATGGACCCGCGCTTGCCCTCCACGACTTCCGTATGGGTATGCTGGTCTTCCGCCATGTCCCTGTATGTGGGCCCGAGGATTATCTGGACCTGGAAGGCCCTGCACAGCAGGAGCACCCAGATCGCCGCAAAAAAGCACGAGACGCATTGGATGCGTTTTTCATTGAGCCATCGGAACGGCTTCAGGATCGCCCAGGGGCGTCTGGCTGAAGGAGCATCCTGGGCTGCTTCCGGAGCAAGGCGCCGGTTGGCCAGCCTCCTGCGGGCCACAGGTCGGTGCGACGAAGAAACGTATCGGTTTTTGCGCATGGTGCTCAACGCTGCCTGTTATTAAAGGACTGCAGGCGCCGGATCTGCCCCGGGTCAGCCATGCTCATGCCAAGCTTTTCCGCGGTCTTGCCCAGCGTGTAGGGAGAAAGCAGGCTGTCCTTCTCCGTTTCAAGCTTGGCGATGTGTATCTGTGCTTCCTTGTATTCCCGCTGAAGGCGCTTGATGTCGTAGGCCGCTTCCTGCGTGTCGATGCGTATCCACATGCTGTATACGGAAAGGGAGAAGGAGAACAGGATGGCGACGATCAGGATCAGGAACCAGCCGCCCGTACCCAGCGTGGAAGAATGGACCTTGTTCATGGCAGCAAACCTCATGCGGAAGGCAGTTTTTCCACGGCCCGCAGCTTGGAACTGCCGGCCCGCGGATTGTGGTCGATTTCGATCTTGCCCGGGACGACAGGCTTCTTGGTAAGGAGCCTGACCTCCGCCTTATGTCCGCATTTGCAGACAGGCAGCCCGGGCGGGCAGATGCAGCCCGTGCTCCAAAGGCGGAACTTTTGCTTGACGATGCGGTCTTCAAGGGAATGGAATGTGATGATGCAAAGCCTGCCCCCTGCTGCCAGCCTTGAGCAGATGCCGTCGAGGAAGCGCTCAAGCTGCCCCAGTTCATCATTGACGGCCATGCGCAGGGCCTGGAAGGTGCGCGTGGCAGGATGGTTGCGGGATGTCCTGCGCCATTTGGGCGGGTATGCGCGGCAGACGATGCCGGCAAGCTGCCCGGTGGTCCGTATGGGTCCCGCTTCCCTTTCCCGGACGATGGCGCCGGCTATTTGATGGGCCAGGGGATCTTCGCCGTAGTCTTTGATGATGCCGGCAAGCTCAGCTTCAGGAGCTCCGTTGACAAGGTCATAGGCCGATCCCATCCAGGCAGGCCTTTCGGGGTGGGAAAAGCCACCCATGTCCATGCGCATGTCCAGCGGCCCGTCGGCGCGCAGTGAAAATCCACGCTCCGCCACATCGAGCTGCAGCGAGGAAACGCCGATATCGAGCAGGGCGCCGTCGATGCTGTCCCACCCCAGATCGTCGAGCCTGGCTGCGAAGGTCGCGTATTCCGCACGGAACAGATGGCAGGCGTTCCCATAGGGGGCCAGCGTTTCTGCCGCCCGCGCCAGGGCCTGCGGGTCCCTGTCCAGCCCGCAGAGCTGGGCTTCCCCCCCGGTCCTGCGCATGATCTCACGGGAATGGCCGCCCAGGCCCAGCGTGCCGTCGAGGTAGCGCCCGCCGGGACGGGGGGCGAGCAGGTCCATGGTCTCTTGCAGAAGCACCGGCACGTGCGCGGCAGTGGCAGGAGAAGAGGGCGCTTGCGGGGATATCTGGCGTGCGGGCATGCTGGTGGCCTACAGGGGGAAGTCTAAGCCGCTGGCGGCAAGTTCTTCGGTCGCGCCCGCAATGCTTTCCGGCGCCGTGGCGGCACGGTATCTGGCGGGATTCCAAATTTCAAACCGGTCCAGCATGCCGATCATGACGGCTTCCCGTTCCAGTCCGGCGTACTCGCGATGGTACGGCGTGAGCAGGATGCGCCCCTGGGCATCGGGAGTCATTTCTTCGGCGCCTCCCATGACAAGGAGCTCAAGGCGGCGCACGCGCATGGATCTGTTGCTGAGATTCTTGAATTTCTTTTCAAGCCGGGCCCAGTCGTTCAGGCTGAAGGCCACCAGGCATCCGTCGAACGTGGTGAGGATGAAGGATTGCGGAGAAAGCCCCAGGGCGGGCGCAGAAGAAGCCGGATCCTGCGGCGAGGCGATGGCTTCGCGGAAATTCTGCGGCAGGATCAGGCGCCCTTTCGGGTCGATAGTGCGTGTGATTGTGCCCCGTAAACTCATCTTGAATCCATTTTTAACCACTTTTCTCCACTTTTGCTCCTTATCCTGGACGCTGTCAAGGCGTTTTTCCGGGTAAATCTCACATTGTGCCAAGTGCGCCGCCCCTGCAAAATCATCGGGCCCGCAGAGAAAACCGTGACTGCCCCCCTGCTTGAAACTCGACATTCTTTCTAAAAAAAGGCACAATTTCCCCGTGGATAGGGAGCCCCGGGGCTTCTGCTCCAACATTTTCACATGAGAAGGTTTTGCATGCGTACAAAAATCGTTGCCACCATAGGTCCGGCCAGCAATAAGCGGGAAACGCTTTTCAAGCTGGCAGAGGCTGGCGTTTCTGTTTTCCGCCTTAATTTTTCCCACGGCGACCCGAACTTTTTCCGTGATGTGATCGGCAGCATCCGGGAGATCGAAAAGCAGCTTGGCCGCCCTCTGACCATCATGCAGGACCTGCCTGGTCCCAAGATACGCATAGGCATCCTTCCGGAAGGGAAGATAACCCTGCTCCAGGGCGACAGGCTCATCCTCGGCAGGGAGCGCCAGGAGAAAGAGGATCTGCCCTTCATCCCCTTCGACCATCCGACCATCCTTGCGTCGCTTACCCCCGGAGACAAGCTCGTCCTTGCCGACGGAGGGCTTCAGTTCCAGATCGAGGAAAAGGTCGGGAACGAGCGCTTCATCATGACGGCCCTGCAAAGCGGAGCCATAGCCTCCCGCAAGGGGCTTGCCCTGCCGGGCAAATCCCTGGAGCTGCCCGCCATCACCGAGCAGGACAGGGAAAGGCTCTCGCTGGGCATCGACCTGGGCATCGACGCCGTGGCCGTCTCCTTCGTGCAGACGGCTGAGGATGTCCATAATATGAAGGCGCTCCTGCGCTCGCACGGCAAGGGCGACCTGCCCGTGGTGGCCAAGCTGGAGCGCCAGAACGCCGCCGTGGACAACCTCGACGCCATCGTCGAAGCCGCTGACATCATCATGGTCGCGCGCGGCGACCTGGGCGTGGAATGCCCCATGCAGTCGCTGCCTGCCCTGCAAAAGCACATCATCCATACCTGCAACCGCGCCGGCAAGCCGGTCATCGTTGCGACGCAGATGCTGCTTTCCATGGTGAACACGCCTGTGCCGACCAGGGCAGAGGTGACAGACGTGGCCAACGCCGTCCTTGACGGGGCGGACTGCGTCATGCTCTCGGACGAGACGGCCGCGGGCAATTACCCCGTGGAAGCCGTGACCGCCATGCGCGGCATCACCGACGAGGCCGAAAAATACCTGCTGGCGACGCGGAAGCTTGAAGCGCCCAAGAACAAGAACGACGTCTCCCGCTTCCTGGCCTATACCGCCTGCCTGCTCGCCAAGGCCACCGACGCCTGCGCCATCGTGGCGCATTCCGTTTCCGGCGGCGCTGCGCGCATGCTGGCGGAGTGCCGCCCCGGCCAGACCGTGTACGCCTTGACGCACAATTCCATCGTGGAGCATGCGCTCAATTTCGTGTGGGGGGTGCATCCCTACTTCATCCCCACGGGCGACAGCAGCGTGTCGCACCTGCGCCGCGTGCAGAACTTCATAGCCACGAGCGACCTTTTCCCCATGGGGCAGGACGTCGTGATCACTGCCGGCGAGTACGCTCCCGGCGAGCAGACGCGCCGCACGAACCTGGTGAAGATTTATCATAAGTAAATATTGCCTTGCGCGTTCCATGCCTGATACAATGGCCCTGCACCGGGAGGTGCAGGGCCATTTCCGTTCGCCGCACAAGCCCGAAACCGTGCGCCGCAGGGGCGCGCTGCAGGGAGCAAGAGCGCTATGAAAGAACAAGCCGACCAGGAAACGAAGATCGCCGCGTCTGCCGCGGGCATTTTGCCGGGCCTTGCCTCGCTGGATCCGCTCCGGCTCTGCGGTGAAGACCGCCTGCTGGTGCTGCTGGCATCCGCCGCGCATTTCGACGGCAGGCTTTCCCCCGCGGCGTGGCAGGCGGCCACCAGGATCCTGCATGATGTCTTTGACGCGGGCGGTTCTTCCGGGCGTTCGTTCTCCACCATCCAGGCCCGGTTCCATGCGGCGCTGCTCCTCGATCCTGTCCCCCCGGAGAGCTTTGCCAAGGACAAGTCCCTGCACGCTGATGTGGACGCGCTCCCGGCGGAAAAGGCGGAGCGGCTGCGCCGCGGGCTGATGGAGCTTTGCCCTCCCTACGGGCAGATCTTTGCCGGCCCCGTACATGACGGGGAACATGAAGACGGCTCACGGACCGGCAGCACGCTGGCATTCCGGCGCACGGATGCCCAGGGAGAGGAGCCCGGGCACGGGAACGATGGCGCGGAGCGCATCATCATGGAAGGCGGGCTGGCCATCCCGCAGGCCAAACGCCCGGCGCTGCTGCCGGATGCGCTGCAGAAGGGGATCACCGGACTGGAAGCGCTGGCCAGGAGCGCGACTCACCCTTACCACTGGGCAACGCGCTATTTTGGCGCCATGAACGTGATGCGGCTTTTCCCGCTTTTCGCAAAAGGTGCCGCTGATGCACCCGTTCCCGCATGCTTCAGGGAAACGGCGGGTTCGGCCGGAGCGCTGGAGCGGCTTTCGCTGAGCGTTGGGGACGTGGATCTTTTCCAGCAGGCAGCGGATTTCGGCCTCCTGATGCGGGAGCAGCCCTTTACCGTGGTCGTTGCAGGAGAGGGCAAGAGGGGAAAAAGTTCCCTGGTCAATGCCCTGCTGGGCAGGGAAGTGTCTCCCGTAAGGGAATCCGTAGCCGCCACGGCCGCCGTGGTCAGGTTCCGCTGGGGTGAAAAATTCCGCGGGAGGGCACGCCCGCTTTCAGGTGAGGAACGGGCGCGCCTAGAATCCATCGTTTCAGGAAGTCCGGCAGGCGGGGATGCCGTTCCCGGTGGTCAGGCCGGGGCCGAAGGCGAATGGATCGAAGAGGCGGCCCGGCTGGCTGGCCTGCTGGTGCAGACCCATCCCGGCGGGGAAGGCCGCTCGGCCTATGCCGAAGTGGAGATGCCGGCCGAGATCTTGCGCGGCGGACTGGTGCTGGTGGACACGCCGGGGCTGAACGCTGCCAGCGATGCACAGAATTACCTGGCTTACCAGGCTTGCCTGGAGGCGGACTGCCTTGTCTTCGTCATGGATGCGCGCCGGCCGGAATCAGCTTCGGAAACGGAACTCATGCGTCTTGTCGCCAAGATGGGCAGGGCGGCTGGTGTCATAGGCGTGGTCACCGGCATGGACCGGTTGAACGAAAAGACCAGCCGGGACCTTGCCCTGGGTGAGGCCCGCAGGGTGCTTGCTGCCGCCCAGGAAGAAGGGCTGACCGTTCTTGGACTGCTGGACATCAATGCCCGTGAGGCCATGTCTGCCCGTTGCGGCGCCTTTGCGCGGAGCGGCGGAGCTGAGTTCCAGCGCCTGCGCGCGCTGATCCTGGAGAGCCATGCCGCCGGCGCCCGTCCCGGACCGGAACTGGTCTCACGGGTGCGGATAAAGGGCGAAGCGCTGGCCCGCAAAGCCCTCGAACAGGCACCCGTGCTCCTGAAGCGGGAGCTTGCCGCGCTTCCCGACCCGCAGCACGATGTTTTCCTCTCCTCGCATAAGGACAGGCTGCACAAGGTCCTGGAAAAATGCGCCGCCCAGGCGCAGGCCGTGGCCCGCGCCGCCGCCGTGGATATTGAAGCCTGGCGCAGGGAGCAGGAGCGTTCGCTGGATGAATGGGAGGAGACGACGGTGCTGCGCATCATGGACGCAGCAGGGCGCCATGCAGACGAACTGGGCGGATCCATGTTCAGCGCAAAAAAGTGGAAGGAATTCAACGAGGACACGATACCGCGCATCGCCAGGGACTCCCTTAATGAACTGCTTGTCGAAAGGCGCAGCCTGCAGCGTGACTGGAATGAAAAGCTGCGCCAGTTCAGCGGCGCCATGCGCGAGATCTCGGTGCTTTGCCTGGACGCCGTCATCGTGGAGGACAAGGAGCTGACCTCGGTCAAGGAGCTTTCCCTGAGCAGGACGCAGTGGCTGGTGCAGGCCAACGACATGCTCAAGAAGATAGGACTGGTGGGATCGGGCATGGCGTTGCACAGCATTGGCGGGCTGGGCCTGGGACTGGGCGCTGCGCTCGGAGGGCTTCACTGGTGGGCCATGGTGCCCGTGGCGCTGGTCGGAGGGCTCATATGGCTTTTGAGGCGCGCCGGCGATCCTGCCCGCTGCCGCCGGATCTTCCTGGACAAGAAGGAAGGCGCCATACGCGCCTGGACGGCCAGGCAGAAAACCCGCCTTGCCGAAGTGCTGGATCAGAATTTCGGCGAGCTTACCGCCGCCTACCGCCAGGCCGCCGAAGAGAGCCTGATGCCGGCCATCTTCATGCTCGCAGAAGAGGAAGCCTCCATAAGCGTCTACCTCAAGGTGCTGGAAAAGATGCGCGCCGATGCAGGCATGAAGGCCCAGGAGATGCAGGAGCAGGCTCGGGCGCTCACCGCCAGCCTGGAACGCCTCGACGAGGAATGATCCGGCCTAGCGTACGCCGGCTCTCGTGAGCTCGATGAACTGCTTGGCAGCCCTTGGGCTGCGACCGCCGCAGCGGATGGCGTGCGCCTCGGCCAGCATGTCCAGCTGATCCTGGGGCATGGCAAGCCCGTGCTGGGCAGCCAGCGCGTGCACGATGTCCAGGTAGAGCTTTTTGTCGGGCCTTAAAAACGTCACGGTCAGGCCGAAGCGGGCGGAAAGCGACATCAGTTCCTGGCGCGTGTCCGCCTCGTGCAGGTCGTTGCCGGCGCGGTCTTCCCAGCTTTCACGAATCAGGTGCCTGCGGTTGCTCGTGGCGTAGACCGCCACATTGCCGCTGTGTCCGCTGACGCTGCCTTCAAGTATGGCCTTGAGAGCGGCAAAGTCTGCGTCATTGCTGGAGAAACTGAGGTCGTCGATGAATACGATGAACTTGAGGGGGTTGCCGTAGATGCCTTCCATGATGTCCGGCAGCTGGAAGAGCTGGTTCTTTTTCACTTCGATGAGGCGCAGGCCCCTGTGCCTCAAGTCGTTGGCAATGGCCTTCACGGTGCTGCTCTTGCCTGTGCCGGCGTCGCCGTACAGAAGCACATTGTTGGCCGGCATGCCGTGCAGCAGGGCCTCAGTATTGGTCAGCACCCTGGCCTTTTCCGCCTCGTAGCCGGGGAGTTCGGCCAGAGTCTGCCTGTCGGGATGCTTCACAGGGACGAGGACCCCTTCCCTGACGGTGAACATATGGTAATGGGCGAATATGCCCCATCCCGTCTGCGGCAGGGCAGCCAGCCTTTCCCTGTAGGCGGCGGCAAAGTCTTCTTCGTGGGTGTGCCATGCTGGCAGCCATCCCTCATACGGGCAGAGGGCACGTACGGAGGAACTTTCCGTCCGGCTCAGTTCCTGCAGCAGGGCGAGTTCACGGTCCAGGCATTCCTTCATCGCCGGATCCAGTCCTTCGGCGCGGCAGCTTTTGCGCAGGCAGACGTTCTCGTCTTCCAGCACCAGGTTTTTGAGATGTGCGGCAAGGTCTGTGCCGTGCATGAACAGTGCTGCGCAGAATGCGGCGTAGGCATCGACGAAAGCGCCGCTGTCCGTGCCGTCGAGGGAGATCAGCCTGGTCAGGGCGCGCATGGCAGGATCGTCCAGCAATCCGCGGAAGATCACCAGCCCGCGCAAGGCGAGGGAAAGCTCTTTCAATGTCATCATGGGGCCGCCTGTAACGTTTTTTCACAGGTTACGCCAAGCTGTGCCGCCCTGCAACGTAAATCTTGCCGCTGGGGGAGAGCCGCCTGTGCAATGCTCGTGACGCATCCATCTTGCGGAACGCGGCGCTTTGACTTATGCTTGCAGAATGACGATCATGCCGCGGCGGGACCGGAACAGCCCTGCCTGTCCAGGGCATCGACCCAAACCGGAAACAGGAAACACTATGCATACGATGGAAGAATACGGCGCCTTCCTCGCCGAGGTGAGGCGGCTGACAGGGCTCGAGATGCTGGTCCCCGATGACGGCGGGCTGGTGACGGTGCGCGTCGATGACAAGTACAACCTGAGCCTGCAGTATATCGAGGGTCCGGCCAGGGTGCTCTGCTTCATCGAAATTGCCGAACTGCCGGCGGATGCGCCGAAGCGCGTTTACCGCGAGCTTCTGGCAGGAGGTCTTTTCGGCACAGAGACTGCCGGCGGATTTTTCACCCTTGAACCGGAAAGCGAGACCGTCATTTACAACTATTTCTTTGACGGAGTGGATGCAGCGAGGGATCCCGAGGCGTTCGTGCAGACGCTGGAGGATATGCTGCAGCTGTGCGACATATGGACCGAACGCATCGAAGGCATCCTTTCGGGAGCGCCGGAAGACGGGCTTCATCCTGAAGCGCAGGGCAGCATCCAGGTGTTCGCATAGGAGGATCTCATGCCGGACGCCGTTTCCCTGAAGAGCTTCGTGCAGGCGGCCCATTCCACATCGTTCAGTTCGCGCAGCCTTATAGCCGGGGACGGCAGCAGGGCGGCGAGGCTGGGGAATCTCCTTTTTTCGCAGGATGTCAAGGTCAACGACGCGACCATGCAGGCCTTCCGCAAGGCCCTTTCGAAGAAGCACGGCGTGTTGGGCGAAAGGGCCTTCGATGCCGTGCTGAGCAAGCGGCAGCAGCTGCATAAGGATCTGCGCGCCCGGGACGTGAAAGCGGTTCTTTCTGCGCTCCCTATCATACGGGAACGTGCGCTGGTCAGCGAGATCAAGCGGCAGTTCGATGCGGATCCCAAGCTGCGTGATTTGCCGGGGGACCTCTGGAAGCAGCTGCGCGATGCCATCACCAATGACAAAAGCGTGCTCAAAGCCCGGGCGAAGGCCTGCAAAACACAGGCGGACATCGTGAGCAGCGCTTCGGACGCCATCCAGGACATGCTCGACAGGCTGCCCCGCCCGGTCCATGCCGCCCGTCACAGCCAGCCTGTCATGCCGGAGAAAAATGCGGCGCCTGACGAGCCCACGGGCCTGAGCGGCATGAGGCTCATCGTCCACGGTCGCGACGGCTCCGTGGAAGACAGGATGCTGAAGGGACGGGTTGGCACCGGGCAGCGCGTCAACCATTCGTCGCTCAAGCCCATGCTCCTGGACAGTCTCAAAACAAATGGCGTGGAGCCCGGTTTCATCTACAAGAACGACTGGTCATTCAACGACACCAAGCTGATGATGGAAACGATCGACACTCCGGAGAACCGCGCAGCCCTGGACACGCTCAAGGGGCAATGCCCGGCCATCGCCCGAAAATGCGCCGGGCTGCCCCTGCGTGAGCAGATCATGCTCTTCGGCAGGGCCCACCGGGCAGGCATGGCGGCGGTCGCAGATTACATGCTCGAAAAGGGCATGGCTGATCCGTCCAGCGCCATTTACCGGAACTTCTGCAAAAAGTTCCCTGGAACGCCGCCCGGTCAGTGGAGGTCGCTGGACGCCGGCAGGGTGAAGAAAGAGCTCTTCGTGCAGATACGTGACTCGGTGATGTCCGTGGGGCCAAAACATCCATACTATAAAAGATCGCCCGTATTCGAGCATTTCACCGAACGCCATATCCTCAAGCTCGACTATAACGAAAGCAACCGCTTCGGGATCGGGACGTCTTCCATGAGCGTGCTCATGCGCCCGCAGCGCACAGGTCAGCGGTACGGAGTATTCGGTCCCGGCTACCGCCTGTGCACCTCATCGACGGCCGACAAGATCTCCGCCGGAGCAGTCACGGAAGCCCTTGCCAACGACCTGACTAGGATCGCCGGCGTGCCTGCCCAGGAACTGCGCATCGTCCGAGGCGAGTACCGCGACGGGCATCCCAAGCTGATGCTGGAGGCTACGTTTGCCAAAGACTACAGCGACATAGGGCCTAAGTTCCTCAAAGATGGGCAGGTCGTGCGGCCGGACGGTAAAAAAACTGAGGATCTCGGCAAGTACAAAGCCTTCTTCCTTACCCTGGCGGACCGCGACGCCGTGGGCTCGAGGGGGCAGAACAAGGGCTTTTCCGAGGGCAGGTTCTTCGCCATCGATCCGGGGCATTCGCTGGAAGGCAACGGCAAAGACCTGGAGATCCATGACGACTTATCCTTTAAGGATGCGGGGCGTTCCCTGGCGTCGCGCTTTGCCAATTACTCGATCTTTGACGATGACACGCGCTTTGCCAAGCTCGAGGGGGCGGTCAGGCTGCGGCAGCTGAAGCAGGACGGCGTTTTTAAAAAGCTCTTTGACGACTACCGTGCGGCATTCGATCCGAAAGAAGCGGGGATCACGGCGGCGGAGAAGGCGCTGAGAAAGACCGTCATCGCCAGCATCGACGAAAAGGAAGATGAATTCGACCAGAACCTCGGCAAAGTGCTTGGCGCCGTGGAAAACCAGCTCGCCCTGTATGACGCCGTCGCGCCCGCCGGGAGAGAGATGCAGGAAAAGGTCATAGAGACCCTCGGCAACCTGGAAAAGCTCACCTCGCCGACGACGTGGCTCAGCCCGCATAAAGAGGTGCCGCTGAAGCACCTTTCCGTCCTTCCGGAAACGCGCATCCCATGGAAGGGGAGGTTCATCCAGCCGGACCTCGTCTTTCAGAGTCAGAAACCGCTTTCCCGGGTGGCGCAGGACCGGTTGCGGAGGTTCGCCGAAGCCTCCGGTTCGCAGGTTCGCTACGATGCCGGCGGCTTTGCCAGGCTGGTCATCCCGGGAAAGTCTGTGAAGAATGGGGCCCTGGATTTCTTTTCCGAAAACGCGGTGGCATACGCCACCCATCCAGAGGAAGCCCTGGCCAGGAGCAATGGCGGGACGGGCCTGGAGGAGGGGAAACACTACGTCCCCGGCCCCTGAGCCCCCCTTGTGGAAGGCATCGGCCAGGCACGGCGCTCAGGACATGGCGGAGGGCATCCCGGAAGGAAGCGTATCACGTTCCCAACCTTTCCCGTCCCGCACATGGTATGGAAGATCCACCGGCGACCTGCGCGCCCATGATGGATTGCCCTGTCCTGGCAGGATATGCAGGGAGCCGCTGATGCGGGATTTTTCGTTGCTGACCGGTCCGGCGAAGGGACAGTGCTTGGTCCTGTTTCGAGGCCATGGTCCGGGACCATGGTTTTGGGGAAGGCAGATGGCCGGTCATGGACGCTGTGGAAGAAGCTGCGCTTCGTTTGCGCAAGGGAGATGGCATGCGCATAGTTGTCCTGGATGATGATTCCCTGCAGATGGGCAGGGGCAGCCCGTGGAAAGGTCTTGAAGGCATGGGCGAGGTCGTGGCCTACGGCTCCACGCCCGCAGAGCTGGTGGAGGAGCGTGCGCGGGAAGCAGACGTGCTCGTGACCAACAAGGCTGTGCTGGACGCCGGGCTCATAGGGAGGCTGCCCAGGCTCAAATGCATCGCCGTGACTGCGGCGGGCACCAACGTCGTGGACGGTGCGGCAGCACGCAGGCGGGGCATTCCCGTGTGCAACACGCCGGCCTACGGCACCGACGCCGTGGCGCAGCATGTCTTTGCCCTGCTGCTGGAGCTGTGCAGGCGCACGGCGCTGCATGACGCCAGCATACGCGACGGGGAATGGGCGCGGCGCGGCACCTTTTGCTACTGGCTCACGCCGCAGATGGAGCTCACGGGAAGGACATTGGGTGTTTTCGGCTACGGGAGCCTGGGCAGGCGCGTCGCCGAGATCGGGCATGCCTTCGGCATGGACGTGGTCGCCTGTTCGCATCATCCCCAGCCGGCGCCGGATTTTGCTCCATTTGCCTTCGCAGACCGCGATGAACTGTTTCGCAGGGCCGATGTCGTTTCACTGCATTGCCCGCTCACGGAGGAAACGCGGGGAGTGGTGTGTGCCAGGACGCTTGCCCTGATGAAGCCCGGAGGGATAGTCATCAATACCAGCCGCGGCCCGGTCTGCAACAGCGCAGATGTGGCGGACGCTCTGCGCAGCGGCCATCTTGCCGCCTTTGGCGCGGATGTACTGGAAAAGGAACCGCCATCGGCGGACGATCCGCTTCTTTCCGCGCCGAACACGCTGATCACCCCGCATCTCGCCTGGGCCACCAATGGCGCGCGGCAGAACATCATCGACATCACCGTCGAGAATATCCGCTGCTTTGCCGCGGGCCGGCCGCAGAACGTGGTCAACCCGTAGCAGGCGGAAGGGCACTCAGCACAGTGGGCGCTAGTCTTCGCCGTCGTCGATGTCGAGGAAGATCCCGGTGACGAAGTCGAAGGCGGCGCGTTCCATGGCCGTTTCCGGCTCATACGCCAGGAGTCCGGCGAGGAATCCCTCGGAAAGTTCACCGCGGGAATCTTTTTCTGCACGGATGAGCTCGTCCATCCGCTCTGTGTAGGCGTTGACCAGGCGCAGAAATTCGCCGGCTATGGGGTTCTGTTCCAAAAGGTCGCCATCCTGACCTTCATCACCCTCCGCGGGTTCAGGGGCAGACTCGGCGGCAGCATCGTAAGCGTCGATGGCGGCCTGTATCTCAAGTTCGGAAAGCCCGGCGAATTCCGGCAGCGTCGTGACTTTGTTCATGCTTGGTTCCTCTTGATGCCCGCTATTCTTTGGGCGGGGCAAGCAGCTTGACGGGGTTGAGCATCTCCACCATGCGCTTGTGCGGGACCTTGGCCTGGCGCAGGGCTAGATGGAGGTCTGTGACGGAATAGATGTCACGCAGGATCACGGGGGCAGAGGCCCTCTCGCCCGCAGGGAAGACCGCGAGGAGCGGGATGCTCGCGCTGTGCAGGGACTTGAGCAGCTTTTGCTGCGCCTCGTTCTTGTGGGTCATGTCAACCTTGACGGCGGTGAGGGAGTACTGCTCGATGATGGGCAGGAGGTTGGGGGCGGCCAGCGTGGTCCGCTCCAGCACCTTGCAGGTGGGGCACCAGTCTGCCGTGAATTCCACGATCATGTTTTTCTGCCCGAGGTCACTGCGGAATCGGGAATCGGAGAATTCCGCCCAGGCCACGGCTTCTTTCTGGGCGGGCAAAAACGCCCAGAACGCACAGAGGAAGATGGCTCCTACGGAAAACGCTCCCATGAACATGCGGCGGGTGATGGAGCCGCGCAGGCTGCCCCAGCGCCCCCAGACCCAGGCGGACGTGGCCGCCACGAGCAGGGTGATGAGCGTCTTGACGTGAAGTTCCGGCGGGAGAAGCGAAAACAGGTAGATGGCTGTGCCCATGAGCAGCAGTCCGAGGATGCGCTCAAGAGCGGTGAACCACTGGCCGGGCCGGGGCAGGAAGCGCACCAGCCGGGGAAAACATGCCAGGATGACGTAGGGGAGGGCCATGCCCACGCCGGTGGCGGCAAAGACCGTCATGAGCACTGGCAGGGGCTTGGTAATGCCCCAGGCCAGGACGCCGCCGAGCAGAGGTCCGCTGCACGGCGTGGCCAGGAGCGTGGTGAACATGCCGGTGCTGAACGCCTGCATCCGCGGAGAGCGGCTGTGCTGCGTCTGGAGGTCGAGCACCGGCAGGTGGAAGATGTCGAACATGGAAAGCCCCATGCAGAACACGATGAGCAGCATGAGGAAGATCACCTCGCTGCTTTGGAAGATCTGCCCCCAGAGCATGCCGGTGAGCCCCGAGATCATGGCGAGCAGGGCAAACCAGACCACGATCCCAGCGGCAAAGTAGATGTTGTGTGTGCGTATGCTTTTTTTGCGCTCTTCCAGCGAGCCGTCGCTCAGCAGGACGGAAAACTTCATGGTCAGCACGGGCAGGACGCAGGGCATGATATTGAGCAGCAGCCCCGCCAGGATGCCGATGCCGATGGCCCGCAGCCAGCCGTCTACCTGGAAGCTGCCTTCCAGCGCCTGCGGCGTGAAGGCGTAGCCGGTATCATCTCCTCGCAGCGCAGCAGGCGAAGGTACAGAAGGAGATCCGGTCTCGGCGTGGCGGAAGACCGAGGTGTTGGCCTGGGGCAGCATCGCCTGCAGATCCTTTTCCTGCAGGGGGGCATCTGCCGTCTGAGGCGGAAGAGAAAGGGGCTGTCCTGCAGGATGGCTCGCTTTGAAAAGCGGGAACCAGGACGCCTGGACGGCATTGCCCAGTTCAGGCGGCGCACCGGGAAGGAGCAGCTGCTCGTGCACAGGCACGCAACGACGGTCTGAACAGGCGAGCAGGGAGATATCCAGCGTGACGGCTTCGTCCACTCGTTCGCGGAAGACCAGGAAAACCGGCGTCGGTCCGTCATGGACGTAGCTTTTGGCTCCTGATGCATCTGATCTCTCGCTTCCGGCGACATAAAACGCCTGGACGGATGAAGAGGGAAGAGGGGATCCGCCTGCGAGCGCACGGATGCGCAGGGGAGCGCCTTCGGCGCCCGGCTCATGGGCGTAGGTATGGTAGCCCTGCCCGGGGATGAGCCAGAGGACGGCCATGGGGACGTTCCTGTCCAGGGGGGGGGCAAGTTCCCTTCCATCGACCGCTGAGAGCCTGGCCCACTCCGTCTTGAAGAAAAAGGGCGCCGGATCAACCGCAAGTGCAATGCCTGCCCAGGCAAGGATGCAGGGCAGGAAAAGCAGGGAGCGCACGAGGAATGAAAGGAAACTGCACATGCCGTCCACTTACCTTTTTTTTAGGGGAAAGGCAAAAAATTTCTTGACGGTGATCTAAAATGCGGGTATCCAAATTTTGCTTTGGCACTTGGGTCACTAGCTCAATTGGTAGAGCAGTTGACTCTTAATCAATTGGTTCGGAGTTCGAGTCTCCGGTGACCCACCATCAAAGCAAGATCCCCGCCCCACGGCGGGGTTTTTTGTATGCCACGGATCGGGCAGCCCCCCGGCACCGCCTCGGGAGAGGGACCGTTGCAGGCAGGCTCGGGGCTTTACAAGTGCACGAGTTCATCTTAAAGTAATTTTTCCTTTGTCGCACATGACTGCCCGGCCCACAGCTGCGGCAGAGACAGGCGTTTTTCCTTATCAACATTT
>JAEEGF011812868.1_pt1 | contig 49746 bp, 37 predicted proteins | sample 9134171 | NCBI WGS metagenome assembly JAEEGF01 (sample SAMN16246542, study PRJNA631951) | gut metagenome | biome: gut microbiome; feature: rumen; material: AP-attached | host: Bos | place: Iran: Karaj | collected 2018-10
CGATCTTCATCACGCCCTGAGTGGAAGAAGCCGCCCAGATATTTCCCTGATAATCGGACGTGATCATCTCGATGCCATTTGTCACCGGCAGCGAGTTCAGGAGTTGTATTTCATTTTCGTTGTCATAGTAACCTATGTCATATGTCGAGCAGACCCAGATACGGCCGCAGTCGTAGGACATCCACTGGGCTTTGTCGAACGGCAACTCGGCAAGGACCTCCATCTTGTCGGCGGAGTCACCGAAATTGCCGTAATAAAGTGTTCCCGGAACGGTACACATGTAAACTTTCCCGGGATTATCCTTATCTGCCATGAGTGTCGATACAGACTCGACTCCGAGATCCTTTCCCTCATAGCAGGAGGATATCTTTGCATTGTCTATCGAAAAGACTTTACCGTTTCTTGTAACACCGTATACCCTTCCGGCGCTGTCCGATTCAAGTCTCAATATCCTTTCATCGTCAAGCCTTTCGTCCTCGATGAGATGGAGGTTCATGTTAGGATCGACATAGCTGAGTCCGGCGGTGCTGCCCATAAAGATGTTTCCTGAGGCGTCTTCCGCAAAAGCGCGGAAGGAGGAAGAAGTAAGCCCGTCTTTGTAGGTGAAGTGCCAGCTGTTTTCGCCCTGGAGGACGACCACGCCGTTATCGTTCGTTGCGACCCAGATCCTTTTCCTGCTGTCCTCAAAGATGTAGCGGCCGCTCGTAAGACCGCCGGATGTGTCAAGTCTTTCAAAGCTGGAGCCATTGTATCTGATGATACCGCTGTAACCGCCGATCCAGATATATCCGTCGGATGAGCCGAGAATGCAGTTTGCGTCTGATGTGGGGAGTCCGTTTGAGGCGTCAAAAAGTTCTGCGGAAAAACCTTTGCCGTCGATCTGTCCGGAAGCCGCATAGCCTCCGCCGATCCGCTCGATGCCCTCCGCAGCGGCCGTCAGGGTGCCTCTTTGAATGCAGCAGGCGAAGCATATCACCGCAAGCGCCGCTGCAAAACATTTTTTCCTAATATCCTTCATTGTACGGATACCCTCCATCAATGTATTTCAACAAGTTCTTATGCATTCTGATTGTATTTCTTCAATACGACCTTTACTTCAGGAAGCGAATCCATGAACACTTCCACGCATTTCGGGTCAAACTGGGTGCCGGATCCTTCCTGGATTATCGAAAGCGCTTTGTCAAGAGGAAATGCCGGCTTGTATACGCGAGGTGAAGTAAGTGCGTCAAACACGTCAGCCACAGCCATGATCCTCGCTGAGAGCGGGATCACTTCACCGTGAAGCTGCTCGGGGTATCCCTTTCCGTCCCAGCGTTCATGATGGTACGCGGCCATATTTCTGGCTTCTTTAAGGTACGTTCCTCCCTCGACGGTGCCTATGGCGTGTTCCATAAGAGCTTTTCCCGCCGTGGTGTGAGTCTTCATGATCTCATACTCCTCGTCGGTGAGTTTGCCCGGCTTGTTCAGTACTTCGTCGGGAATGTTGATCTTTCCCACATCATGCAGAGGAGCCGATCTCACCACATCAGAAATGAATTTAGGTGTGATCTTTTCGGCATAGTAGCCCTTCTTTTTCAGGCCCTCAACGATGATCTTTACATAAGCGGAGGTCTTTTGTACATGCGCGCCCGTATCGGAGTCACGGCTCTCGACCATGTTTGCCATGGTTATTACAAGGCCGTCCTGCATCTTAAGAGTGGCCTCGGAAAGGCGTTTTATGTCACGCACGCGCTCTGCCTGACTGAGCGTCATCCTGCAGATCGCATGGTACAGTTTTTCTATCTCGTCGTTTGTCCTTATGTCGAGAGCGCGTATCTCCTTCACGTTCTCGTCAAGCTTGTCCTGTTTGTCGCCGGCATCCGCAAATCTGTCAACACAGGCAGCGATGCTGCTTACGGGAAATGCCGTGTAGACATCGGTCACCCACATCGCAAATGCCGTGATCAGCATGAACAATCCGGCTAGCATCAGTGTGACCTTTAAAACGAACTGCCTCATATAATCGGCCATGTATTCGATGGAAACATCCGCTCCGACATAGCAGACGCAGTTTCCTGAAGCATCTGTCACGGGCGAATATACTGTGAGGAGCCATCCCCATGTATCGGTGCTCTCTATCGGGCCGACCTCTTTTCCGGCATAAAGGTCCGGAAGATAAGGCTTGAATGCCTCTTCAAATTTGACAAAGTCTCCCGGCTCGTAAGCCTCGCTTTCTTCGGCATAGTAAGGATCTTCCGTGTCCATGTCGAAAATGAACCTGCAGCCCTTTTCTTCCACCTTGAGCGCATAGAGATATGTCACGTCGGAGGTTTCCCATATCTGGTACAGAAGATCGTATGTTTCCTTATATTCCGGCAGGTTCCATCCGGAGGCGATGAATTCGTCTATGCGCTCCGCATCGATCATCTTTGCTGCAAAACGCGCGGTCTTCATGGCGCTCTCGGCTCTGTCCTGTTTCATGTTGGTATAAAAGAGCCTGAGTCCTATCCATCCCATCGCGACTACGAGCACAAGGGATGTTACGATCATGGTGAACGTTATCCTCTTTCGGACGGAATATCTGACCCTGTCTCCCCATTCCTTGACATGGGACACTTCCCTGTCTTCCGGAGCCCTCTGTTTCCATCCCGCGTCTTTGATGCCTTTTAAGACTTCCTTGGGCGCAAAACGGTAAAGCACAGCCGTTACACCGGTCGCTATGCCTTTATCGATAAAATTGAAAATGATGTTTATGAAGAGGAATGCAACAAAAGGATGGATATCCGCAGCCGACGCAAAACTTTCGGCGTTGTCCGAGATAAGCGAATGCTGGGGTTCTCCGAGTATGCCCCACTGTATGAGTGAGCTTGCGACGCCACTGAATACGGCGCCTACAGATACATATAGAACAAGCCGGGGGATCGTGATCTTTCTTTTCCTGCTGCCGGCCCACGCGGCAAAGATCGCGATGGAACCGTTGATCACGGCATAATAGAACGCATTTGAATTATAGAATATGCAAACAGCATTTGTAATGATCCCGGTGAGAATACCCGGAAAAAAACCGCAGGTCGCGGCGACCGCTATGGTCCCGACGGTATCAAGAAACAGCGGTAAGCCGAGTCTGTCCATTGCAAATGACAAAAGGACATTTACAAGGACTCCGACAAGTATAACGCTTACACGCAATATCTTATTCTTATCAGGTTGTTTCGAGTTGACGGTCACGTTCGGCTCCCAAGACGATTTTGATAATATATCTATCATATCTTATGCCCCGAGCCCCACAGAATCAATGTATTTTGTATCATAAAAATCTAAAATTTTAGTATATTATTTCTTGCAAAAGTGTTATAATTTCACCATAAACGTTAGTTACGAGGAAAACGCATGGATCCATTAAAGGCTTTCTTTTCGGACGAGACTGCGGTCTTCAGAGACCCCGTCTTCGTAAAGCCAAACGACATGATCACGATCAGACTGCGTGCTCCGCTCGGTCTTCGGATAGCGCCCGTTTTGCTGAACGAATATTCTGAGATAACCATGGACCTTGAGAGTGAAAACTCAAGGTTTTCCTACTATGTCTGCAAAATGCGCGTGCCCGAGCACAACACGCACTATGGCTTTAAGGTCGTTTTTGACGACCGCGTATATTACTATACCCGCACAGGTGTAAAAGACTTCTACGACTGGGGAGACTGTTTCGATATCCTTCCCGGTTTTTCCATACCCGACTGGGCCTGGGGTTCCATCATGTACCAGATCTTCCCGGACCGTTTCTGCAACGGCGGAAAAATGAACGACGTGGTGAACGCCGAATATTACTATGCCGGCCGCAGCGTCGAGCATGTCTACGACTGGAATGCTCCGGTCGCAAACCTTGACGTGGCGCGTTTTTACGGCGGCGATATCCCGGGCATCATGAAAAAACTGGACTATCTCCAGGATCTCGGTGTTGAGACCATCTATCTCAATCCGATCTTTGTTTCCCCGTCAAATCACAAATACGACTGCCAGGACTATGACCACATCGATCCGCATCTCACAGTGATCGCAAAAGATGTGGGAGCCCCCGGCGTATTTGGTAACAACCGCTATGTTATCCGCACCACTCTCCCCGAAAATCTCGAGGCGAGCGATGCGTATTTTGCTTCCTTCTGCGAGGAAGTGCACAGAAGAGGGATGCACATCATCCTTGACGGCGTGTTCAATCACTGCGGTTCTTTCAACAAATGGATGGACCGTGAGGGTTACTATTCGGCAAACACCGCGGAAGAATCGGGAGCCTACAATTCTCCCGACAGCAAATACCGTGACTTTTTCCGTTTTGCCAATCCTTCGGATCCGAATTCTTACGAAGGCTGGTGGGGCTTTGATACACTTCCGAAGCTCAACTACGAGGGTTCGGAGGAGCTTTGTGAATATATCTGCCGCATAGGCGCAAAATGGGTGTCAGCGCCTTACAATGTCGACGGATGGCGTCTTGACGTGGCTGCCGACCTGGGGCACTCCTCCGAGTTCAATCACAAATTCTGGAAGCGTTTCAGAAAAGCCGTAAAAGAGGCAAATCCGAATGCGATAATCCTTGCCGAACACTATGGCGATCCCACATCGTGGCTCATGGGCGACGAATGGGATTCCATCATGAATTACGACGCTTTCATGGAGCCGATCACGTGGTTTCTCACGGGAATGGATAAGCACAGCGACGAATACAAGGATTTCATGCTGAACAACACCGACGCGCTGATGGGAGGCCTTTTCTCATCCATGAGACGTTTTTCCATCGGGTCTCTGTACTCTGCAATGAACGAATTGTCAAATCACGACCATTCGCGCTTCCTGACACGTACGAACCACTATGTGGGCCGTGTAGCACAACTCGGCGCGGATGCAGCGTCAAGGGACATCCATCCTGAAGTCTTTGCGGAAGCGGTCGTTTTCCAGATGACCTGGCCGGGCTGTCCCACCATCTACTACGGTGACGAAGCGGGACTCTGCGGTTTCACTGACCCCGACAACAGGCGCACATATCCATGGGGCCGCGAAAACAAGACCTTGCTCACGCTCCACAAGGAGCTCTGCATCATCCGGAAGCACAATCCGTTCCTCCGCACAGGTTCGCTCATGCCGCTCGTTCAGGAATACGGGCTTTTCGGCTTTGCAAGGTTTGACAGGAGCAATGTGATTGTTACATTGATCAACAACAACGACAGCGATAAAGATGTGCATGTATCGCTTGAAGAGATAGACATCGACGTTCCCGCAATGGTGCCGCTTATCTCGACACACATGTACGGAATCTCGTTTGAGGCGACGATATATCACGTGGTGGATCATTCGTTTGACATAAGGATGACCGCCCATTCGTCGGTGATACTTAAGAGTTTCATGAGAGGAAAATAGAAAATAAATACCCGGCAAACCGGCCGCTCCTCTGGGGCGGTCTTTTTGTCGGGCAGAAAGTGAAAAAGCTGACCGGGACGTCAGCTTTTTCTGGAGAAGGTATTTTTGTTACTTATGGGGTTGTAGCAAAAACTATATAATGTATTGGGGTTTACGAGTGTTATTATACAAGGTTTTTCGAATAAGTGTTCACAAACTTGCACAAAATTTTTCGAAACTTTTGTGCATTTTTACCAATAGTTATCCGAACAAAGCTTCAAACTCGTCGCGATTGATGCGTTCCTTCTCAAGCAGGAGTTCTGCGCTCTTGTGCAGTACATCCATGTGCTCTTTCAGCATATCCTTGGCCTTTTCGTAGCAGTCCTCCACAATGGACCTAATCTCGGAATCGATGGAATTTGCCGTTGTGTCGGAATATGCCTTGGTATGTCCGTAATCGCGGCCTATGAACACCTCTTCATCATCAGAGGAATAGTTCACAAGACCTACCGCAGAAGAAAAGCCGTATTTCGTGACCATGCTCTTTGCAACCGCGGTCGCATGTTTGATATCCGCCGAAGCGCCAGTCGTTATGTCATCAAAGATCAGTTCCTCGGCAGCTCTTCCGCCAAGGCTCACTATGATATCCTGCAAAAGCCTTCCGCGTGTGATGTACATCTCATCCTTTTCGGGAAGCGGCATGGTGTATCCGCCCGCATCGCCTGTGGGGATTATCGAAACTGTGTAGACAGGGCCGACATCAGGCAAGAGGTGGAAGAGTATCGCATGTCCCGATTCATGGTATGCCGTGATCTTTCTCTCATTCTCAGTGAGCACTCTGCTCTTCTTTTCAACACCTATACCGACCTTGATAAAGGCCTTCTTTATATCATCACTCCTGATGAACTTTTCACCGGCCGCTGCCGCGTTGATCGCCGATTCGTTGAGGAGATTTTCAAGATCCGCTCCGGTAAAGCCCGCAGTGGTAAGCGCTATCTCATGAAGATCCACATCGTCCGCAAGAGGCTTGTTCTTTGCATGCACTTTCAGGATATCTTCACGTCCCTTGACATCGGGGCGGTTTACAAACACTTTTCTGTCAAAACGGCCCGGACGCATGATGGCGGGATCGAGGATGTCCACTCTGTTGGTCGCTGCCATCACGATAATGCCTTCGTTTACGGAGAAACCGTCCATCTCTACAAGGAGCTGGTTGAGCGTCTGCTCTCTCTCGTCGTGTCCGCCGCCCATTCCGGCGCCTCTGCGTCTCGCAACGGCGTCGATCTCATCGATGAACACTATGCACGGTGAATGCCTCTTTGCGTCGGCAAACATGTCACGCACACGGGATGCACCGACACCGACGAACATTTCCACAAAATCCGAACCGGATATGGAGAAAAACGGAACGCCCGCTTCTCCGGCAACTGCCTTTGCAAGGAGAGTCTTACCGGTTCCGGGAGGGCCCACAAGGATGATCCCCTTGGGTATCCTTGCGCCTATCTCTATGTATTTCTTGGGGTTCTTGAGGAAATCGACTATCTCCTCAAGCTCATCCTTTTCCTCTTCAACACCGGCGACGTCTTTAAACGTGGTGCCCTGACCATCGTTGTTCAGGATCATCCGCGCTTTGCTCCTGCCGAAATTCATCATCTTTGAGTTGTTCCCGCCCGACTGTGCGGAAAGTGATGACATCAGGATAAAGAACAGGGCAAACATAATGACATAAGGCAGGATGGTCGTAAGGAAAATGCTTGGCCTCGACACATCCTTTATGTACGGATCCAGTCCGTAAAGATAAGCCGCTTCCCATGCCGATTCAGTGTTTACCACGTAAAACCGTTTTGAGGTGGAATCGCTCAGGACCACGTTCACCACGCCTGTGGGAGTTTCCTGATTCTGTGTTATCGTAACACTTAAGACCTTGCCTGCGGCAAGGTCCTCAACGTATTGTCTGTAATTGTAGCTTGTATCCCTTGAAGCAAAATGCTCAACTATCCAGAAAACGCCGAGCAGAAGCAGGAACAGCGCTATATAGAGGCCAAAGCCTCCGAATTGAAATCTTCTGTTATTCTCCAAAGCTTAATCCTCGTTAAGATGCAGCACGCCCACATAAGGCAGATTTCTGTAATGCTGCTTGTAATCCAGTCCGTAGCCCACAACAAAGGCATCGGGAATGGTAAATCCCACATAATCCACTTTTACATCGATCTCACGTCTGTCGGGCTTGTCGAGCAGCGTGCAGAGCTTGATGCTGTGGGGCTTCCTTACTTCAAGGAGCCTCAAAAGATGATCGAGCGTGCGGCCCGAATCGATGATGTCCTCGATCACGATGACATCCTTGCCCTCTATGGAGTCGTCAAGATCCTTTATGATCTTTACCCTTCCCGATGAGACAGTGGCATCTCCGTAACTCGATACCGACATGAAATCAAAAGTCACAGGCACCGACATATGCTTTGCGAGCGCTGTGGTGAAAAAGATGCTGCCCTTTAAGATGCATACAAAGAGCACTTCTTTGCCCGCATAGTCACGGCTTATCTCTCCTGCGAGTTCCGTTATCCTTTTTTCCACATCCTCTTCGGAAATGAGGACCGTTACTTTACCTTCCATTCTATTCCTCCCGATTTGTGAGAGTGAGCTTCATGATCTGTATCGTTTCTTCATGCACCCTGCAGGTCTCCGATGTACGGATCCCGGGGATTATGAGCACTTCTGAGCCCACAGCCACAACTTTGATATTTTGCCTGTCGTCCTCGGGGATCTTTGCGTCAGAGAGCACTTCCACAACGCGCTTTCTTCTTCCGTCCTCAAACACAACGATGTAGTCGTCGGAAGCGACGTTCCTCAGTTCCATCACATAATGGGCACCGAAATGTTCCACAAAGTCCTCCTTGTCGAACAAACGGCTTCTGAGGTCCCTCGGGAATCCTCCGATACGGTATACGTATTCCAGACCGTCGATGCCCTCGGGAACGTCATATTCCTCGATCACAAAATTATTACAGTTTGCATTCGAATTGTCAATCGAATCTTTTCCGGTATATCTTCCGAGGGACCTTAAGCTCTTTCTGGTGAAAATGAGCTTGCTGTAAGATCTTTTCACCATAAGCCCGTATTTCAGGTCTATGCTCCTCCCCGACTGCTTGTCAAGGAGTGCGAGGCACGATTCCACGGCTTCGCTCGTGATGTCTTTCTTTCTTCCCGCCACTTTGCATATGACCTTATAGATCACTATTTCGGAAAGGAAATACTCACCGTTCTTCAGCATATTGATGTTTATGTCTATATGCGCGGGCGCTTCTCCCATAAAGTCGTCAACGCACAGTTCGTACAATTTTTCTGCCTGCTTGTCCACATAGTCCGTGACACGCGCAAGATAATCAGCGGTGGACGTGATGTGTTCAAGAGCGCGCGGCTGCAGCTCCTCCGCCGAAGGAAGTATCTTGTTCCTTATGAAGTTTCTCGAATATTGCAGGGACTGGTTTGTGGAATCGACCACGTAGCCCTGCCTTTTTCCGCTTAAATACTGCTCTATCTCTTTTCTCGTGAGCTGAAGGATCGGACGTATGATCCTGCCGTTCATGGGGCGTATTCCGGAAAGTCCTGTCAGTCTGCTCCCGCGGAAAAGCTGGAACATGAACGTCTCCGCGACGTCATTTCTGTTGTGCGCCACAGCGATCTTGTTTGCGCCGATGACATCGGCATAGATATTGTATTCCTCATAGCGGATGTTACGGCCCGCTTCCTCAATGCTCTCGCCTCTCTGTTCGGCAATAGCCGGCACATCGACCTTTACGCATTTGAAAGGCACCTTGTAAGTATGGCAGAGTTCGCGGCAAAAATCCTCGTCACGCTGCGCTTCATCGCCTCTTATCCCGTGATTAACATGTATCGCGCTGACCTCAAGGTCAAGCTCCTTTTTCATGTCAAGCAGGATAAAAAGAAGACACACGGAATCGGCGCCTCCGGAAAGTCCCACAACGACGCTGTCTCCTGTGTCCAATAATCCTTTTGTTAAACAGAATTCTCTTACCTTTTCTTCAATCTTCGTCATCTTCGGCCCTGTAGATTATCTCATCCTCATACACAAGACCGAGCTTTTCCCTGGCAACATCTTCAACATAGCGGACTGTCTGCATGTACGCCTGTTTGGACTGAAGTTCTGCAGTCTCGTGTGCTTCGTTTTCGATTGCTTCGCTAATCTCGGCAGCCTGTTTTTCAAGCTCCCTTTTTTCCCTAAGCAGGTCACGTTCGCTGTAAACGATGAGTCCGCAAAGAAGCAGCACCGCCGCTGCTATCACAAAAAGTCCTGTTCTTCTTTTTGTCTTTCTTCTGCTCATTTTCACCACCTACAGATAACGGAAAAGTTCCTTCGCGTCGTCCTTTCTTGTTGTCTCTTCTATAGCAAGCACTTCGGCTTTAACGCTCTTTGTCCCGAATGCGATCTCGATCACATCCCCGACCTTTACCTCGGCAGACGCACGCGCAACCTTGCCGTTTATCATGACTCTGCCGTTGTCGCACGCCTCATTGGCAACCGTCCTTCTTTTGATGATCCTGGACACTTTTAAATACTTATCAAGTCGCATTGTAAAATCCTCATTTAACTAACTGCTGTCGCTTTATTATAATATCACTTTAAACAAAAAGCAAACGATTTTATAAACATTTAAGAAAGCACTCAAATACGATAGAATTGGGCAAAGCAAAACGAGGCGCCGCGATCTGCGAGGCCTCGTTCTGTATATTAATGTTTAGATCTCGTTAAGAATGAAGAATTATTTCTTCTTGGTAGCCTTCTTAGCGTTAACGGCATCCTTTAAGCCCTTACCAGCCTTGAACTTAGGAGCTGTAGATGCAGGGATCTTGATAGCTGCCTTAGTCTGAGGATTTCTACCTGTTCTTGCAGGTCTCTTAACGGTCTCGAATGTACCGAAACCAACGAGCTGGATCTTCTCACCCTTCTTGAGCTCAGCTGTTGTTACATCGATGAATGCGTTGAGAGCTTCTGCGGAAGCCTTCTTGGAAAGACCACTCTTCTCAGCGATTGCTGCAACTAATTCTGTCTTGTTCATTATCATTCCTCCTCTGGGATTGTATAATAGTGACCGACATCCTTCGACACTAAGGATACGGTGGGTTTGCCGCGATATCCGCGGTTCCTGTAATACTTATACGCTTGTTGTCTGTATTTGTCAAGCAATAATTTGCCGAAACGATTGATTTTTATGGCTTTTTAAGAATTTCAAACTCCTATAATCAAAGAAACAAGTCGGAACGGGACACAGGACCTGTCACCCTCCGTGACCGTGATCTTTACCCGGTGCTTGCCCGCAGGGCCGTGAAACTTAAGGATACTGATGTCCAGCTTGTCGCCCCAGGTCTCATCAAAATTACCGTCAAGGACCACCGCATTGTCTTCGTCACCGTCCACCACCGCAGTCGCGACGCACGCCGGATGCTTTACGTATCTCACGAACTGGGCCGCGATCTCCGTTCCCGTGACTTCAAAAACGGCATAGTCGCCTTTTTCATAGCCCGTAAAAGCAGACTGAACGCCATATGGGTCAGAAACGTTGTCTGATGCCACTTTTACGCCCTCCTTGTCTTCGGACGGACATTTTCCCACGTACACCTCTTCCACGCTCTTAAAAATGCGTTCTGCGCGCTCATAGCGGTTCTCTGTGATCGGAGTGGGAAGTATCTCAGATCCCGAAAGTCCGAAACCGTCTCCGAACCCCCCCGCTGCCGCCTTTTCCATAAATGATGTAAGGAGCTCCGACACCAGCCTGTGTCCCTCGTCATTCGGATGCAGGCCGTCAGGTGTGATGTCTGCCGCTTTTATCTTTCCGCTCATGATGTCACGATAGATCGATGACTTTCCGGAAACGCAGGGCACATTATAGTGCTTTCCGACCGCAAGATGCTGGTCTTCCGCGCTTGTACCGTTTGAATACATGATATTGTGAAGGATCATCACCGCGGGCGTGCTCCTCCACTTAAGTATCCTTCTTATAAGGCCCTCATAGGTTTCTCTGTAAAATGCAGTGTTCTCGTCATTTACGGAAAACTCCGCGACAACAAGGTCGGGATCGGCATACAAAAGATCATTCTCCGCCCTCGCAACGCCGTAGTGCGACGTTGTTCCTCCGATACCTGCGTTGATATATGTAAACTCCGCTTTCGGATATTTTTCTCCAAGCCATCGCACCGTGCGTGCTGCATAGCATCTTTCATGCACCGATGCGAGAGAGCCGTTCGTTATCGACCCTCCTATAAATCCCACAGTGAGCTTTTCTCCGGCCTCAGCCCTTTTCAAAAATGAGCGGAGCCGTGAAACATCTCCTGTGTTGACATAAGCCTCATTGATGTTGTCCATATATATATCTCCTTTGGAGTCGATGGGGAGTCGATGGGGACGGTTCTTTTTGACTCATCTGATGATGAGTCAAAAAGAACCGTCCCCATCGACTCTTTCGACTCTGTTTCGACTGTGTGTCTTTATCTTCTTCCGAGATCGGTATCATCCCATCTGGTAACGGAATGATCCTTTATGTATTTTACGATCTCATCAAAATAGCAGAATGCGAGACCTACATAGCTGTCTGCGCAGCCATAGTAGATCGCGATCTTTCCGCTCTCGGGATCGTGGAGCGTTGCGCAAGGGAAGCAAACGTTGGGAACGAAGCCTCTCTCCTCGTACCACTCTGTGGGAGTGAGAAGGAAATTCTCGCATCTGTAAAGTACCTTTGAAGGCTCGTCGAGGTCAAGGATTGCGCCACCTATGGAATAAACATAGCCGTTGCAGGTCTGTGATACCCCGTGATAGAACATGAGCCAGCCCTCGCTTGTCTCAATGGGTGCAGCGCCTCCGCCGATCTTTAAGGACTCCCACCATTCAGAGGAACGTCCCATCACGTGACGGTGCTTGCCCCAGTAAACAAGGTCGGGGGATTCGGAGATAAAGATATCTCCGAAGGGTGTGTGTCCGCTGTCGGAAGGACGTGAAAGCATCATGTACTTTCCGTTTATCTTCCTCGGGAACAACACGGCATTTCTGTTGAAAGGAAGGAAAGGATTTTCCAGCCTTGTAAATGTCTTGAAATCGGTGGTCTTTGCGAGACCGATGGCAGCTCCGTACATATCCTGGCACCACATGATGTAATACGTATCCTCGATCTTTACAAGTCTGGGATCGTATGCATAGATGGGCTGGAAATCTTTGCCGTCCTCATCCACGAAATGTATCTTCTCTTCTTCAAACGTCCAATGGATCGCGTCCTTTGAATGTCCGAGATAGATCATCGATACACCGTTTGTCTGCTCGCCTCTGAAAACACCTATAAATTCGCCGTTATAGGGCATTACCGCAGAATTGAATATTCTGGCAACCTCTTTGGTAGGGTAACGACCGATTATGGGATTGTCGTTATAACGCCACACGGGGGCGTGGTTAAACGCCTCCGCGGGCTTTTCCTGCCATGGAATGTTGGGCAACGCCGGGGCGATCATCTTGATATCGCTCATTTGTCTGTCCTCATTCTGTGCTGCTTATTTTCCGAATACTGCGTCAAGAGCGTCCTGAACTTCCTGCTTGTGCATCTCCTGAAGCTGAGCGGGAGTTACGGTACCGTCCATGAGTGACCAGAGGTCATAGTTTACGCCGAGAGAGTTCCAAAGATCCACTGTGGACTTGGAGTTGATCTCGGTCTGAACCTTCCAGTTCTCCTGACGGAGCTCGTCCGTCTTTGCGGTAGCATCGATCCACCAGTTGAAGGTAGCGGGATCGTCACGAAGTGTTGTGTCGCCGTCATACCAGTTCCACATATCGTAAAGAACGTTGAATACTGTAAGAGGATCCTCTACGCCTGCAGGGATGATATAAAGCTCACCGCCGACATTGTTGAGCTGAGGGTCGGTATCCTGATTTCCGGAAGGACCTACAGGCCAATGGCAGTATGCGATGTCGAAAGGAAGTGTGTATCCGAGAGTGCCGTCCCAGTCATAGTCGGAACCGTTGGTCTGGCTTACCCAAACGTTGCCCCACCAGAAACCGATGTTACCGTTCCTGTACTTTGTACGAACATCGTTGGAATCCATGTCATAGCTTACAGGTACGCATACGTTGTAAACATTGTACATGTCATACATCTGCTGAAGGACTTCTGTCATAGCGTTGGAAGAAAGGCCTTCGGTTGTAGTGGATGCAATGTTTGCGCCGTTGCTGAGCATAAGCTCCTCAAAAAGGTCTGAGTCCCATCCGCACCAGCCGTACTGGTCGGTCTGTCCGTCACCGTCGGTATCCTGAGTAAGGACCTGAAGGTACTCGTTGAACTTATCCCATGTCCACTCGCCGCGCTCCCAAAGAACTCTGGGATCCTCGAGGTTGTTCTCTTCAAGCATCTGGATATTGAATGCAAGAGGGTTGGTGTTGTTCATACCGCCCTGACGTCTTAAGATGCAAGCCTTGCCGTCACCGAGATCCAGGAATGTTATAACGGTCTGGGTTGTGAAAAGGTCATGGTCTGCAGGAAGGATGGTCCTTAAATCCGTACAGAAACCATTTGTCTGTGCAGGGATAGCCATACCTGCATCGGTAAGATAGATATCGCAGTCGGGAGCACCTGCGAGAATGGAGGTGTTGATGGATTCCTTAACACCTGCATAGGTGAGGTTTGTCCAGAAGAACTTAAGTCCATATCTCTGCTCGATGGTCTTTACGTTTGCGAATCTTGCTTCCATCTGTGCGCGGTTAACGGCATTTGATGCCTTTGTGGCATCGTCGTCACCGTCCTTGTCCTGGTTTACTATCCAGTCAGGGCTGTCGGCAAGTTCATCGTCCGCACTGTCATAGTGCTGAGTCCACCAGGTTCCGATAAGGACGTCCTTTGTCCTCTTCTTGTTTGTATCTGTCTGGCCATTGTTCTGAGCAGCATCCCCGTTTGCTCCGACGGTTGTCTGCTGCTGGTCACCGTTAGCGAGAACCTGGGGCTGCTTCTGCTCGCCGCATGCTGCAAGACCTACGATCATAGCGGAAGTAAGAGCGACAGCCAATACTTTCTTAAAATTAAACATTTTCTTTAAACCCTCCATATTATTGCTAAACTATTATCTCTGGCCTATTCTTACGCTGAATACTTCCCAGTTTGTTCTTGCTTCTGCCTGAAGTGTGGTACCCCATGTGGACTTGTCTTCACCGCAAAGCGCAACTATCTGCTCGTAGGTTACAAAGCACTTGGAACCGTCCAGCAGGATCGCACCATCGTGTCCGTTTCCGCAGAAATCTCCGTCACCTACACGGCTCCAGCCTACTGCTGCGCCGGGAAGAACGATCCAGAGTGTTCCGTCTTCAGATGCGTAGTCAAGTTCGATAACGCTTCCGGGAACAAGTGCGTCGATCACAGCCTGAGGCATATCGAAGCCTGCCTGGCCCCAGCCGCTGCCTGTTGTTGCAAAACCGTCAAATGCTGTGAACTTGTGAAGTCTGGGAGCTGTGGGAGCTGCTTCGAGAGTTCCTACGCTTACAGAGTATACTTCCCAGTTTGTTCTTGCCTCTGCCTGAAGCTGAGGTCCCCATGCGGTCTTGTCTTCGCCGCAGAGTGCAACGATCTGCTCATATGTTACATAGCACTTGGATTCGCCCACAAGGAGAGCGGGATCATGTCCGTTGCCGCAGAAATCTCCGTCACCCACACGGCTCCAGCCTGCTGTTGCGTTGGGAAGAACGATCCAAAGGGTTCCGTCCTCGGATGCATAGTTGAGTTCAAGGCATGTTCCGGGAACAAGCGCATCAAGTACGGCCTGAGGGAAGTCAAAACCTGCCTGGCCCCATCCGCTTCCTGTTGTTGCAAAGCCATCGAAATCAACTGCCTTCTTGTAAACCTTCTCACCAACTTCTTTGAAGGTTCCTACAGATACTGAGAATACTTCCCCGTTTGTTCTTGCCTCTGCCTGAAGCTGAGGTCCCCATGCAGTCTTGTCTTCGCCGCAAAGTGCAACGATCTGCTCATAGGTTACATAGCATTCGGATTCGTTTACAAGTGTAGCTGGATCATGTCCGTTTCCGCAGTAGTCTCCGTCGCCTACACGGCTCCAGCCTGCTGCTGCATTAGGAAGAACGATCCAAAGGGTTCCGTCCTCAGATGCATAGTTGAGTTTCAAAACACTTCCGGGAACAAGTGCGTCAAGAACTTCCTGAGGGAAGTCAAAGCCTGCCTGGCCCCATCCGCTTCCTGTTGTTGCAAAGCCGTCAAATGCAACAGTCTCGACAAACTCAGTCTCAACGGTGGGAGTTCCTACCTTGATGGAGAATACTTCCCATGCGGAAGAACCTTCACACTGAATGGTTGCGCCCCATGTGCTCTTGTCCTCACCGCAGATGGCTACAATCTGATCGTAATCGATCTGAGCCACGCCGTTTGAGTTGTTACGATATACTTCATCGTGCTGGTTTCCTGCCCAGTCACTGTCGCCCACACGGCTCCAACCTGCTGCGGCACCGGGGAATACGAACCAGATCTTGCCGTCTTCACTTGTGTAAGAGATCTCGATCACGGATCCGGGAACAAGTGCATCGATGAATTCCTGAGTCATATCGGCACCGGCCTGTGACCATGCTCCTGCGCTGGGATTGAATCCGTCAAGCGCTACAGTACCGCCGAGAGTAAGAAGATTCGATCTGTCGGGCTTCTCATCCTTGAAGCCTGCAGGTGCATTGAATGCAACAGCTGTAGCTGCGGGCTTGATGGTCTTTCCGTTCTTGTCAAGGAATGCGAGATCGTCAACATAAAGTGTTGCCGCACCATGCTCAGTGCCTGCGCCGAGGTCTTCCTTGAAATAGATGAGGAGAAGCGGAACATCCGCACTGAAAGTCACGCCATCGGGCATTCCTATCGTTGTCGTATAAGGGTTCTTTTTCTGCATATATACCGACCAACTGTCATTAGCCATCTTTGACAGATTTGTATCTGTCCAGAAAAGCAACTGGCCGGATGTAGCATTGAAGGAACCGTCTGCATATGTTGTGCCGAGCGTTGCGGAAACGCTTGCAACATCTGCTGCCTTATCACCGAGAAGGCTGTATACGTCTATAGCGATAACGGGAGTCTTCTTTTCGTCAGCCTTTGTGACCTTAAGAGCCTTGCTTCCGTTAAACTCGGCTATCTCAAGCTGACTTGCATCCGCTGTGGCAAAATTGTTGAAAACCGCCACAAAATCCATGTTTCCGTCTTCAAAATCCACGCTGGGATCCACTTTGACAACCGGAACGGGTGTCGATGTGGGCGGCACCGGTGTAGATGTCGCTGTAGGCGTGGGTGTTGCTGTGATTACCGCCGGTGAGCCGGGTGTAGGTGTAGCCGTTACCGGTGCCGGTGCCTCTCCCCCTTCGCCGCAGGCAGTAAGAGCGAGTACCATTACTGCTGCCATCAAAAGAGCAAATAACCTTTTTTTCACTTTTTCATCCTCCTTAAAAAATGGTTGTTGTGAGCGTCCTATCCGACAATTCCGGATCTTTCAACGCCCTCTATAAAGTATTTCTGAAGACTCAGATAAATGATCACCACGGGGACAATGACAAGGATTGCTCCGGCATCACGGTAGAGTTCCTGAAGAGTCAGTGACAGTATCTGATCTTCATTTGCTATGATACCCTGCAAGCTTGCTATTCTCTTACTGATGACCACATTATCCGGTATCAGAAATAACTTCGCGTAAAATACGTCATTAAACTGCCATACGATGGAGAATACAGTGACAGTAATGACAGCCGGCATCGCATTTACGAGCATTATGCGAAAATATGTGTAAAACATGCCGGCACCGTCCACAAACGCAGCCTCTTCGATCTCCTTCGGGAGACCCCTGAAGAACTGGATGAAGATGTAAATGAACAGACCTGATCTTAATCCCGCGCCCAAAAACGTCATAACGTACATCGGTATAACGGTGCCCATAAGACCGGGCGTACCGGTGAGCATTTTTCCTATGCCGAACGGGTCAAAGCTTTTGAATGTCATGTACAGCGGAAGCATGATCGTGTGAGAAGGTATAACGATCGTAAGGATCACACATCCGAACAGAAGCTTTTTAAGCGGGAATTCAAATCTTGCAAAGCCGTAGCCAACCATTGAGCAGATAAAAAGCTGCACAAGTGTGATGGTCACCGTGTAGACCAGTGTCCTCACCGCGGTAGTCCAATAATCCAGCCTCTTTATCGCAAGAGCGTATTTCTCCAGCGTGGGATGGGCCGGAAGAATGAACACCATCGGGTTAAACGCGTCCGCATCGGATTTTATCGAGTTTACGAACATTCCTATGACCGGAGCCAGGATGACATAGCTTACGCCGATAAGTATCACATACTTAAAGATCGTAAGAAGTATGTTCTTAAAGTCATTGCCCACGATCCTCATCTGAAGAGGATCATTCACTGTCTTTTTTATCCTGTCAGACACTTTTTGTATTCTGTCTTTCATTGAATGTCCTCCTTTCTCAGTTGTAATAGAATGTGCGTCTCTGTATCAGCACAACGATGATCGCAAGTATCGAACACGTGACAACCGAGCTCACTATCGAAAATACCGAACTGAGTCCGTAGTTAAACTCCGAAAGAGCCGTCGTGTAAGCAAGATCGACCACTTCACTGTTTGTAAAGCTGTCTACGATGGTATAAACAACGTTTGTTATGATGTGCGGCATCACCATCGGGAATGTTACTTTCCAAAAGGTCTCGTATGCCGTTGCACCCTCTATCTTTGCAACCTCGTACATTGACGAAGGTATCGACTGCAGAGCCGCGATGAAAATGATTATCTGTATGCCGGAGGCCTTGATGATGTCATTTATCCGCCCGACCGCCGATGACAGGTACTCAAGCACCGAGGACGGTATGCCGAGATTTATGAACATGTCTACGAGATACTCGATGTCAAAAGCAAGTTCACTGGTTCCGCCGGACACCTCCGCAGTTGTCGCCGAGATACCGCCGTTCATCATCGTTTCGGCAAGATCCATCATAGCGGCAATGGCACCGGAATTAAGGATGACAGGCAGGAAGAATATCGCCCTGAACACCGCTCTTCCCGGGAACTTCTTGTTCAGAAGCATCGCCATGAAAAGACTAAAGAAAGTGATAAGCGGAACATCTATCAGCATGTTCCCGATGGATGTCGTGAGAATCTGCTTGAACGATCCGTGTTCACGGAACGCATACACAAAGTTTTTAAGTCCCACATACTCCAGCGAATAGCCGCCGACATTTGCATCGACCGTAAGCTTTGAAAGGCTGAACTGTCCGGTAAGGATTATGGATCTTACGTAAAATATCGCAAATCCTACAAACCACGGCATGATAAAGATGTAACCCATTATCATCCTTTTAGTTGAAAGGGAAAGTTTACGTTTTTTCTTCTTCATTTATTTCCCCTCCAGTCTGTAAGACTCGGCTTCTATCGTGATACCGTCCATGACCGCGGGCTCATCTCCGTAGTTTACGTAAATAGTCACGCCGTTGTCATAGGTGACGGCCCTTGCTTCGCCCTCAATCCTGTGGTCCACGATCAGAGCACCTTCGACGTTCCTTAAGACCTCATTCACATATCTGTAAGCCTCGACCGCCTCATCCGCATACACATCAAAGGTCGTAGCGTAAAACCTGCTTAAGCCCGTGTTTTTCATAAGGCTCGACTCTTTTTCCGTGAACTGGTAGTGCGGAGCCGTGCCTGTCTCTATGAGTTCAAGAAGGTCATGACGCGAACTGTAGCTGTCGCGGTAGTTGAGCAGCTTTGAGGAATAGTCGATGCAGCCGTGGATCACCATCTGGTAGAGCGGGATGGATCCATCACAGATAAAGAACTCGTTGTCGCCTGTGGGAACGTTGATCATATCCTGTGTATACGGGAATGCGTATGCATTTGCGGAATCAATCAGGATCGGCTTCCCGATGTCCTTTATGATATCAAGCTGTCCCAGCACCACATTCAGCGCCTGTTCCCTGTCGATGAGGTTTGTCCTCTTTTTGTCCGACTGAAGCGTGTTACCAAGGTCTCTTAAGGAAATGCCGTAAAGGTCGTATTTTCCGATCTTTTTCGCAAATTTCTCAATATATCTCGGAAGGAATCTCGGGGAAAGAAGATCATATCTGGTCTCCATATATCCGAGCGATGCCGTGTTTCTGAGCGTTGTGGGATCGTTCTGTCCGAATGCCGCAACGTAGCCCGCTCCATAATAACGTGAAGATTCCGCGTTGTAGTTGAAATGATTGTCCGCAAAGGTCACCTTCTGGAACGCGACGTCACCGTAAAGCCTGCCGCCCAGTTCGTTCAGGGTACTGTTGAGATCTGCGAGTCCCGACTTTCCGCCGAGTTTTCCGACCACGCGGATCTTGTCGGCGGTATCGTGATAGTATCCTTCGTTGAACCACCCCTGGAGGTTCATGACCTGATTGGAGATCCCCTTGTCCTTAAGCGTCTTTGCTATGCCCGCTGCTCCCTTGAAATCGGTCATCGTGAACACATGCAGATATCCAACGCCGAGGAAGTGTCCTGTTTCTTTTACGCCTGCGATGATGTCGTAGTAAAAGGGGATATCCCCGCTCCTGCCGTTAGGCTTCAGCGCGCCCTTTGCCATCAGCTTTTCCCTGTAGTAATTTGCGATACCGGGATAGCCTTTGTATTCATCGGTGAGGAACGAATACCTTACCTGAAGGTTCAGGTCGTAGAGATTGTCCTCCATGATGGGTGTGTCACCCTTGGAATTTCCGAACATGGAGAGGTTGTCGGTATTCCTTACGACAAAGGTTGTATATGCGTAGTTGTAGTCGTTGTATACGCCGGAAATGTTTGCCGTGATCGTTGCTGTCGTCGCGCCGCCTTCAACGGTTGCAAGCACGCTCCTGTCCTTGTAGCAGAGCCCGTAGATCGGAAGCTTTGCATCGTCGGTCTCTTCGATCGTGGTGTAGTTGGCGACCAAAGGATCGATGCCGTAGATATACTGCGAATACTGCTGGGCGCTCGTCTTTCCGTTGTTGAAGTTGATGATCGCGCCGGAACCGTTTGGAACGACCATGTAGCCCTCATCATCATAACTTGATGCCGCCATATAGCGGAGAAGCTGTATCCTGTAGATAAATCCGGGTCCGTGCTCCTCTATCCCTTTTACCGGGATGCTCACTACGACCGAATCACCGTCAAGCCTGTATTCAAGCGGGATAACGAACCATGTCAGATCTTCTTTTCCGATGTTCTGAGGTTCACCCACGGAATAAACATAGCGGATGCCGTTGTTTATCCCTTCCCACTTGTACTGCTTTGTCTGAACGCTCTTGCTGAACGAATCGATGTTTGCGGATGCGACTGTGGTATTGTAATACTGCAGGATGAACTGCGACTTCAGGTAGTTTTTGTTTGCCGCCTTTGCCGTCTTGTCCTGGTCCGCGTTCAAGGGATTTGTGTAGCTTATCGAGCCGTTCCTCTTGTCATATACGGCCACATTGCAGGTCGCGGTATCGGTGTAGAGTTTCAGGTATTCGTTTTCCGTGACCAGTTTAAATCCCGGAACATCGGGGTTTGCTTCGCTCTTGAATGTGAGCTCCGTGCCCTGTTCATACTCATAGTCGGTCACATATTTCTTGTGGCCGTCATAAAACTTAAATCTGACAAGGTAGTAAACAATATAGATCACACCCACTGCAGCCGCGACGATCAGCGCCGCGAGCAGTATCCTGTGAGCCAGACTCATAGGGAGTCTGACACTTTTTTCTTTCTTGCCTTTCATGTCGTCTCCTTATGTTCTGAATATCACTTCGGTATAAACACTGTGGATGAAATTGTAGACCTTACCGATAAGGTTGCTGAGCAAAAGTATGATGAACACTATGATCAGCATTGCAAGGAAGGTGAGTATCAATGTTCCCAGAGTCTTTCCGACCGAGAAATTGTGCACCTGCATGATGCCTATGATGATCATGATCACGCCCCATGCTATGCACACGCCCAGTATGATCGAATAGAACGCCTGTTCCTTGTCGGCAACAAAGCGACTTACGATGGTCGAAACGATAAAGCCTATGGTTATGGGCATCGTGCCGTAGCCTACCGCAGTGAGGATGTCCTTCATTCGGCCCTCACCGCCCATGAGGCAGGTGACAGACCAGTTGCTCACGCACAGCAAAATGTAAAACGCGATGACGCCCAAAAGCTCGTAAAGCGAATCTACGGCTCTCGGATCGATATCATTTACCACAAAGCCCGCAAGCAGACGGTTTGCCGAAAAGCTCGCGCTGAAAAGTATCACAAGGATGAACGCGATCGGAAGACTTCCTCGGTCCCCATGTCTTATCCAGTAAAATCCGTCAACGGGATGAGTCAGTGTGTAAAGGAGGTAGCTCCACTTGTCTTTTGAAAAAGCTTTAGTCATTGTCAAGCGCCCCCTTTCTCTTTTTCCGTATCCTGCCAAATACCACCGCTGCCGCTATGAGTACCGCAACGCCCGAAAGGAACCAGCTGGCGTTGTTTTTCAGTATCTCGTTTCTGTAACGCTTGAATGCGATGGAATAATATTCACGGTTCATACCGAGCTTCAGGTATTTCATGGCGTTTTCGTAATCGCCTCCGGAAAGATAAGCCTTTCCGATACCTGTATTTGCAAGCTCGTTGTTTTCATCAAGCTCAAGCACTCTCTGCCAGATGTCCACAGCTTCCGTCTCATCTCCGTCAAACCGGAGCGCTACGGCTTTGTTGATGCAGTCGCCGTATTCGGTGACCTTAAAGGAAATGATGGTACCGGCCGTTGCATCAAGCACACAGATGCGGTCGCCCAGTTCCTCGATGGCAACAGGCATTTGGAAGGTTCCTGCCTGCGTGCCGAGTCCTCCGAAGATGTAGAGCAGGTTTCCTTCGTGATCGTAAGTGAATATCCTTCCGCGCTTGCGGTCAAGGCAGGAATAGATACCGTTTTTCCTGTAGACCACATCCGTAAACTGCGAAGGTCCGTAATATGCTCCGAGTCCGCTTATCTGCAGGTCACCGCCGAGGTTTTTGTTCTGTCCCTTTTTGATGACGTCCTGTCCGCTGGGATTTAAGCGTCTCACGCCCTGTATGCCGTCACTCGTGATGTTTGTCGCATAGATGAAGCCCTCGGGATCGACATCGATGCCCGTGAACTCCGTGGGGATAAAGAGCTTCTGGTTTGCTCTCTCTTCCTTTGTCGCGATCCTTCTCCAGAACTTTTCCCAGACTGAGATGTCTACGGAAATGGTCCCGAAGAAGCCTGTGAACTGTCCGTCGGTCTCAAATACCATGATGCCTTCAAACATGTTCTGCGCGATGACATAGACACGATCGGCGTAGTCAACGGCCACTTTGTAAGGAGTGAAGACAAAGCCCGCGTCGAGAGATCTGGACTTCGGATCCGACACGATCTGGATCAGGTTGTATTCCGGATCGAGCACCACCACTCTCTTGTTCTTTGAGTCGGCGATGTAGATGTTTCCTTTTTCCGAAACGCACACACCGTAAGGCTGGTTCAGTTTGTCCTCTTTTCCGTTGTTGTCAAAGGAAGTGATGATGTTCACCACATTCTTGAGCTTTGAGTCGAGGATCACCACTCTGTTGTTTCCGGTGTCTGCTATGAGTACTTCACCCGAAGGCGATTTGCACATGTCCTGCGGAGTCTTGAAGTTCCCTATGGACTCTCCGTTGTAGACAAACTCTTTTCCGTAACGAAGTCCGTCGGGAATGTACGCCGCTGGAGTGAAATGAATGTATTCTCTGTAGTCGTAATTGTATGTGTCGTAAGGAACGTCGTCAGCCTTTGCGACTGTCGCGGCCTGCCCGCTCACCAGCAGAAGGATCGCAGACAGGAGGGCTGTTACGCGTATCAATTTATTCATTTTTCTCATAAATAAATCTCCTAAGTTCTGCGATTCATCAATCCTTCATACCAGATGTGGTCATGGTCTCCAGTACGTTCTTCTGACAGATCAGGAAGAATGTGATGGGAACCGCGGCGACGATGAAGGTTACCGCCGCACCCGCGCCCGCTCTTGCCGCGCCGCCCGCTGCGATCTGGTTTAAGGAATACTGCAGGGGCTTCAACTGCTCGTCACGAAGGAAGGTGCTTCCGGTGTTGCCCCACATCTGCTGGAACTGGAAGATCGCCAGAGTCAGCCATGCGGGTTTTACGTTGGGCATCACTATCGACCAGAAAATCCTGTATTCACTGGCGCCGTCGAGCCTTGCGGATTCCATGAGGGAATCGGGGATCTGCTCCATGAACTGCTTCATGAGGTAGAGCCCCATACCGAAGGAACATGCGGGAAGTATGAGTGCCCAGTATGAGTTGTTTATGTGCAGCCATGAGATGATCATGTACTGCGGCGTCTGGGTTACCTGCCATGAGAACATCATGGACATTACAACAAACGCAAAGAGGATCTTTTTCCCGGGGAAATCATGCTTTGCAAGCGGATAAGCAGCCATGGAAGCTATGATAACGTGCCCTATCATACCGCCGCCCGTGATGATCACGGTGTTCAGCATGTATCTTGAAAAAGGCACCCAGGAATCATTTACCAGTACAAAGAGGTCCGAGAAATTCTCCAGGGTTGGGTTTCTCACAAAGATCTTGGGCGGGAACTGGAAAAGTTCGTCAAGGGGCTTCAGGCAGTTGTTGATGATCATTACCAGAGGCATTACCATCGCAACTCCGCAGAGAGCCATGATGAAGAAAAGTATCGCGTTTCCGGCCGCAGAACGGTTGAGTTTTTTCTCGCGCCGTTTAAAGATACCGAGTATCTTTCCGGTCTTTTTCTTTTTAATCTTTTTGCTCATCATGCACCAACCCTTCCCAGAAGCTTCTGAACAAGTTTATTGGTGCCTACCATGAGCAGGAACAGCACTGTTGCTATCGCTGAAGCGTAGCCCATCTCAAAACGCACGGTACCGTAGTCGAGAAGGTGTGTGACAACGGTCGCGCCGGCGTAGTTTACCGAAGGGTTTCCGGCGAGAGCTATCGAAACGTCGCAGATCGCGAAGGACGATGTTATCTGCATTACCGCGCCGAAAAGGAGCTGGGGCTTCATGGAAGGAAGTGTGACATACCACAGTTCCTGCCAGCGGTTCTTGATGCCGTCGAGCGCCGCCGCCTCGTACAAGGTCTTGTCTACCGTCTGGAGACCTGCGATGAATGAAAGGAAACCGGTTCCAAGTGACAGCCAGAGCTGAACGATCACAAGTATCGGAAGCACGTATTTCTCCGTTTTCATCCACTGCACTGCTTCATCGAGGATGCCGAGTTTCAAAAGGATACCGTTTAAATAGCCGTATCTGTCGCCCGAAAGGATGAGGTTCCATACAACGTACGCGTTACCGCATATCGAGGGCGCGTAGAATATCAAAGTGAGGAAGGCTCTGAGCCATCCGGTGAACTCGTTGATGATCCATGCGAAAAGGAGGCACAGGATATAGGATACGGGGCCTGTGATGACCGCGAGGATCAGCGTGTTCTTTAAGGAGATCAGGAAAATGTCGTCCTCAAGGAAAAGCTTGATGTAGTTTCTCCAGCCTATGAACTGCGGAAGTTCCAGCATGTTGTAATAGGTGAAGCTTAAGCCCATCGACATGGCGACGGGAATGATGGTAAAAAACGTAAACAGGATGAAGTAAGGAGCGAGCATCACGTAGCTTGCCCTGTTCTTCTTTAAGCGGTAGGAAAGCTTGTTCTGCTGCGACGCTATGATGTATGCACTGTTTTCGTTTTGTGCGGTGTTCTTCTTGTCCGACAAGGCTTTTCCTCCTTTCTATTCCTGTACTGTGATGCCGAGCTCGTCCATCTTGTAGCGTATCTCGGCATTTATGTAGATAACTTTGTCCATCAGTTCCTCACGCGGTGAGGAAGTGTCGATGTTCGTAACAACCGAGTAAAATGCGTTGTTCACGTTTCTCCAGGTGTAATATCCGCCGGGCACCTGAGGAATGCCGTGCACGCACTGCATCGAATCTTTAAGTGCGTTGAAGTCGGATACAGGCCAGGACATATTTGTGAAGGCCTCGTAATTTGCGGTGGGAACACGCGCCGAAGAACCCATGAGCGATTCCATCTCGCGCCCGTAGAGTGTCTGGATTTCTGCGCTGGTCCACCATTTGATGAATTCCCATGAAGCGTTGGCATATTTAGTCGAAGCCATGATCATCGAGGCAAGTCCCGTGCAGGCCACAGTGTGGTCCACATCACCGTTGCTCTTTACTGTCCCTGGTATCTGTGTGAAGGTCCAGAGACCTGCGATATCCGGCGCGGAAACAGCGAGATTGTTGTAGGTGGTGTAGTCATCGATGATGATCGGGCACTCACCGGTACGGAAACGCTCCTGTACGGAGGTCTCACGGTCAAGCTTGTAATCCGTGTAATAGTTACAGAAAAGCTTAAATACTTCGACTGCGGTGTCAGAATCAAGATCCGATGCCGTGCCGCTTGCGTTGTAATACTGTCCGCCGTTCTGGAAAAGGAGGGATGCGAAAAGCTGTTCGTTCGGCATCATTCCAAATTCCATCTGGTTCTTTGCGAGCACCGTCATCGCGACCTTTACATCATCCCAGGTCTTGGGAACGTCGAGCCCTATCTCCGCAAGGATGTCCTTACGATAAAACATAACGGGGAAGGTGATGGTCTCGGGCAGCGCATATGCGGCGTTTCCGTATGTGAACTGTGTGGTGACTGCTTCGGGGAAGCTCTTTATCACCTCGTTGTAATCGGGGAACTGTGTAAGGTCGAGCACCGCATTTCTCACACCGTAGTTTACGGGAGTGTCGTTTCCTGTATAAAGGACGGAACCCGCAGGAGTGTTTGTGCTTGCGACCTGTATCGCCACATCGGGGCCTTCGCCAACAAGCGAAGCCTTGAGGAGTGTGTTCATATCGACGAGCTGCACGTTTACCGATACTCCGGTGTCGGGAGTGAAGCTTTCATCGATCAGCTGCTTTATTACGTTTGCCTGGTCACGGCCGGAACCGATCCAGAGCGTTATCGTCGTTGTGTTTTTGTCGGTCGATACGTTTCCGATCTGGTTGTAATCGATGACGAAGGAATAGAACAGTCTTTTTACTTCATGTCCGAGCTTTGTGAAAAATCCGGTCTTCTTCAGTCCCGAAGCCGTTCCCGCGGAATGCACGACTATCGCATCGATCGCGAGAGGCTGTGCGATAACGTTGGTAATCCATGTTCCGAGGGCTCTGATGTTTGACTTGAAGGACCCGAGCACTCTTACGACGTAGTCGTTGTCGCGGATGAGCTTTTCAAGCTGGTCGCTCATCGTGATGAGAACCGTCTTTTTGTCTGAGTTTTTGCCGGCTACGATCTCAAGCTTTGCAAGAGCTTCATCAAGGAGCGCCTTGGCGTCTGTAAGTTCCTGTGTGAGATCTGTAAGCGAAGCCTCTATCTCGTAGTCTCTGTATGTATCAGGCGAAACGCCCGTGATCTTTATTATCTCTCTGTAGATGGAGTTCAGCTGCTGGAGGGCTTCCTGAACAAGTCCCACGATCTCGGCAAAATCACCGAGGACCACTTCCATGCGGATCGTGTGTGTGCCTTTTTCAAGGTAGAACTTGTAAGGAACACCGTTGTCATCGGAGATGGTGTCGATGCGCCAGTCCTGTGAATAACCAAAGCCATAAGCGTTGAGCTCCGCAAAAGGAACCGCGCCGTCTATGGTGATACGCCTTGAAACTTCAAGACCTCTGGAGAAATTCTGCTTATCGCGAAGGGATATCTCGTAATATCCGCTCTCGGGCGCCGCAAACTCCCATTCGATCCACTGTCCCACAAGTCTCCAGGAATTTCCGCCGATCATGTTGTTCAGGAGTTCCTTGGGGCTTGCCGGGGAAACTTCTGACGATGCCTGATCCTGCTGGGGATAGAGCATCTGGGAAGATGTCTTGCTTGCATACTCTGCTTCAATGGTGATGACCTGTCCCGCGGTATCCTTTGCGCCGTTTGCGTCCCATGCGGCCTTTACTTCAGCATAAGTCTTTGCCTCGTCCCTGTTGTCAAAGATGAGTCCGCCGATCAGCATGGGTTCTCTTACGGAAACAAAGGTGACCGTGTGCTTTCCTGCGGTAAGGTAGACGCTTAAAGGCTCTGCGATATATCCGTCGGAATCGTAAGTGTATCTTGTCTGCCACTCAGGTATCTCAACGCTTTCGGGTTTTTCCTGGTTTCCCTGATTGTCGCTGGTCCAGTTTTTGACCTTTACACCGTTTTCGTTGACATAAGTGTCATCCACTCTGCTTTCCCATATCCTGGGGAAGGTAACGATGGAAAACTCCTTGAAGGGGAGCTCTCCGTCTATGAAAATGCTGCGCTGTATATCGGAGCTCTTGCCCTTTATGGGGTAATAAGCCACCGACATGTTGTACATACCGGTCACAGGAACATCGATCTCAAACTCGGCAAGAGAATCTTCACCGATGAGCACCGATTTTCCGGCTCTGCCGTCAAAGTTTTCGTAAAACTCAGGAGCAGTCTCACCGTCATCCTCTTCATATCTCACCAGGTTGTCCGCGGTGACCAGTATCGTTCCCGAAGGTCTTGCGGCAGAGGAATGCTCCTCTGTATACTGATTGTAGCTCTTTACCGCATCGCCGATATTGTAGGTTTCGACAAGTCTGTCATACTCGTCCCGAGTGATGTCGGTCTTTGCGGTTACTCTTGACGAAGCCGGGAAAAGTGTCGCAGCAAGCGCGAACACAAGCCCGAATGATATGATTTTCTTCGTAGTCAGTTTTTTCATGTCCTACTCCATGGGATATTTCTTCAGATCAGGTATTTCATCAAGTGTTATCACCGTATCGCTGTCATAGGCTTTTTTCATCATATAGCCTTCCGTATACTGCTCTGAGAGTTTGATGAAGGAAGCACGCTTTACAAATTCACCCTGCCAAACGCAAAACTCGCCCCACATTGCGCCGTCTCTCACGGCAAGCTCGGGATCGAAGATGCATCCGCATTCCGAAAGGTAAACGGGCTTTTGCTTTTCCGACCATCCCGCGACTTCAAAATATTTGGAAGCCTGCGAGGTGTAAACACGTTCGCCGGGATATATGTCGATGCCGAGGATGTCACAGTATTCGTCTCCGGGGTACCAGTCCTTATCCTGACCGTTCCACAGCCAGATGAGATTGTTGAGCTTGTACTCATCCGTGAACATCTCGTACATCATGATGTACAGCTTTTTGTATGCTTCGGCTCCCGATGCGCCCCACCAGAACCATCCACCGCTCGCTTCGTGGAGCGGTCTGAAAAGGATCGGTATGTCGGCTTCCGCAAGTGGTTTCAAGGTTTCCGCCATGTTGCGCATGTCGGTGACCAGCATCTCATAGCCTGCGGGATCACTGCCGTTCAACGCTTTTTCAAGGTTAAAATTTGTGGATTCGGTATAAAATGTCGAATACCAAGCCTTCGTCGTATACTTTTCCGCCGTCGTCCAGTGCCAGTGGAATTCGAGTATGCCGCCTCTTTCGTCCCAGGCTTTCGCATATTCTATGGTCTTTCCGTCTTTTCCGCCGTCCGGGCGGGAAGATGTATAATTCATGAGGTCCATGGAAAGCACTGCGGGATATTTTCCGGTGGTGTCATGTACGACACGGATCTCCGCTCCGAGTCCGCCGTCATCGCAGACCTGTCCGGAAAGTATGTTCTTGCCGTAAATATCAACAAGATAGCTGAAAAGCCTCTTTGTGTTCTCGCTTGCGTTTTTGTTGCAAAGGACTTTGTCGATCATGTAGATCTCCTGATCTATTGGCTTTGATGTGACAAGTTCAAGATAGTCAAGGCGTATCCAGCCCCAGGATTTAGTGACCATTATCTCATGCTGCCCTTCGGAAAGGTATGCTCTCTTTACCACAGCATCCGCGGGGGTGGTGTCACTGATGTATATCTCTCCGATACGCTCGCCGTCAAGGCTCACGAAATTGGTCTTTTCTCCGCCCATGCTGCTGAGCCTGAAAACGAGATCGTAGAACCCGTCTTTTTCGATGTCAACCTTAAAGGTGCAGGTGTCTTCGTCACCTTCAAAGCCTTCGGCGTATCCCGAGTTTGAAAAATCCTGTTTTCCTGTTGATGCATGGACCTTTCCGGTAAATGCCGCATCCTCCGCTTCGTAATGCCCTACCGTTTCAGGAACAAAGGGCGTAGGCGTGGGTGTCGGCGTTGATGTCTGTTTCGGTGTCTCCTGTGCGGGAGATGCGGCAGGCGTCGGTGTCGGCCCGATTTTATTTTCTGCGCATCCTGCAAGAGATGCCGCAATAAGTGTCGTCATTGTGAGCATTGCAAGAGTCTTTCGATATTTCCGCATGAACTCTCCTTTTATTTCTCTGTCATCAGCGCCTTGAGGTTCTTTTCGATAAGGCTTACGCGCTGTTTTACGCAGTCCGGCGAACGGAGCGCGTCGGACGGAGTGTTGAATACATAATCCTTAAGTCTCTCTATGTCGGTCGAGGCCACATGGAGCCTGGTATCGCTTGATGCATAGTATATATAGATTTTTCCGTCATCATCCGCGATCGCTCCGTTTGTGAAGGTCACGTTTGAAACGTCTCCCACACGTTCCGCCCCTCTCGGCCCTATCAGGAGTCCGCCGGGTTCCGCGATCACTTTCGAAGGATCGTCAAGCGCTGTCGCAAAAGCGTAGATAACGTATCTCAGTCCGGCAGCGGTATTTCTCACACCGTGCGCGATGTGTATCCAGCCGCGGTCTGTCTTTATCGGAACCGCGCCTGCACCGTTCTTGACCTCGGTAATGGTGTGGTATTTTCTCAACGATGTCATCTTTTCTTCATCGATGACGGCATGTGTGATATCGTCGCAAAGCCCGAAGCCTATGCCGCCGCCCGAGCCGGTTTCGATGAAATCGTCCATGGGTCTTGTGTAAAAAGCGTATTTTCCGTTCACAAACTCGGGATGGAGCACCACATTTCTCTGCTGAGGGGAATGAAGTGTCACAAGGTTCGGAAGCCTCTCCCATGTCATAAGATCTTTGGTCCTTACGATCCCCGCGGCAGCGACCGCAGCGGAAAGGTCGGGATTTGTCCTGTCCTTGCTCTCGGAGCAGAACACACCGTATATCCAGCCGTCCTCGTGCTGAGTGACCCTCATGTCATAAACATTTGTCTCTTCCGGGCAGGTATCCGGAAGGAGCACCGGGCAGTCGCGGAATCTGAAGCCCTCCGTGGGGCTTTCGCTCTCGGCCACCGCAAAAAAGGATTTTCTGTCGGCGCCCTCCACGCGTGCGATCAGCATGTACTTTCCGTCAAGTTTTATGGCTCCGGAGTTCATCACGGCGTTTATGCCGAGGCGCTCCATAAAATACGGATTTGTCTCTTTTTCAATGTCATAACGCCATATGACCGGCGCATGCTCTCTTGTGAGAACGGGATAAGTCCAGCGCTCGTAGATGCCGTTGTAAAAATTCTCATCCACCTGATTTTTGCGGTTTATGAGCTTTTCCTGTTTTTCCTGTTCCACATAGTATCTTTCATGGATCATGAGTTTGTCCTCTTCATCATCTCAATGCAGAGCCTTCCGTTGTGATACGGGCATTTCCACTGCTCCACTTCAGGTTTTTCCCTGTCAGGCTCTCCGTCCTTGTTGAGTCTCCAGAACCATTCTCCGCCGGGTCTGTGATCGGTGAGTTTTGTCTTTATGAAATCCCAGATATCAAGAGCGGCGTCTTTAAACTTTTCGTCGCCCCGCTTCTGATAGGCATTGTAAAAGCCAAGCACTGCTTCAGCCTGCACCCACCATATCCTCCACTCATTCACGACACCGTTTTCACACTCGTTTTTCAGCGAATGGCGATCGTAAGCCAAAGAAAGGATATTGTCCTCAAGTGCCGATACTATAGGCGCCATGAGCTTTTTGTAGCTCTCGTCTCCGAGAACGCAAGTCCCGCGGTCTATGAGCCATGCTGTCTCAATGTCGTGTCCGTAGGAATGGAGGTCGATCAGCGAGTTCATATCGTTGTCAAAGAACACCTCCTGGCGGCGCTTTTCGGGATTGTAGACCCTGGTGCCGATCGTGTCGAGGATGGACCTCAGACGTTCGGCGACTTCCGCTCTGCGGCTCACTCTGTAAAACTCCGTGTAGGCCTCAAAAACATGGAGAAGCGTGTTCATCGTCCTGTCTGCAAGAACACCGTTTTCGGAAAGCTTGTCATTTGCTATGGCGTAAAACTCCATGCTCTGAGCTTCCTTGTACCCGTATTCGTCCTTGCACTTGATCTCTATCAGCCTGAAAAGGTCACAAGCCAGTTTCAGCGCTTCGGGATCTTTAAACGCGTCATAATAGGACGAAAGGGCATATATGGCAAATGCCTGATTATATGTATGTTTCGTGGTATCAAAGGGATCTCCCTTGTAGTCGAGTGACCAGAACACGCCGCCGTTCTTTTTATCCAGGCACTTATCTTTAAGGAACCTGTAGGCATGCTCCGCGTAAGGTCTTAAGGATTCGTCTTTGAGCGTCATGTAGGAATTGGAAAAGAACCACAAAATGCGGCTGTTGAGAATGCAGCCTTTTTCGGCATCGCGGCGGACATTAAGATCAAAGTCCATATAGCCGTAAAAGCCGCCGAACTCATCGTCTTTCAATGCTTTCCAGAAAGGGATGAGCTTATCTGTAAGATGTGTTTTGAATTCGTCATAAAGAGCCATGTTTTCGTTCCTCCTCCGAAAACGATTAAGTAACGTCGTGTGAGGACCCCTCTTTTCGACTTTCGTCATACCACGATTATACCCGCTTTAAAAAATTAATCATCACCATTTATTGCAAAGCATATCCTTTTCTTGATTTTTTAAGGTCATTTGTTAACATAGTCCAATGAAACCGCCTTCCATTTGTGCATTAATGACAAAAAAGCTCCCCCTCCCTAATCGTTTAATGCATGTTTTTAGCCTTTTAGTTACTTTTTTACTTAATTTTTCTTGCTAACTTTTAATCTTTATGTTATTATATATAGGATTTTTGACACTCATATCCGTTTCTTGACAATGCACTTTGCACAAAAAGCGTGATATGCAACAATGGTTTCTTATCAAACAATCAACCGAAAGGAGGAGGCATGTTCACTCATACGCTTATCCATTCGCTGAGCGAGATCCCCGCTGCGCAGGGTGCAAGGCCCATTACTTACTTTTTACCTAAAAGCATAGAGACCGATCCTGCGGCGCAGTCCGTGCTTTTGTATCCTCTGGCATCGGGGCATGTGTCGCAGCCGTCAAAAATGAAGCTTGCCTTCAATCCCGTTCCCGCGTGGTGCATATTCTATTCCACAAAGGGACAGGGCACGGTCACCGCAAACGAAACGCAGTATGCCATGTCCTCAAGTTCCCTTCTGGTATTTGACTGCAGTTTTCCGTTCACCATTTCGGCGACAAGTGCAAGTTTTGAATATGACATAGTGTATTTTAAAGGAGCGCCCGCGCCTTATATGTGTTCACTCCTTTCGGATACCGGAGTTTTTTACCTTCCTTCAGTATCCGCGACCGGCCTCAACACTGCGCTCCGTCCGCTCCTGCACATCGCAGATCACACAAAGCTCACGGCGCTCGCTTTTCACCGCTATCTCACCGATTTTTTCAGTGAAGCCGCGGAATTTGCTTCTGTCCCGGAGACATCCTCCTCGGATTCGGTGCCGGCTTATCTAAGGGAAGTAAAGGAATACATCGATGATAATTTCTATAAAGACATTTCTCTGGAAGAACTGGAATCGCTGTTTTTTGTCAACCGCTACAGGATCTGCAGAGAATTTTCAAAGTATTACCATTCCTCTCCGATAAAATACCTTCACAACGTAAGGATCAATCACGCAAGGCAGCTCCTTTCCGACCCCGCGTTAAAAGTCCACGAGGTCGGCTACCAGGTCGGTTATGACACAACAACGAGATTTATAGAACAGTTCAAGAAACTGACGGGAAAAACTCCCGCGGTCTACAGGAACAGGTATTAAAAAAGACGGCTTCGATGCCAAAACATCGAGGCCGTCCTGTTTTTTACGTATCAGCGGTGTCCTCTGCCGCCCCAGCCGCCAAAGCTCGTGGCTCCCATGGTGCCGGACTCCTGGGTCCAGATGAGCACCGCGGTGCCGTCTTTGTATAGCGTGTAGTTCGTGCCTGTCTTAAGCGATTCGCTTGCAAACCATCCGCCCTGGTATCTGTCGGAAAGTACAAAGCTCATAACAAGGTTTCCTGCGTCATCCTTCAGTTCATATGAGCCCGCTTCAAAAGTGGTATTTCCGGAAACATAGGCGTTTACCGAATCGGTGGGAGTTTCACATACGCCTCCGAAGGCCGCGATGTTTCCGCCGGTGATGTTTATCTTTCCGTCAACATCTACCGAGCCCGCAACACCGCCGCTCGCGCTTCCTCCCTTGATCAGCACAAAGCCGCCTGTCTGGGTGAAGTTTCCGTTTGAGTCTACCGCGTCGGTATCTCCCGAAGGAGTAGTTACTTCAAGGTATCCTCCGGTGATCTTTATGAGCGCCGCAGAGTTTCCTTTGCTTGCGTTCATACCGTCATCATACGCGAAAACAAATGAACTGCCGCCGTTTATGGTGATAACGTTGCCTTCAAGCCCTTCGTAGCATTTTACGATGTTCACGGTGCCATCGTTTATGGTAAGTTCGCCGTCAGCATGCAGCGCATCGTCCGTACAGGTGACAGTGACGGTGCCGCCCGATATGGTCACGTTTCCCGTGCCCTTTTTACCGTTTTCAAGAGTAGTGTCGTTCTTTGCGTGTACCGCGTCGTCATTGCTCATGATCGTGACGTTTCCGTTGTTGACAGAGATCTCGTTTCCCGCTTTTATGCCCTTTGCGGAATATGCAGCTTTTCCCGAGCTTCCGCCGTCCACGGAAACTGTGGAATAGTCACCGTTTATCATGGCTCCGTCGATGCTGCTTATCACATAGGCGTTCATTGACGTGTTCACGGGGCCGCCTTCGCTGAGAGCAGAAGCGAGCGAGAGATCGGGATCCGTGTTCTTTTTCATCCTCACGAGTCTCATGTTTGCATAGCCTGCCGGCATCGAAACAAGAAGCCCGTAATACCTTGTCCTTCCGGACGAGATCATTGTGTCGTATTCGGCCTTTCTCCATATGCCCTGAGAGTCGTCGTTGTAAAAATATGCGTAGTATTCATAGGTCGCGGTGAAGTACGTTGAAGAAACGACAATGTAAAACTCGGTCCCTCCGTTGTTCAGCCTGCTCTCTGAATATTCCGAGTATGTATCTGTGTATATGTTCACATTTCCGTCAGTTTCGATGACAGCCGAATAAGCCGCATCGATGCCGTCCGTGCATGAGTAGACATCAACATTTCCGCCGAGGATGGAAACAGTGCCTCTCTGCTTTCCTTTGTTTGAAACATTGCTCTCTGTGGTCTTTATACCGTCTCCGCCTTTTGCGATGACGATGATGTTGCCCGATTCCACAGTCACGCTGTCGTCACCTTTAAGTCCGTTGTTTGCGGCGTTCACCTTGAGGTTTACGTTCTTTACGGAAAGATCGCCCTTAACACGCACACCATTGTTGTAATTTCCGGTGATCACAAGTGTTCCTTTGCCGGTGAACGAAAGATCGCTCTTTGAATAGACTGCCGCATTTCCGTCAGTCTCATTTTCGGTATCGCTTTCAGATCCAGCATCTGCCGATTTTACGCGATTGTCGGTGACCTCGTTGTAAGTGCCCTCATCCGACTTGATCTTTACTTCCGAAGCGCTTGTCACGCATATCGGGGCGGCAGTGGAGCATGTGATCGTGACATTGCTCAGCACAAGGCTCACCTCATCATTGTCCCCGACATTTACGACAACGCGTCCTTCTTCAAGAACTCCCGTGAGGATGTACTCTCCGGGCTTTGTTATCGTATAAATGCCGTTGTTTTCCGAAAAACCGTCGTTCACTGAGGCTTTTATGTTGAAATTTCCGGTCGCCTTTACGCCTGTCCCCTCGGGATCTTTTACATTGTTCTCTCCTGTTGGAGCTGCAGTGGGCGCGGCGGTCGGAGCCGCATTTGTCGCTTTCGGGGAATCTGTCGCTGCATTGGTCACAGAAGCCGCAGGGTCGGAAGAACTCTTGGGATCTGCCGAGCATGCCGTGCTTGAAAGTATCATCGCAATGCCTGCAAGGACAGATATTATCTTAATGGATGCTTTTCTCATGATTGTCTCCGTTCCGTTTATGTGATATAGTATTGCACGTTGATCACAAACATTTTACCTCATATGTGTTAGAGTTTAACACTAAAGATGAGGTTCAGCAAGGAATAACACAGAAAAATCACAGAAAGCAGGTAAGCAAAATGAGAGAGGAAATAGAAAACACTATTAAAACCTCGGTTTCCGCAAAAGAAGTCTCAGGTGCCAACGTCCTTGTGATAAAAGACGGTAAAGAGCTGTGCTACGCTGAAGGCGGCTTAAGGGACATCGAAGGCAATGTGCCTTTTTCAAGAGATACCATCATCAGGCTCTACTCCATGTCAAAACCCGTAACATCGGCCGCGGTGATGATGCTCGTGGACAGAGGTCAGATCGACCTTTGCGAGTCTGTGGGAAGATATATAGATACCTTTTCCGGTATGACGGTGTCAAAAAACGGTGTGAAAACAAAGGCTTCACGTGACATCACCTTCCACGATCTCATGAGCATGACCTCAGGCACAGTCTATCCCGGAATGGGGTCCGACGCGGAACGTGAAAGCGCAGCGCTCTTTTCGGAGGCAGAGCACAGACTCGGCACCGACAACGAGATGTCGACAATGGAATTTGCCGAAAGGACCGGCAAAAACACTCTGGCCTTTGATCCCGGGGAAACCTTCAGATACGGCACATCCGCAGATATCCTGGGCGCGCTCGTCGAAAAGATCAGCGGCATGTCCTTTGGAGCTTTTCTGCAGAAAGAATTTTTCGATCCGCTTGAGATGAGGGATACGGGCTTTTATGTAAAAGACGAAAACCGCTCAAGACTTGCAAAGATCTACAGGTCGGGAAATGATTCGATCCGCGAAGACAAGACCTGCCACCTTGCGATCTCTTACAACATGGATCATGCTCCCGCATTTGAATCCGGCGGTGCCGGCCTCTGCTCCACGCTCGATGACTATTCAAGATTTGCCGGAATGCTCATGCAGAACGGCTTTGCAAACGGCAGACGTTTTCTCTCGGAGGAAGCCGTGAAATATATGACAAACGGCGAACTCCAGCCCTGGCAGCAGCCCGGATTTGACAACTGGACGGGGCTGCAGGGCTTTTCCTACGGAAATCTCATGCGTGTCATGAAGGAGCCCGGACGCGCTCTGCTCTTCGGATCAAAAGGCGAATACGGCTGGGACGGCTGGCTCGGAGCCTATTTTTCAAACGATCCCGCAAATAAGCTCACCATTCTAATGGGTATGCAAAAGATCGACGCAGGTACCTGGCACCTCACAAGACGTATCAGAAACCTTGTTTATTCCCATTTGCACGATAATGAGTAAGCCTATGTATAAATGTGTTTTTTCAGACCTTGACAGGACATTGCTCGACTTGTCAAGTGGCCTTTCGGAGCGCAGCAAAAAAGCCATCTCCTTCTTAAGATCGAACGGCATTCAGTTCATCCCCGCCACAGGCCGCGCCTATGGCTCGCTTCCGGAATGCATCCTTAAAAACAGTGACATAGACTATGTCATAACCTCAAACGGCGTTGCGGTGTATGACCTGAAAAAAGGCCGGGCATTATGGCGCACCACTCTTCCCGCGCACTTTGTTCCCGGTTTTTTCGATTTTTGTAAAAAAGAGGGGCTCATCGCCATAGAGACCTATGTTGACGGTGTTCCCTATACCTGCAGGGAATTTTATGCCGATCCCGCGCGTTACAACCAGTCCCGCGTGGAATATGTAAAGACCACCAGAAAGCCTGTGGACTCTGTTAAAGACTTTGCCATTTCGCACAAGGACTCTCTTGACGGCCTCACCATCATATCTCCGGAGGGGCGTCTTCAGGAGCTTTACGAGAAAGCGCGAGCACTTTTCGGAGAAACTGTATACATAACCTGTTCGGACGGGCTTTATGTGGAATTTTCCGACTTAAGATGCGGAAAGCACAACGCTCTGGTAAAGATGTGCGAGCATCTTGGCATTTCTTCTTCGGAGGCAATAGCCTTCGGCGACAACGACAACGACGTGGAAATGCTCACAGCCGCAGGTCTCGGAGTCTGTGTGGAAAACGGCACAGAAAACTGCAAAGCCGCTGCCGGCATGATCACGCATCACCACGATGATGACGGCGTGGCAAGAGCAATAGAAAAAATATTTGGCGTAACGCTATAAAATACGCCTCCCGAAAGGAAATAACCATGTACGAATATACCGAAAGGATCAGTTATTCAAAACTCGCCCCCGACGGAAACGCGTCGATCTGCACCATCCTTGATCTTTTCCAGGACTGCAGCATCTTTGATTCGGAAGAATGCGGGGTTTCTCTTAAATATATGACAGACCACAAGCTCATCTGGGCTCTCTCATTCTGGCAGATAGTGATAGACCGTTTCCCCACGCTGAACGATGTTGTGACCGTCGGCACGGCGCCTTACGATTTCAAAGGCTTCATGGGATACAGGAGCTTTTGGCTGAAAAACAACGGCGTCACTCTCGCAAGAGCAAACTCCATCTGGAGCCTCATAAGCTCAGAGACCGGACGTCCCGTGAAGGCTTCTGAAGAAATGATCTCAATGTACCATATCGGAGAGCCTGTCGAAATGGAACTTGCCGAAAGAAAGCTCCACCTCATGGGAGAGCCGGAAGTGCTCGAGAGCTTTAAGATCATGCCCCACAACCTTGACACAAACCGTCACGTCAACAACGGCCAGTTTGTGCGGCTTGCGGCAGACTATATCCCCGACGGAACGGAAGTTTCCGAGATCCGCGCCGAATACCATATGCAGGCGCACATCGGAGACATCTTTGTGCCACATGTTTTCAGAGAAAAAAACAGCCTCGGGGTCTCTCTCAGAAACCCCGAGGGTAAAAGCTATTGCGATGTGCTGTTCTTAACCCGTTATTGATCGTATTTTGATGCTACCACATCCCAGTTCACAAGATTCCAGAAATTCTCGACATAGGATGCTCTCAGGTTTTTGTATCCGAGATAATATGCATGCTCCCAGACATCGATCGTAAAGATCGGTGTCTGCCCCGTGCCAAGGGAAATAGGATTGTCCTGGTTCAGCGACTTTGAAGCATACAGTTTTCCGTTCTTGTCTTTGGAAAGCCATGCCCAGCCTGAGCCAAACTGCGTGAGCGCGAGATTTGTGAGCTGCTTCTTCATTTCTTCAAAGCTGCCGAAGGCTTCGTCTATCGCCGCTTTCAGTTTTCCTGTGGGCTCTTTTGCGCCACCCGGCGTGATCTCCTCAAAATAGAGATTGTGATTGTAGAAACCTCCGCCGTTGTTCCTTATAGCGGTCCTTTTGGCTTCGTCTTTCACTTCGTCAAGTGAGGCAAGAAGCTCCTCGATGCTCTTGTCCTGAACGCCCGCTTCCTCAGCGAGCTTGTTCAGCTGCGCCGTGTAAGCCGCATGGTGCTTTCCGTGATGTGTTTCCACAGTGAGAGCGTCGATGTACGGCTCCAATGCGTCATAACCATAGGTAAGTTCGATCTGCTTGTACATGCTAACCTCCTTTAGTCGTTTATGCCACTAAGATAGAATCTTGCGAGCTGGTGTACCGGCTCCAGTTCTATCGCCTTTCCGAACCATTTCTTTGCTTCGTTCTGCTTCCCAAGGCCAAGATTTCCAAGTCCCATGAGATAATAACAGTGAACTTCGTTCTTTTTGTCCATATCCGTGTCAAACACCGACATATCCGGCATCGAGACCGCAAAATAGTCCATCACGAACTTGTCTCTCACATGGTGCTCGCCGTAGTCGAGGAGCTTGTAAAAGCGCTTGTTTGCCTCGGCCTTGCAGCCCAGTTTTTCATAAGAAAGTCCCTGGAAAAGGATCATGTCCGCAGGCTGATCGTAATAGTACATCATACCGGCAGGCTCCGATGTTCCGAGCACAGCCTTCTTTAAGCTGTCTTCCTTAAGCTCCGTGTCCCCCTGAGCTTCCGCTATGAGAGCGAGCAGGTAATAGAGATTGTTGTCCTTGGTGCCTTCCAGTCTGCCCTCTCCGAGGTTCTTTGGATATGAAAGTGCTTCCGTCACATATCCCTTTGCCTTCTCTGCGTTCCCGCCGGCCAGCGCCTGTTTTGCAAGAGCATAGCATGAAAGCTTGAACTGGGCGGTTATCTTTCCTTCGGCTCCTTCCCATGTCATGAACGAATGGGAAACCGTATTGTCATATGCTTCCTTGTAACGTCCGCAGAGATTTAAGAGTGTCACGTATTCGGTATAGAGATCGTCCCTCTTAAAGATAAGTTCCTTGTTCTCCTCATAGCGCACAAGCCTCGATCTGTCATCAAGCCCCAGTCTCTGGTAGAGCTGGTCGAGTTCAAGAAATACCCTTGCGTCTGAACGGTCGAGTTCAAACGCTCTTTCAATGCATATCCTTGCGGCCTGCTTATCACCTTTCTTGTTGTAATATGCTATGGAAAGGTTTCTGAGGAGCGTGGGGAAGGTGTCATCAAGTTCCTTTGACTTTTCCCAGAGAGATATCGCTTTGTCAAAACCGAGCTTGTCATAATAGAGACATCCCAGATAATAATATGCCTTTGAGCCGTCCGGGTCAAGAGCGATCGCATTTTCAAGCACGGCGATGTCCTCGAGCTTGTTCGGGAAAACGCAGGTGGGATCGCATTTCTGGGCTTCCTTAAGGCAATATAGCGCGTCTTCGCGCCTTCCGCACTTTTCAAGGTAATACGCCTTGTAATAAGCCACCATGGGATCATCATCATGATAAGCCGAGAGAACGGCAAGCGCATCGTCATAAAAGCCGCTTTCCGCAAGGTCTCTCGCTGTCTGAAGATAGTTTTCAAGGCAGCCTGTCACTTTTCCGAGAGCTATGAAATCAAACGCATCTATCTCAAGGCTTTCTTTCCTGAAGTTCTCGAGAGCTTCGTTCTGCTCTGTCTTTTCAAGGAGTTTGAGTTTCAGCCCCCTTGCTTTTATATTATGTGAGTTCTTTATGAGCGCCTTTTCAATAAATCCGAGCGCGGCATCATATTCGCCCTTTCTCGCTGCTATCGCCGCAAGGTAATAGAACGAGGTCTCCTGCTGCTCGTTGCTCCAGGTCGCTTTGAAAAATGCGTCGTAAGCCTCATCAAGACGATCACGATAAAACAGTGAAAGTCCCAGATCGTAAAACGCTTCGCTGTCCGAAGGATTGGGGTTAAGAGCCGTCAGTCTCTCGATCGCCTTTCTGAAATATCTCTCCGACTCTTCTATGCGTCCTCGCCTGAAAAGCAGCATTCCGTAAGCATTGTTGATCCTTATGTCGCCGCTGTCGCGTTTAAGGCCTTCAAGATAGTATCCGTCAGGAAGCCATGTCGCGTGGCGGTACTGTTCAATGTGACGTCCCGTAAGAAGCAGTTCTTCGTTCGTCATGATCTCTTCAGGCTTCTTTGCGGCGCGCGCAGGCTCGGCAAGCTTTGGGATCCCCTGATCCACAGGCTTGTAGGAAACCAGCTCGCGGCCGTTGTGCTCCACTGTGATCTTTACCTTGTACTGATCTATGTGGTCCGCAGTGAGCGATACGGAATATGCCTTTTCCGGCGAAAGAGTCGTGATCTCCTCGAAGCACTTGTCGTTTCCGTCAAATATCCTGATGACCGCGTTCTCATATCTCGAAGTGGCATATACCTTTGCCTCTATCGTCTTTTCAGTGACCTCGAGGTTCACCGCAGCTTCGGTCGTCGCGTTTTTTACCATCCCGACGCCCTTGTAAGGCATGAAATACTGCTTGAAGCTCTTTTCCTCAAAGGGCTTGAGCCACGAAAAATCAGGCTGGTTGTCGCAGTATACGCCTGTCATGAGCTCGATGTACGGGCCGTCTTCATCCGTGAGGTTTCTGTCCCACGCCTGCCCGAAATCGCCGCAGCCCCAGGTCCACTGCTTTTTTCCCGGAGAAACATGGTGATCCGCAACGTGCAGAAGTCCTGCTCCAACGCCGTAGTCGTATCCGCCCACGAAATCATAGTCGGAGTGCTCCGCCATGTAGGAAGTGGGAACAGGGATGTTTTTGTAACGCGAGATATCAACACCCTCACTGTAATCGTGCTTGTAATATTCTCCCGTTGCTATGGGGAAACGGGAAACTGCGCGTTTTCCGTGGTCATAAACGCTGTGCACGTCAGGCGGGAAGACCGACTGAGTGTTGTCGTTCACGGAGACTGCGGGATTTGCCCACCAGAGGAACGTCTGTGCCATCGGAGTCCTGTTGTAAAGCTGTCCTCCGATCTCAATATATGCTTTGTCGGGATATAGAGTGATCGAAGTGATCACCTTTGTGCCGTACATCCTGTCCACATCGCCGAGAAGGAGCGACTTGCTGCCATCTTCGTTTTCACGTATCTCAACGTCTACAGGCATATAGGTCGTGGGCCTGTGGTGCTGGGGCCAGTTGAATTCTATGCCTCCGGATATCCAGGGTCCTGTGAGTCCCACGAGCGCGGGCTTTATCACCTGATTGTAATAAACAAAATCGTAGCCGTTGGTCTTGTCGTAAGCGCGCTGTATCCTGCCTCCAAGCTCAGGCAGGACCATCACTTTGATATAGCGGTTCTCAAGAAAGACCGCGTTCCATTTCTTGTCTTTTTTCTCTCTGCTGATAGTCTGTGTTGCGGGATAGGGATATATCTTTCCCGAGCTTCCCTGATAGACTCTCTTTTCCAGAAACATCGGGTTTCTGTCGGGTGCTCCCGTCTCATAGGTAGGGATCGTGACTTCTTCTTTCCAGATCTTTACTTCGTCCATATCTGATCTCCTTTGCTTCCTGCGGCAAGCTGCGCTTCCCGTAATAATCCTTCGGTATCAGCATACATCCGTGCGCACGACTTGACAACCTGTAATCATGCTTTATAATATAAAAAAATTGCTCTTTTCGGAGGTCACATGAAAAGTCGTGAGAAATATGTCTCCCGTTCCTCGGAATACTATCCGAACACTCCGGGCGACACCGCAAAAGCCCTGTTTTTCTACCCAACGGTCATCGGAGGCTTTGATTATCGCAAAGGATACGATCTTTTCAGAAATCACTTTGACAGTTTTCTCCTGATACTCATAGAATCAGGAAATATAAAAATCATGCTCAATAATAAAGAACTCACCGCCACTGCGGGAAACGCGGTGCTGATAGACTGTTACAAGCCGCACGGCTATACTGCCGTTGAAGACACCCGCGCACTCTGGCTCCACTTTGACGGACCTGTCGCACGAGCCTATTACGAGCACATCGAGCACGAAAACGGAAATGTCATCACTCCGTCCGATTTCAAGGAGCTCTGGCAAAAGATGTACAGGCTTTTTATGTCTTTCAGATCCGGAGAATATATCGACGAAGCAAAGACCTCGCTCACGATCACGGAAATGCTGCATGTCCTGCTGAACAAAAGCGGCGGAGCGCCGGTTTCCGAAGGTGTAAAAAAAGCCGCGGCCTTCATCTCCAAGCACTATCCTGAAAAGATAGGCCTGAAAGAGATAGCCGCGGAAGCAGGCTTCAGCCCGTTTTATTTTTCACGTATCTTTAAAGAAGAGACCGGCCTCACGCCGCATCAGTATATCATCTCGGCCCGCATTTCGGCCGCAAGATATGAGCTCTCGGCAACACGCCTCTCAGTCGCTGAGATAGCGTCTTCGTGCGGTTTCACCGATGCAAGCGCCTTCTGTCTGAGCTTCAGACAGTATGAAGGCGTGACGCCATCCGAATTCAGAAGGATGGGGAACGTCTGAATTTACATTCCCTGGGCCTGGACCACAGTGATCGCGATAACGCCCACGATGTCTTCCCAGAAGCAACCCCTCGAAAGGTCGTTCACAGGCGCCGCAAGGCCCTGAAGAAGGCTGTATGCCTCTGCTTTTGCGAGGCGCTGGATGAGTTTGTATCCAATGTTTCCGGCTTCGATGTTTGGGAAGATTATGACATTTGCGTGCCCCGCTACAGGCGATCCCGGTGCTTTCGATGCCGCGACCTCAGGCACTATCGCCGCGTCAAGCTGCAATTCTCCGTCAAGGTCCACATCGGGATATTTCTCTTTTGCGATCTTTACCGCAGTCTGCACTTTATCCACAAACGGATGCTTTGCGGAGCCCTTGGTGGAGTGGCAGAGGAACGCCACTTTTGCGTGCTTTCCCACAAGCTGTTCAAATGTCTCAGCCGTATCGGCGCCGATCTCGGCAAGCTGTTCGGGATCGGGATCCTGTGTAAGCGCGCAGTCCGCTGCCGCGATTATCCCGTTCTCGCCGAACTCACAGTCGGGTATGTCAAAGATGAACACCGCCGATGCAAGCTTTTTCCCCGGAGCGGTCTTTATTATCTGCAGTGCCGGGCGAAGTGTGTTCGCGGTGGAATGGCACGCGCCGGACACCAGGCCGTCGGCATCCTTCATCTTGACCATCATGACACCGAATGTCGTCCTGTCGTTCAAAAGCGCTTCACGCGCGGCTTCGGGAGTCATCCCCTTTGCTTTTCTGAGTTCGTAAAGATTTTCGACGTATTCTTCAAGCTTCTCCGATTTTTCCGGATCCACGATCTTTACTCCGGAAATATCGAGCCCAAGCTTTGCGGCGTCATTCTTTATGACATCCTCGTTTCCGAGAAGGATAAGGTCCGCCGTTTTAAGCTCCATCACGCGGGCTGCCGCTCTTAATGTCCTTTCGTCCTCGGATTCCGGAAGTACTATGGTCTTTCTGTTCGCTCTTGCCTTTTCGTTTATGGTGTCTATGAATGACATGTTCCGCCTCCTTGTGCTCTCTTTATGCAGCTGTTAAAAGTCAAAGCCCGAAAAAACAGGCTTTCCCGTGTATTCAAGCGCTTTTTCTTCGCCCCTTAAGACTCGTAACGCGCCGTCTCTCATCGCTTCGTGCTCCAGTTCTCCGGGATATGCCGACACAGGCGCTATCCATCCGCAGTTTTCACGCACTGTCTCAATGATATCGTCAAACCTCACAAGTCCGCCGGTGAGAAGTATCCCGTCCACCTTGCCTTTAAGGACGCATGCCATTGCGCCGATGTTCTTTGTGATCTGGTAGGACATCGCGTTCCAGATAAGAGTCGCCTTTTTGTCGCCCGCTTCCACCATTTCGTGGATCGTGTCGGCGTTTGACGTGCCAAACCAGGATGAGAGCCCGCCCGTAACGGAACAGAGCTTTTTCATTTCTTCTTTCGGTGTGTCAAAAAGAAGTCTCACAACATCCGTTATCGCCATAGTTCCCATTCTGGTGGGAGTCATCGGACCGTCTCCGCCGCTTCCGTCGTTTCCGTCGATCATCCTCCCGTGGTCATGCGCGGTGATGGTCATTCCGCCGTCGATATGACACACGATGAGGTTAAGGTCTTCGTATTTTTTCCCGAGCTTTGCCGCATGAAGTCTTGCGGTCGCCTTCTGGTTAAGCGCATGTGTGGCGCTTGTCCTGTATATGCCTTTGACGCCGGTTATCCTTGCCACATCCTGAAGTTCATCCACCACAATGGGATCCACCACAAACAAGCGGCCGCCGTATTCCTTTGCGAAGCATTCGGCCATCTGGACTCCGAGCATGCTTGAGTGATATACGCCGCCCTTTGCGGCTTTTGTGTCGCGGATCAAAAGGTCGTTTACCTCATAGGTACCGCCCGGCACGGAAAAGCTCGCACCTCCGCGTCCAACTATCGCGTCTACGCCCGTGAGCACCACGCCGTTGTCTGCGAGCCACTTTTTGACCACTCCCATACGATAGTCGAGCTGGTCGTTTATGGTCGGGAAATTCATGAGTATCGTGGAATCGTGAAAAACATTGGCTTTCACGATGCTCTTTTCGTTTTCAAAATACTCCACCTTTGTGGATGTGCTTCCGGGGTTTATAACAAATATCCTGTATATCCTGTCCATGTCGCTCATTGGTCCGCTCCCGCAGACTCACCGCCCTCCTCAAGTAAAATATTTCTTATCGCGTCTATCTCTTCCTGCGTAACACCAATGTCAAGCAGGTATTTTTCCGTTCTGTCCGCAAGGTACCTTCCGGGAAATCCGTTTATCACCCTGAGGTATTTGTCCTGGATCTCCGAGGCTTTTCTGAGTGAACTTATGTGGCCGAAATTTGAAAAGACATAGTCAAGATAAAGGTCATCCTCGGGTACTCCCAGAAGCGAGTTTATCAGGAAGCACACAAGTCCTGTCCTGTCCGTGCCGACGGAGCAGTGCACAGCGATCGGATAATTTTCTTCTTTTGCAAATACGCCTATTATCTCTCTCAGTTTCGCGTCGTAATCTCTGATCTTGCTCACGATGGTACCGGAGACCGGGATGTTGATATAAGTGACGCCGGAGCCGAGAGCGCTTTCGGTGCGGATCTCATCACGGCGAAGGTCAAGCTCGGTCTTTATCCCTAAAGTATTTACCATCGTGTCGATGCCTTTTTCCGTGATATTCAGCGATTCTTTTCCGTCATCATTGTATCTTGCGGACCTTATTACCATGCCCTGACGTACTCTATGCCCGTCAGCGGTGGTCCATCCGCCCAGATCCCTGCAGTTTGTGACTCCGTCAACATACAGCACGCGGGGAGTCCTGTCGCTCGTGGTATATTCCGTTATCCTGCTCGTCGCTTCGCTGCCGTCCGAAAACCTTGCGGTGACGGTCCAGTAATATTTCGTGCCGAGTTTCAGGTTGTAAATGTCACAGTACGGTTCAGTCACCTCGTACACTTTCGCTCCCGCCATGTCGGGGCTTTCGCTGAGCTTCATCTCAAAGCTTACCGGATCTCCTTTTTTCCGGCTCGTTATCGTCCATGTGTGCTTCACAGGTTCGGGGATGCTCCACTCCTTTGTGCCTGTCGCATATTTATTCACATTTTCATAACCATCTGCTATCGCGCCGAGCATTTTCTCGGTAAGTCCGCTTGCTCCGTCAAGATCGCACAGTTCAAATCTGACACCGTTTTCCGTATATGCACCGCCGTTCTTTCCGTCGTTGCAGCTTCTGTAAATCAGCACTACGGCCACGGCGAGGACTATGGTCATGATATTGATCAGAGTCTTATAGGAGCCCTGTTTTCTGTATGCCGATTCAAAATTATCGTCCATTTTAACACCTTTTTGAAAAATACGTATACAAAATAAAATGTAAACGCCATTGCTTACACCAAGGTCATTATATCGCCGGAAGCCTTGAAATGTCAACATCTTTTTGGATTTTTGATCCTTTCTTCTCTCCCCTCGTTACCCATGTTTCGCAAAAAAAATTTATAAATATTTAAAAAAAATCCTTGCATTATTCGACCAAACAGTATATATTTTTTCTCGACGCAGATTGTATACAAAAATACAAAAAATGCATAACTTTAAAGCGATAAACAGGAGGACAGAAAAATGTCATACGTTGATGAAGTTCTTGAGCTTGTCAAGAAGAAAAACGCCGCAGAACCCGAGTTCATCCAGGCCGTAACAGAGGTTCTCAACACCATCAGACCCGTTGTTGACGCAAACGAGGCTCTTTACAGAAAAGAAGCGCTCCTCGAGAGGATCGTCGAGCCCGACAGACAGATCAAGTTCCGTGTTCCGTGGGTTGACGACAAGGGACAGGTTCAGGTAAACACCGGCTACAGGATCCAGTTCAACAATGCCATTGGACCTTACAAGGGTGGCTTAAGACTTCATCCTTCGGTTTATACAGGCATCATCAAGTTCCTCGGATTTGAGCAGATATTCAAAAACTCCCTTACAGGACTTCCCATCGGAGGCGGCAAGGGTGGTTCCGATTTCGATCCCAAGGGCAAATCGGACCGCGAAGTAATGGCTTTCTGCCAGAGCTTCATCACAGAGCTTTACAAGTACATCGGAGCTGACGAAGATGTTCCTGCGGGAGACATCGGAACAGGCGCAAGAGAGATCGGCTATATGTACGGTCAGTACAAGAGGATCACAGGCCTCTACGAGGGCGTTCTCACAGGTAAGGGTCTCACCTACGGTGGTTCACTCGCACGTACCGAAGCTACAGGCTACGGACTTCTTTACATCACAAATGCGCTCTTAAAGGACCACAATGATACCATGCAGGGCAAGACCGTTGTGGTTTCGGGTGCCGGAAACGTTGCGATCTATGCTATCCAGAAGGCACAGCAGCTTGGCGCAAAGGTTGTTACATGCTCCGATTCCACAGGCTGGATCTATGATCCCGAAGGCATCGATGTTGCTCTTCTTAAGGATGTCAAGGAAGTTAAGCGCGCGCGTCTCACCGAGTATGCCGCAAACCGTCCTTCCGCACAGTATCATGAGGGCCGCGGCGTATGGACCATCAAGTGCGATATCGCTCTTCCCTGCGCAACACAGAATGAGCTTCTCATCGACGACGCAAAGACGCTTGTTGCCAACGGCTGCAAGGTCGTATGCGAAGGCGCCAACATGCCCACCACTCTCGACGCTACAGAATATCTCCAGAAGAGCGGCGTTCTCTTCATTCCCGGAAAGGCTTCAAACGCAGGCGGCGTAGCTACATCCGCACTTGAGATGAGCCAGAACTCCGAGCGTCTCTCCTGGACCTTCGAAGAGGTTGACTCAAAGCTTCAGGGCATCATGGAGAACATCTACAAGAACATTTCAGCAGCAGCAAAGAAATACGGCATGGAAGGAAACTACGTAGCAGGCGCAAACATCGCAGGCTTCGAAAAAGTAGCTACTGCTATGTTGGCACAGGGCGTATGCTGAGCGTAGCATAAATACGTTTTCATATTAATCCTTCTCCATATATTACAAAAAGGCGGCCACCCTGCGGCAGCCGCTTTTTTCATATCACCTCATGCTCCCCTATGAACTTCTCCATCCAGATCATGCTGTACCAGCGGCCGAATTTATAGCCGCACTTATGAAACTCTCCGACCTTTACATAGCCCATGTGTGCATGAAAATCAGGACTGTTGCGATTAAGATATTCGTCCTCTTTGTCCGGCCATGAAATACAGGCGTAGAGATTGAGAATTCCTATGGCTTTAAGCCTTTCCTCCAGAGCTTCGTAAAGTTTGCGCCCCATCCCACATTTTTGCGAAGAAGGATCGAGATAGATCGTGACCTCGCAGGATCTGTCATAGGCCGCTCTGTCCTTAAACACGCCTGCATAGGCATATCCCATCACCCTGCCGTTCTTTTCCGCCACAAGGTACGGATAGCGCTTTTTTATGCGTAGCATCCGTTCCGTAAATTCCTCCGGCGTAGGAGTTACATATTCAAAGGTTATGGCGGTTTTCACAACATAGTGGTCGTAGATCTCCAAAAGGCGTTTTACATCCTCAGGCCCCGCATCGCGTATCATTATCCTGTCTTTTTCAAGCGTTTCCATATTCCGTCCCTCCTTGATGGTCAGTCTGATTTTACATACTTTACCCTCAAGTTTCAACAGCAAATATCGAGTCACCGGACAGGCAATATTTTCTTAATATTCTTTAAACTTGTTATTTATGTATCGTTATGTTATACTTTATGCATGTACAGGAAGACCGTACATAACAATCAAACAACAAGGGAGTGATTTCATGAGGATTAACACCTACGGAAAGAACATTGATGTAACGAGAGGCCTCAAAGCGGCAGTCGAGGAAAAGCTGGGCAAGCTTGAGTGCTATTTCACCCCTGACACTGAGATTCACGTAACTTTCAGTGTGGAGAACGGCTCACAGAAGGTCGAAGTCACCATTCCGATGAAGGGCACCACGATCCGTGCGGAAGAAGAAAGTGAGGACATGTACGCATCGATCGACATGATCGAGGATACGATCGAAAGACAGCTCAAGAAATACAAGCACAAACTCATTGACAAGAAACAGAACGCGATAAGCCTCTCCCAGGCATTTATCGAAGAAGAAGATCCTTACGACGATGATATCAGGATCATCAGGAACAAGAAATTTGACATGAAGCCGATGGATGTCGAAGAGGCATGCATCCAGATGGAGCTCCTCGGACATAACTTCTTCGTTTTCAGAAACGCGGAAACAGAAGAGATCAATGTTGTTTACAAGCGTAAAGGAAACACCTACGGTCTCATCGAACCCGAAGCATGACACGCATGTCCTGCATATAAAACCGCATAAAAACAGCATCCCGGCAGTTTTTCGCTGCCGGGATCTTTTTTACGTATTTTTATTTTTTCTCTGCCATCGGTGCCGTTTCTATCCTGACCTTCGGCAGTTTCTTGACCGTTGTCTAGGAATTAAGGAAATCGTCGCCCTTATCGA
>JAEEGF010359088.1_pt1 | contig 49699 bp, 40 predicted proteins | sample 9134171 | NCBI WGS metagenome assembly JAEEGF01 (sample SAMN16246542, study PRJNA631951) | gut metagenome | biome: gut microbiome; feature: rumen; material: AP-attached | host: Bos | place: Iran: Karaj | collected 2018-10
GTTGACCATCGCCCCGATCTCGTCCGAGGAGCTGATGCGGTCGGAAACGTCATGGATGGTCTCCACGAACGGAGCGAAGCCGCTGACGTCTCCATCGGGTTCGAGTCCGATCTCCTTCAGGGATTCTTCGACGGTTCTCCCGTTCAGGATGCATCCTACGAAGGATTTGGTCAGGTCCTCGACTCTGCGGATGATCTCCTCGTTGGAGCAGTCGAACTCCTCGTCGTACGCTCCCTTGTCCTTGTAAAGAGCGGAAAGATCGCGCCCGACGAGGTCGCAGATGCAATCGCGGAGGGAATCGTGCTCTTCCCCGTAGCGGACTATGGAGGTCACCGCGGATGCGAGGTCGTCGCCCTGAGGCATCTTCCCCAGGACGTGCAGGCCCTTGTTCATGAGGGAGTTCCTCATCCGCGACAGCTCCTCGTGGCAGATCTTCGTGACTTCGTAGAGGCTCATATCCGGGGACAGTCCCAGACGTCCGAACTTGAGCTCCTCCGCCTTGGCTATGATCTTGGATTTCAGCTCATCCGACCTGACCGGGTCCGTATGGGCGACGCCGTACTCCTTCAGGAGGCCGTCCAGCTCGGAGTAGCCTCCGTACAGGTTCACCTCTGTCATCAGGTGCTGCATATGGTCAATCAGGGTGGCATACGACCTGCGCTTGGCCACCAGACCCTCCGAAGGATTGTCCGAGTTGTAGATGTAGAAATGCGGGGTGCTCCGCATGGCGATGTCCGGGTAGCAGCTCTCCGTCATCCCGACGCCTTTTCCCGGCGTCCATTCCATGCATCCGTGCGTGCCGGTGTGGACGATCGCATCGGCTCCCCAGATGTCCTCGAAGTAGTGGTAGCAGGCCAGGAACTGATGTGTAGGAGGGCAGGCCGGGTCGTGGAGTATCTTGCACACCTGTCCGTCGCAACGTGCGCCGTAGCATCCGCGCTTGGGCTGGACGATCACGGCCACGTTCCCGAACTCCACTCCAGTTATCAGTATGCGATTGTTCAGGACCATTGCTTTTCCGGGAGGCTCTCCCCATGTTGACTTCACATCCTCCTGAGCCTTCTCCGTCAACGTGCTGAAGTAGCGGAGGTACTCGTCCACGTCCATGGCATGGAGGACGCCTCCGTTGGCCGCTATCGACTGGATAGTGGTCCAACGGAATTCCGACAGGGCCTTCCTGCCGAGTATCGTGTCGATGAGCTCCTTTCCGTCCTTCGGGGGATCGACCCTGTAGCCCTGTTCCTCCAGGCGCTTCATCAGGTCGGCGATGCTCTCGAGGCTGTCCAATCCGGCCGCGTTCCCAACATTGGCTTCCACTCCGTTGCAAGGATAGTTGTTGAGGAAGACCGCCACCCTCTTCTCCGAGTTGGGCTTCCTTCTCAGCGCTACATGGTTGGCGATGCGTTCAGCCAGCCTGTTCATCCTTTCCGGAACGGAGACGCGTCTGCGGTTCCCATTCTCATCTATGTTCGAGGACACCACATACGGATCGATTATCCCTTCGAATTCCGGGAACGATATGTGCCAGGCTATGTCGCCCGCGAGACCTATCGACTCCTCCCACTGAGGCACGGTCATCTCGGACATCATCACAGGCTGGTATACCGGCACGTTCATGCGGCAGAGGTATCCTGCGGTCTCCGGTATCGCCTCTTTGCAGCCGGGGTCGCGGTCCTCTCCTATGAACGTGGTGGTCATCTTGACGATGGCGTCCACCAGAGGCTTGCCGTCGCGTGCGAAGAACTTTTTGACCACTCCGCTGGGCGACAGCGCTCCGAAATCGGGTTTGGCGGACCAGTCGCAGAACACGAGAAGCGGGTTCAGGCCGTTCTCGGAGAGATGCCTGCACATCTCCTTCTCGATGATCAATCCGTCCATCAGGAGGGCAGGACGGGACGCCAGGACTCCGACGAACGGAAGGTTCGGGTCCTTTACGCGTTCCTTGATGTATCCGTCGATGCTCTCGTACATCTCCCCGTCTTCCGGGGACACCACCGCCTGCCAGGGGAACTCTATAGGTGGAAGAGGCTCCCCTGCCTTTCCGCAGAGGGTCTTGGCGACGTAGTCTATCATGCGTCCGAGGTTCTCGTCGCCTCCTGTGAGCATGTATTCGTAAGCCTTTACAGCGACATCGTGGTCGACGGATGTGAGATCCCATAGGGAGGGGTCGTTTGCGAAGTTTATGATGCGCAGCTTCTCCTTGACGGGATAGAGCAGAGCGCGAATCCTCTCGGAGAAATCGCTGTTCTGCCTGTAGATGATCGTCGCATCGCAGGACTCTATGGTCTTGAGAAGGTCGTCGTCGGAGATTCCGGACTGTTCTATGGTGCGCGGGGTGTTGATGAGGATCTCCTCTTCCAGGGAGCCCTTTATGCGATCGAGCATAGGGAGATGCGTTTCCCACAGAACGGTGAAGATTCTTATCTTGGACATTTCGCCACCTCATAACAGCGAATCCAGGGAGCTGCGCAGGTTTCTCCCGCTGAGCTCTTCCAATTTGATATAATCCGCATCCAGCATTGATGCTAGCACTATAGTTCTACCAAAGCGAAGGAGCCCGGTTTCAGTATCTATCACTATAGTGCGAATGCCTTCCGAGCTCAGGATCCCGGCGATCTTCCTGATGTTCTCCTCGCTGTCCTCCTTGGAGTTCCCGCGTCCGTCGGTGAGGACCACCATGACCGGTTCCGTGGACTGGTCGCGCGACCGCCTCAGCATCTCGATGCCTTTTGTCAATCCCTTGGTGAGCGGAGTCTTTCCGCCGGTCGGCATCTCCTTCAGCCTGCGGTATGCGGTGAGGACGCTCCTCGTCATCGGGAGGTACTCCTCGGCGCTCTGTCCCCTGAAAACGGCCATGCCTACGCGGTCTCTGCGACGGTAGGCGTCGTTCAGCAGCGAGAGGACGGCTCCCTTCACCGCTATCATGCGCTGATGGGCCCCCATCGATCCTGAGCCGTCCACGACGAACACGATGTCGGTGGACCTCCTTCTCATGCGGACGTTCTCGCGGAGATCGTCGACTTTGAGGACCACGGCCAGGTCCTCATGCTTTCTGAACGGCTGTTTCGGTGCGGCGGCCATTATGGAAGCGGATAGGGCCAGGCTCTTAATCCTCTCGCGAGGTATCATGTAGCCGACAGTGTGTCCGGTTCCGTCGTCGGAGATCGACTCGTTCCTGCGGCCGGTTCTGCTCTTGACCTTCTTCGAGACCGGCTCAGGAATGTAGTCCCGGACTTCGAACTGCTCCCCGATGTCGAACACCTTGTCCTCCTGGTTCTCCGGCTTCTCATCTTCGTCGGCATCGGAGTTCTCCTCGGCGGAACGCGGCTCGCTGCAGTTGCTCTCGTTCTCGCCGTCCTGGCGGCCCTCGTCCTCGTCCTGAGGGGGATCGTCATTCTGGTCCTCCTCGCTTTCCTGAGGCTGCGGAGGTTCAGGCTGGTTCTCGGGAGGGTCCCTCCTGCGATGCTGCAGGCAGAGCTTCACTGCCTTCGAAAGGTCCCTCATGCCTGCGGAGCTCCTGCCGTCCAGAGCGGCTAGGGCGCAGGCGGTGTTGAGCACCGCTATGTCTCCGCGATGGCCTTCCACATGCATCTCGCCGCAGATCTCGGATATGAACCCCGGATAATCGGATGCCACCGTCACCTTCGACACATCCGCTCTGGAGACCTTGTCGCGGATGCTCTTGAGCTCGGTCAGGAAGTTCTCGTCCAAGGAATCCGGCGCCTTGTCGAACGCGAGACGTCTCCTCGCGACCTCCTTCCTCATCCCCTCGTCCATGATAGGCTCGATGAAAACGCACATGTCGAACCTGTCCAGGACATGAGGGTCGATGTCGCCCTCCTCCGGGTTCATGGTGCACACGACCTTCAGATCGACGCTGTACGGGGAGGAGGTCTCCGGAACGGCCATCCCCTCCTCGGCGGCTTCGAGGATGCTCAGCAGGAGGGACTGGCGCATCAGGTTGGCGTCGTCTATCACGAGTATGTTCCCGTCGGCGCGGGAGAGGACGGAATCCGTGCGCTCCTCCTTCCCGGAGCGGATCGCCTCCTCCAGATCCAAGGTTCCGAAGACCTGGCCTTGATCGGAGGTCGCCGGAAGGTTCACTATCCTTCTCGATTCGGAAAGCTGATGCGATGCGCGGGCGGCCACGCTCTTGCCATTGCCCGAGCCGCCGGCTATCAGCACGCTATGGAGGTCGGGGGAGCACAGCATCGCAGACAATGCGACCGTCGCGTCCTCGTAGCCGACCATCGCCGTGATCGGGAAGTCCGTCATCTCGAGGACACCAGCTCCGACAGGCATTCGGAAAGGCCTTTCGCGTCTATGGAGGCCTCGTCGAACGGGTTCTTCCTCATGCGGTGGGTTAGCACCATCGGGGCGACCTTGGCCACGTCGCCGGCGGAAGCCTCTCCGCGACCCTCCCAGGCCGCCAGCGCGCACGCGGCGCGGATCATCGTTAGGTCGGCGCGGTGCCCGTCGATGCCCAGCCTGATCGAGATCCTCACGGACAGGTCCAGGGCGTCCTCGCCTATGCTGACGGAGTCCACGTTGGCCTTGGCCTCGGATATGCGTCTGCGGAGCTCGTCGTCGCTTTCGCGGTAAGATTCGATGAATCCGTCGCGGTCCCTCTCGAAAGCGAGCCTCCTGCGGATGATCTCCTTCCTTTTGGCCTCGTCCGTCTCTCCTACGACGTCGACCATTAGGCCGAAACGGTCCAGAAGCTGGGGGCGCAGGTCGCCCTCCTCCGGATTCATGGTTCCGACGAGGATGAAGCTCGAAGGGTGCTGGAAGGAGACCCCTTCCCTCTCGACGTAGTTGACGCCCATGGCAGCCGAATCGAGAAGAAGGTCCACGATGTGGTCGTCGAGAAGGTTCACCTCGTCCACGTAGAGTATGTTCCCGTTGGCTCTGGCTAGGATCCCGGGCTCGAAGCTCTTCCTTCCTTCGGATATGGCCCTCTCCAGGTCCAGTGTCCCGGACACGCGGTCCTCGGTCGAGTTCAGCGGAAGCTCCACCACCTCCATCGGCATGGTGACGCCTTCGGGCTCGGAGCTCGCGTATCTCTCGGCGCATTCGGTGCAGTATTCCCTCCTGTTCGACAGAAGGCATCCGCAGCGGCATCCTTTGACGACGACGCGGTCCGGCAGAAGGCGGGCCAGGGCCCTGACAGCGGTGGACTTGGCGGTCCCCTTTTCTCCGCGTATCAGGACTCCTCCGATACCGGGGCTGATCGTGTTGAGGATGAGGGCCAGCTTCATCTGATCTTGGCCGACGATGGCTGAAAACGGGTACGCTGCTCTTGTGGCCATGGTATTGCCTTGTTGTCCTGTTCGAGGTAACGACGATAGCGTATTAATACAGGATGTATGAACCAATCCTTGGTTGATTACTGCAAAACTGTTTTTTCGGAATGCAAGAATCCGTTCTGACAATCCAATGAACCAGGCAATCAGTTGGACTAACTTTAATAAAACAATAACGCGAATCACTCGCTGGTAGTTTTCGAATGGATGCGGAAATCAAGAAAGCGATGCCAGGGCTCTGGATGCTGTCGTTCACCACATTCATAGTGTGCGTTCCGGCTGCGTTCACCCAGATCCTGTCGTTGGACCTGATGATCGACCTTAACTCTTTCCCCACCAAAGGCTACGCATGGACGTTCCCGGCTTTCGTTGGTGGAGAATGCGCTTCGATGGGTCTGTTTGCGAGCATAATCGACAGCATGGGACGGAGGAAGCCGTACATCATCGGTACGGTACTGTTCATAATAGGCTCTATAGCATGCGCGATGAGCACCGATATGAGCTGGTTCATCCTGTTCCGCATCATAGAGGGATTCGGCGCCGGCATCGTGATCATCGTGTGCATCGCCCAGATATATTACGACGTTCCGAATCACAAGTTACGTTACATCGCGAACGGAATCATGTCGCTGGGATTCGGTCTGGGAATGCTGGTCGGAGTCTTCCTCGGAAAGGCGATAATAGACGGGATGGGCTGGCAGCTCACCTTCTGGGCAATGGCCGCCATGCAGGCGATTGTGTTCTACCCGTGCCTTCAGTTCCTCTCGAATGGGGAGCCCAGCAAGATGAAGCCGGACTATCCGGGGTCCATCATACTGATGCTCTTCGTCGGATTCTTCGTGTTCTTCCTCCAGAAGCTGTACCTGGACTGGGACGTCCTCAGCACGGAGGCCCTGATGGGTACGGCTCTGCTGATAATGCTGTTAGTCGCGCTGGCTCTGGTCGAACTGATCAATCCGAACTCGGTCGCACACCGCAGGCTGGACAACAGGAAGCTGACAGTCGCATCCATCATCTTCATCATCCTGCTAGGAGCGATAGACATGGCCGCGGTCGGGTCTATGATGAAGATCTCGTTCTTCACCTACCAGATGTCCATCCTTGAGGCGGCTCCGTTCTTCATCATCCTGGTTCTCGGAGCGGCCACCACCGCCATCACGATCTCCAAGAAGATCGACAAGACCGGGCATCTGATGTGGTTCGTCCTGAGCGCCATCCTGTCGCCGATCGCATTGGTGTCCATGCTCCTGGTAAGGGAGGACGACCCTTCGTTCGTCTTCGCCATCCATCTCTTCGTCCTTGGAATGGCTATCGGATGTCTCGTGTCCATGATCAACGCCACCATCCAGAACAGGACCAACGAGGACAACAACAGCGCCCTGATGGGATTCGCCATCATGATCCGTACCGCGGCCCTCTGGCTGGGATACAATTTCTACCAGTTCGTCACGGACCAGTACATGTTGAGGGAGATGGGCGCGTATCTGGAGCACTGGAACGAGATACTTCCGTTCGAGATCCCGGCGACCAGCACGCTCGCCAACCTTCTCATCACTCCTATGAAGGAGCTGTTGAAACTGCTTCCAGGCCTGACGGACCAGATAGCCACGGTATACGCCCAAGGAATGGGCGAGGCGCTGGTGTACGGGGCCATCATATTCGTCGCGGTCGCGATTCCGACGATCGTTTTGCTCGTAGGCAGGAGGAAGACGCTATGAGATCCGCCAATGCCATCATTCTTGCTATGCTGGCCATCGCATTGTTGGTCGCGGTTCCGTTCGCTTCGGAAGAGAGCGATGCGGACATCGCGGTTCTCGGTTCAGGGAACATGGTCATCACCGGCGACATCGTTCTCGAGGAGGACGCCCGCATAGAAAGCGGCACCGAAGTCCTCATCAACAACGGCGCCAGCATCGACATCTCGAATCACAGCCTGGTGATCGGCCAGGGCGCGAAGATAGTCATCGTCGGCTCGGCATCGATCACGAGCTCCGGCGGGAGCGTAATATTGGAAGGCGGAGAGCCGTTCGAGTTCGGAACGGTCGTCCTTCCTGCATTCGAGGACGACGTCAAGATAACGTTCAACGGAACGATCTCGCTGGAGCTTAGGATCCTGAGCGGAACCCTGTCGATAGCCTTCGAGCCCTCCGGATTCGACAAGAGCGTCCATGTGGAGCGGGGCGGTACCAAGCTGACCCTGGTGGAGCCCAGCATCGTCTTCAAGCTGGGCTTCGGGACCGTCGACGTGGTCGTCGGATTCTCTGAGATGACCCTTTTCACCGAGAAGCACGACGGCAACACCCTCCTCAGCACGAACACGATCACTATCGCATCCAGGGACAAGAAAGATTCCTTGGACCTGGCGCTCTATCTGAAGAGCGGGGAGCACGGCCATCTCTACCTCAAGGACATCAACATCGTCAGCGTGGAGATCTCCACTTACTACGAGGAGAGCGGCATCACCAACAACACGAAGCTGTCGGGATTCGACAGGCTCGATACCTCCCTCGATCTCGATGGCATCCTGACCGTCTCCTCCCACATCGACACGATCGTCACCGAGAGGTACCTCCTGGACGTCCTACAGAGCAAGGACACCTTCGAGGACATCGACTGGAGCATTGCTGTCGACCTTCCGGTGCTTTTCCAGGTCCTCTATGCGGAGATGACCGACGGCGCCAAGCCGGACGCGTCCGAGCTCATCGAGACCATCGACATGACAGTCGGGACCGGAATCCTCGAGAACCATGTCAGGGACACCGTGAAGAACCTCTCGGATATCTCCATCGTCCTCAGCTTGGCCTCGTCCCAGCACATTCTGGAGATCCGGTGGCAGGACGACGACGCCTCGTACAGGATCACCTCTTCCAACCTGGTCCTGAACTCGTTCGGCCTCAGCAGCTCGCTCATGATGGACCTGGACGTGTCCATCCCTTCGATAAAGGCGGAGATCAGGCCCTTCAGCGGCCCCGCTTCCGACATAGAAGTCATGGACATGGAGCTCGGGATCAGCAACATGGACCTGCCCGGCCTGTACAGCATCCATTCGAGGCTGGGAACCGTGGACATCCAGCAGCTGCTCGATAACTGCGAGCGCTTCCACCTGTCCGCATCGAGCATCACCTACGCCAAGAGCGGCCACGAGATGGCAGTCAGAGGCCTGGACGCGGTCCTGGAGGAGGATGCCAGGAGGATGAACACCCTCGCCCTTAGCGTCGATAGTGTGGAAGGATCCATGGTGCTGAACAACGGAGGCATCCTCGAAGCGGATGTCGAATCCACCACGGTCTGCTTCTCCACCGACGGCTCGCTTGCGGAGTATCTCGAGATCATGAACTCCGTGCCCGAGATAACGACCAACTCGGAGATGACATTGAAGGTGAACACCGACGGAGCGGACATCGACTATGTGGGCCCAGACAGGTCGCTGACCGTGTCCAGCAAGGAGATATCCTCCGGAGCGTCCGGCATGGGGCTGGATCTCTCCATCAGGCACACCCTCTACAAGGATTCCACCCTCCTGAACGGCAGAGTCTCCGCATCAGGATACGAGCTTACGCTCAAGGAGAACGACCACGAGAAGAAGATGTACCTGAACGCGGTCCTTACCGATGCCGAGGTCTCCATCGACGACCTGGACGTCGGCAGGCTGGCCGAGATCTATCACAGCGATGGCAAGATCGGAGCGACCGAGATAGCGGACAACACCGACAGGATAGCCGTCCAGGTCGGCTCCGCTGTCGCGGACTACGGCGATACCCATATCGAGTTCGAATCCATGGACCTAAGGATCGGGTCTTCCGGAAGATACATGGTAACGATAAGCTCCGGCTCCATGGCCGCCGACATCCCCGTGGATGGGAGCGTCGTCGATCTGGAAGCGGATTCCGCGGACCTCACTCTTTCATCAGATGTGCCGTTCACGGAGCTTCAGAAGGTATCCGTCAACGGATTCGAGTTCGAATCGGATGCCAGCATCGACTTCACCGCCGAACTGACCGGCCTGAACGTCAAGTACTCCGGCGAAGGATCCAGCGTGACAGCATCCGGAAAAGGCACGGCGGAGGCCAAGCTCTCCTTCGACAATTCCGTGAGATGGAACAGGTCCGTCCTGTCCGCAAGCCTTTCCGCTGAGGGATACGGGGTTTCCGCCAAGGGCACCGACAAGGACGGGAAGGCGTTCGATGTCACCGTCGTCGATCCCGAGGTGGACATAGACGATGTCGACGTCGCCGCGCTCCTCTCCGCTTACGACAGGGACGGAACGGTCTCCATCGGCATGCTGGACTGCTGCAAGTCCATCGGGGCCTCTGCAACCCATCTGTCGGTGAAGATGGACGAGGGAGAGAAGCTCACGTTGGTCATGACCAGCCCCGAGCTCGACGTCGGAGCGGACAAGAAGAGCACCGTTCACGTGGATTCCAGCGCCATCGATGTCGTAGCTCCCGTTCAGGACGGCGAACTAAAGCTCGAAGCCACAGGTCTGGTCGCGGACATCTCTTCCACTACGACCTTCTCCGAGCTGCTCGAGATCATCAGCAACCGTCTGGAGTTCGATTCCGATGCCGACATAAGAATGGAGACGACTATGTCCGATGCAGCGATCAACTACGCCAGCGAGACCATATCGTTCTCCCTCATGGAGACAGACGATGCCGGTTCGCCGGAGATCTCACTGAACGCGTCCCTGGTCCACATCGAGGGGACTTCCGAGACTCTGCTAGGAGTCGATACCAGCACCGCCGGATACACCCTGGAGTTCGACAGCCACGGGCCGCACTACGGAAAGGTCCCTGTCGAGGGCGACGACCTCCATGTGATGTCTATGGACCCCGGCTTCACCGTCGGAGACCTCCAGATAGTCGAGCTTCTCGACATATACGACAAGAAAAAGAGCCTGGAGCCTCAGGAGCTCCTCGACCACTGCGGATCGTTCGTCCTCTCGACAGCCTACGCCGAGGTCGAATGGGACGGAGACGGAGAGACGGACGCAATCGTGGACAACGCGAGCGCCGGCCTCTCCAGGAACTCCAGCGGCCAAGCTACCGTCATCTTCGAGATGGAGAAGGCCAAGGTAGCCGCCCCTATCCACGAGATGACAGTGGATCTCCATGCGAACGAGACCAAGATGATGCTCTCATCTGACATCTCGTTCTCGGAGCTGACCGAGCTGATCCTCGACGGAATGGAGTTCACCGAAGACACCGACATGGCCATCACGCTCAGCAGCAAAGGTCTGGACCTCGGCTTGGACAAGGACGGTTCGACCTACCGCCTGTCCTCGGTTCCCAGGGAGGAATCCTTGAGCAACCCGTTCAAGCTCGATCTGGACCTGAACTATCTCCTGTACAACGACAAGAGCACCCTGAGCGGAAAGCTCGACGCTTCGGGATACACGACCACCGTCGTGGCGGACATGGACGAGAAGGCTTCCAAGAAGATCCTGAGCCTGCCGTTCTCGACCGACGTGGGAACCTCCCTGAAGTTCGTGATGGAGGACTTGGTCCTCGATATGAGCGGATTCGACATCAAGGCCGTCTACGACATAATCGCCGAAACCAAGACGATCTCCGTTCAGCAGCTCATAGACAGCAGCGACAGCCTCGGAATGAGCGTCGCCAGCCTCTCCGCGGACATCGATTCCGACGATGCGTACGACGCCACCCTCTCCAATGTTAGGGCCTCGCTGAGCAAGAGCATCCCCGGGCAGAACACCGTGTCCTTGGGATTCGAAGAGCTCGTGACCACGATCGAGCTGGAGAAGGGAACCGTCGACGTCCGTTCCGGCGCTTCTGAAGCGGTGATAATCACCGAAGGGTCCATCACCGAATGCATAGACGCGTTCCTCTACGGCGTGAACTTCTCCACGGAGACCCGTGCGGAGATCCATCTGTCCAACGAGAGCCTGCTGGTCGAGTACAAGAACGGGGAGAACAGCCTTTCCATCGCCAACAAGAAGATGTTCGCCACCTCCCCGCAGTATGTGACGATGTCCCTTTCCATGGAGTATTCCGACTACAACGACACGACGTCCCTGAGCGGAATGCTCTCCTCCATGGGCCATTCCATCGTCATATACGACAAGTCCGTGGTCAACGACGACGGAGGAATCGTCTATCTCACTTTCGAGACTGACGAGGCATCTGGAGGATTCGAGGTGGACTACGCCGAGGATGTCAGCATCTCCGCCAACCTGTACATGCCTTGGAAGATGGACTTCAGCTACTACGATGTCGTGTTCAAGATAGAGAGCAGCGATTCCCTCACCTCCCTGACCCACGGGAAGCTGAACGTCGACGGATACGATCAGAAGGAGGAAGGCCTTCTCGCCATCCTCCCTGCGATCAAGGACAGCGACTTCACATACGATACCAGGGTCCTGCTTTCATCAGGAGACATGAGTGTCTATGGAAACGACGGCACCACCGTGCTCAGCTCCTACGGAAACACCGAGATCGGAATCAAGAAGGTGCTGGTCGACCTGAAGAGGGGAGACGTCCTGAACGTCGCGCTCGAGAAGCTCGACCTGTCTATAACGGACAAGGACGGAAAGGTGACCGAGAAGAGCCTCGACAGGCTGGACGTCACCAAGGACGTGAGCGGCACAGTGCCGGAGGAGGGATGGGTGGAGAAGAACTCCCTTCTGCTGGCCATAGTCTTCCTGGCGGCCGCAGCCGTGATGATAGGCTACATGGTCCGCTACCACATGAAGAGGTCCAGGGGTTCGGAGCCTGAGGACTCTGAGCCCAAGGAATGAGCGACTCCGAGGCGGAGGGACCGACCCCTCCCCTCGGAAAACATCTTTTCAAATGGTTTATATGTCCAAGTTCCATCAGGTCTCGGTGATACTTTGTCCGCCGAGAGCACTCAGAACACGATTCTCTACGTCATACTCGTTCTGTTCCTGATGATAGGCGCCGCCGGTCTGGGGATCATGAGCGTCATTCTCGACACCGGGGACAAGGAGTACGCGCAGCCTCACGACTACGAGGTGGATTCCGGGACGTATCTCGGCGTCACGGCCAGCGGAACCGGGAATTCCAAGTATTTCAACGAGAACAACAGGGATTACCTGTACCAGTTCACCACGACCCTGAGCAACGGCACCGTGACCTTCGACGTCATATGCGACAGCGACAAGATCCCTATCGCCCATATCTACACGAAAGGGGAATCGGCGACGCTGGACGACACCTGGTGCACCTGGTGGTCCTTCGATTCGAGGGACGGGCATTGCGAGTTCGCGATAGACGAGAAGATGGTCGTCCATCAGTACGTCATGACTGCATCAGACGGCACCTGGTCGTTCACCGCAAACCTGAACGACGCATGAATGAAAGCGGGCCGCCCGCTGAAGACGGCCCGGAATGTTTTTCAGAAGGTCGCGAGGCACTCGAACGGGTAGCCTTTGAGGACCTTGTTCTTCCTGGCTCCGTGCTCGGTGAGCTCGGCGATGTATCCGATGCGGACGACCTCTCCGCCCTGGCTTTCGACCAGACGGATCATCGCCGCGGTAGTCCTGCCGGTCGCGAGGACATCGGCCAGGATGACGACCTTCGTTCCGGGGAGGATGCATTTGGGACGCATCTCCAGCTTCGTGGAGCCTTTGGAGTTGACGCAGGGCTCGGAAACCGCTGTTCCAGGGAATCCTCCCTCGTACCTCACGGGGACCACGGTCTTGCCGAGCTTCCTCGCGAGCGCGGTGGCGAACATCCCGCCGTAGGATTCGCTGCAGACGAAGGCGTCGAAGATCTCCCTGTCGAACATCCCTATGAACTCCTCCATGGCGGCGTCGAACCCTTTCGGGTCGCTGAGAAGCCTGGAGAAGTCGCGATAGGTCTTATCTTCGGGGGTGAGCCCCGGTATGGAATCGATGAAATCCTCAGCTGACACGGTATCACGCTCTGCTTCTGAGATGCATCTCCGCCATTATAGAATCGACCGTCATGATGTCGGCGTTCTCTATCCTGTAGGTCTTTCCGGAGCTGTCCATGAGGGAGACGTTGCCCTCCCTGATCTTTGATTTTATCACGTTGGTGGCGACGACGTCGGAGTCCTCGCGTCCGTTCAGATACACTGTGAATTCGCACATTCTTCATCCCTCTATCATTCTCTTGATCGAACGTATGTCGTTTATCGCGTCGCAGGTAGGGAAGCCGTCCAGAAGGCAGACGTCTTTCCTGTCCGCCTCTATGACGCTGCGGTCGTACCTGACGCGGAGGGCGTATTCCACAGGTATCCCGACCATCTCGGACACCCGGGCTATGTCGTCCTCTTCGTCTGATTTGTTTATGATCAGCAGGCTCTTGGCTATGCCGAGGTTCTTCGCCAGGGTAGCCACCTGTCTGGACACCTCCGCGGACTTCGGGGTGGGCTCGGTCAGGACGAGGTTGCAGTCGAAGTCCTTGGCCAGGCCTCTCCCGAGGATCTCTGGCCCTGCCTGGGAATCCACGAAAGCCACGTCGTACCTTTCCGGGCACGCGTCGGAGCTCACGTAGTTCAGCACTATCTTCACGATGGAGATGGCGGAGCAGAGGCATCCGTTCCCCTCGTCCGGGATGGCCCCCATTACTATGACGCGGATGCCGTCGCGGTTCACCCTGGAATACTTCTCCAATATCTCGCGGCAGACCTGGGTGGTGTCCTCGTTCTCGTCCAGCTCCTCGTTTATGACGCTCTTGTTCTCGGTGATCGTCGGGACCTCCAGGTAAGGGAGCCCGAGGGTCATGGCGAGGTTCATGCTAGGGTCGGTGTCGAAGACCAGGACCTTCTTCCCTTCCCTGGACATCATGGTGGCCAGAGTGGAAATCGTGGTGGTTTTTCCGACGCCTCCTTTCCCCGTGGAGATGATCTTTAGCATTCAGCGGGTCTCCATGGTCAGGGTGGTGGTGAAAGAGGTCTCGTCGAACTCGTCGTCAACCTTCTTGCTGTCGTCGATGTGCTTCGCGATGAACATGTACTCCCCTTTCTCCTTCACAGGGTACTCCAGGATGCCGCTCGCGTCGGTCTTCATGGGCTCGACCTCCTCGGTGGCCTTGCAGAAGCAGATGACCTTGGCGTTGGGCAGGGGCGCTCCGTCGTAAAGGACCTTGATCCTGGCTGTTTTTCCGACCTCGAGCGTGGCCTCTTCCGGCATGACCTCGAGAGGGCAGTGGACGACGGATCCAGGGTTCTTCCCGTCGCGGGAGATGATCTTCTTGGCGACCATGTTGAACGCGCCGGAGTACTTCACATCGGAGAAGTCGCGCTTAACGCCTCTGTGCCAACCCTCCTCGTCGGTCACCCAGGTGGAGTTCGAGTCGATGTAGAGCGTGTAGACTGAGGCTCCCTTGTCCTCGAACGAGAATCTCCATCCGTGGGGGTTCTTGACGATCTCCCTGTCTGGATTCTCGACGCGTCCGTTGTCGTCGTACAGGAGAACGTTGGCATAGTCGGTCGGCATGGGCTTGTCGGGGACCATCTTGTGGCCGTACAGCCCGTACGCGAAGATCTCGTCTCCGTCGCGGCCGACGCCGTCGATCCACATCTCGTGTCCATAGATCTGTCTGCTGAGGCTCCTGAGGGTCTCTGGGTCCATGTAATCGCTGTCGGATGGCATGCAAGTGTATTACGATTTTAATATAAATAATACTAATGATATAATTTTAACAAATTAACGCATAAGGGCTTGCATGAAGACAGGGATCATGATTCTCGGCCAGCACTCCGATTCTCCCGGTGAGAAAAAGCTTTTGATGAAGTGTGCGAGCTATCTGGAATCCAAGGGCAGGAAGAGGGTATGCATCGCCTTCCATTCAGGAACGCCCGGGTCCGAAGAAGTCATGCTGCAGATGAACGCGGCTGGAGTCGACACCTACGCCATCGTCCCGTTGGCCATATCCGAAGGGAAGAAGACGGTCTGGCTCATGCCCAAGGCCATGCGTCTTCCGGACAACTGCGGCTCCTGGACGATCATAGACGGGAAGGACGTCGCCACCCGTTTCGCGACGGCTCTGGGACAGGATCCCGGCATGGCTTCCGCACTGGCAGAGAGGGAAGGACGCCCCGAGGGAGGCACCGCGATCCTCCTTCTGGCCCGCGGCTCAACCCATTCCACCTGCGCCAAGACCTCCGAGTATTACGCTGATGCTCTGAGGGAAAAGGGCTGGACCGTGGAATGCGGCTACTGTCACCATGGGCGTTCCGTAGAGGATGCAGCCAGAGCGATATTGGACGCGGGGTTCTCTCATATCCGCGTGGTGCCTCTCTTCGTAGCGTTCGACGGGAAGTCCGCCGACAGGGCCAGAGAGACGCTGTCGTCGGTTCCGGCAGAGATAGACTATTCCGAGCCGATCTCCGAGATCCCTCTATATTTGAGTATTGTAGATAGCAAGATACCGGATGGCTGGTGAGTCCTCTCCGATGCGGAGGGCGGCCTGAATCGTTACATCATAAACAAATTTAATGTGATTCGCGTTGCCAGATTCATGAGGTCCATCGAGATCCTGCCAGGTGTTCGCGTCACATCGGACAGATGCCTGGTGATGGACGAAGGTCCGACGGTGGTCATGGGAGACCTCCATCTGGGATACGAGCGCGCCCTGGAGAACGAGGGCGTCTACCTCCCGAGGATCAACACCGATTCCATACGCGAATCACTGAACGACATCCTCTGCAGGTACGAGCCCCAGCGCGTCGTTCTTCTCGGCGACATAAAGCACGACTTCAAGCGTTCCGGCTGGGAGGAGAAGAACGAGGTGAAAAAGATCTTCAATCTCCTGAGCGAGGCGGCCGAGGTCGTTCCGATCAAGGGGAACCACGACAACTATCTCCAGAACATCATCGCCGACATGGGGATAATGGCGGTGGACTGCATCGATATAATGGGCTTCAGGCTGGAGCACGGCCATGTGGATTCCGGCGTGAGGCCGGTCATCATAGGGCATGAGCACCCGTCGGTGAGGATACCCGGCGCGGTCGGCGGAAGCCTGAAGATCCAATGCTTCGTCCATGCCAAGGCGGAGGGGGTGATCGTCCTTCCCCCGTTCAGCCCGTTCGCTTCGGGGAACGATCTGGTCCTCGACGAGAAGTGCGTCATGGCGCCCGCCCTCAAGAGCTCCGATTTCGCCAACGCCGACATCTACGGAGTGACGGACATGGGCGTGATCAGGCTCGGGACCCTCAACACCCTCTCGGACATCAGCATGTGAATAGGATGCATAATCCAATGGTGTGTTCGCTATCTACCCACGGTAGAACGTTATTGGCCACATAAGTCTGCACATCGGTAACTTTGTTGAAGATTGTGCATTTTCATGTCATACAGAGGGTCTATCTCTTAAATAACAGTAAGCCATTCCACGAATTAGGAGAAAGTTACATGTCGATGACTCCTAGAGAAAGAGTACTTGCAGCAATGAAAAAGGAATCTCTGGACAGGCCCCCCGCGGCGATCTTCACCCAGTCCGCGACCCTCGCTCAGATGGATGCCTGCGGCGCCGCTTGGCCTGAGGCCCACAAGAACGCTGAGCTCATGGCTAAGCTCGGTGCAGCTCAGGCTGACTACGACGGATTCGAGTGCGTTAGGGCACCTTTCTGCCTTACCGCAGAGACCGAGAGGCTCGGAGCCACTGTCGCTGTCGACAAGAGAGACGCCAACCCCATGGTCAAGAAGCACCCCTTCAAATTCGACCCCATGACTGGCGAGTACGACGACCCCGCAGCTGTCCTCATGTCCCCCGAGGAGTTCCTCCAGGGCGGAAGGCCTGCAGAGGCAATCAAAGCAATGGGCCTCCTCAAGAAGTCCCACGGCGAGAACTACGCCATCGTCGCCGGAAACACCGGACCTTTCACCCTCACCGGAAACCTCGTCTCCGCTGAGAGCATCGTCTTCGGAATGATGATGGACCCCGACCAGGTCGCAAAGTGGGTCGCAGCCGTCAACCCCATCGTCAAAGCGTACACCAACGCTCTCCTCGACGCTGGAGCAGATGTCGTTCAGTGCTCGGAGCCTTCCGCGTCCGTCGATATGCTTGCACCCGACATGTTCGACCAGGCCTCTGGACAGTACGTCCGCGAGTCCCTTGCCCCCAGGCAGGACGGATACACCGTTCTCCACATCTGCGGAGACACCACCCAGATCCTCGACCACATGGTCAACGCCAAGACCACCGGAATCTCCATCGAGGAGAAAGTCGACCCCTACAAGGCAGTCGAGATGGTCGGCTCCAAGACCGTCCTCGTCGGAAACGTCGGATCCGTCAGGCCCCTCTTCCAGGGAACCCCCGCTGACGTCGTCGAGGGAGTCAAGAAGTCCATGGACGCTGGATTCGATGTTCTGTCCTCCGGATGCGGTATCGCAGTCGCTACCCCCGACGAGAACATGAAGATCTTCTCCAAGACCGTCAAGGGCGAGTGATTCCTTTCAAGTTCCCCTTCGGGGGAACACCCTTCCATTCTTTTTTCTTTGATTTTTGCCAGCCGCCACGTGTCTGTTAACACGTATGAAACATGCTTCTTCGGGAGTCACTATTTAATCATACGATTCGTGGATACCCCTCTCATGTCCGAGATTCTTGAACGCAACAAAGAATACGCGTCTGTGATGAAGGATTCTCTCAAACTGAGGGGAGAGCCGGTCGCCATCAGGCTGATCAGGGAGAACGAGGAGTTCCCTGCAGGATATTCCGCCCCCGACAAGCAGCTGAGCCACTGCCAGGCCATCTTCGCAGCCAAGCGCGGGGAGTGCCTCCTGATGCCTCTCGAGATGCAGGGATGCAAGGTCGGTTCGTCCGCTCTCGGAATGAACGAGACCCCCGAGAAGGTCGCATCCGGGGAGTTCCACTTCGGAATCGGCATCCACGACACCCAGGACGCCACCGCCGAGATGATCGCCAAGCGCGTCTCGATGCCCAAGACCAAGGGAGAGGTCGTCTGCCCTCTGAAGGACGCCGATTTCGTTCCTGATGTCGTCGCAATCGTCGACATACCCGAGAGGGTCTATTGGATCGTCCCGCTCTCCACGTCCAACGGCGGAGGCCGCATGGCTTTCAGCACCTCTCCGTTCCAGTGCGCCTGCGAGGACGTCACCTCCGTGCCGATGGTCACCGGAGCCCCCAACGTGTCCCTCGGATGCTTCGGGTGCAGGAAGAAGACCGATATGGCCGCCGACGAGCTCGCCTGCGGAATCCCGTACGATCTGATCCCCGGCTACATCGAGCACCTCAAGAAGTACTCGTCCGGCGTGATGACCAAAGCGAAGCGCGACTGAGCTTTGCTACTCACAAACCTCTTATTATTACCATTTATGCCTGCACAAGGCCTTCTTTGTGTAGGCGTATTCATCCAAGCAAATCATTAAATATTAATTATGTTCACTTAAACATGGAAAGTGGTATTTTCTTTCCTCGCCAAACCGCCACCAAATCGAGAAAAATCGTTTGAATGGGGGTTTTTGGTATGGTTTTATATGTAGTGACGCGTTTATCCCGCTTGCAAGGGGTATGTGGGGTTTCGAGAGAAATTCCGCAGAAATTTATTGAAAAAGGAGGTATGAAATGCCAAAATACGAGGACGTAATCGACTTGTATGACGACAACGGAAAGCGCATTGCTAAAGACGTTCCGCTGGAAGCCATCAGTCCGTTGCGCAACAATGCGATCAAAGAGATCGTGTCCCTCACCAAGAGGACCGTCGCGGTCAGCTTGGGCGGAATCGAGAAGGCTCTCAAAACCGGTTCTATGACCGGCGGTGGAGTCATCATCCAGGGAAAGGAACTCGACCTGCCCATCGTCAAATCTGCCGACAAGATCGCAGCAGCCATCAAAGAGAAAGTCCAGGTATACGACGGAGACGGAACCATTGTCAAAGTCAAGGGATCCAACATCATCGTCGTCGTGCCTGAGGAGAGAATGAACGCTGGTGTCGAGTACACCACCGGATTCACCGTTACCGCTGCAGCCACCACCGAGGCAATCATCGACCTCTTCGATGTCCCCATGTACAAAGCCAACATGGTCAAAGCCGCGGTTTGGGGAAGATACCCCCAGACCATCACGTTCCAGGGCGCCAACGTCAAATCCATCCTCGAGGTTCCTCAGAACAACGAGGGAGCTGGATTCGCTCTCAGGAACATCATGGCCAACCACGTCGTCGCCCTGGTCAACAGGAACGCGATGCAGGGTGTCGCCCTTTCCGCCATCTACGAGCAGTGCGGATCCTTCGAGATGGGAGACGCAGTAGGAAACTTCGAGAGGGGTGCACTCCTTGCTCTCGCTTACGAGGGACTCAACGCGAACAACCTCGTCTACTCGCTCGTCAAAAAGAACGGAAAGACCGGAACTGTCGGTACTGTCGTCGAGTCCCTGATGGAAAGGGCCATCGCCGACGGAGTCATCCATGTGAAGAAGACCCTCCCCTCCGGATACAAGGTCTACACCACCGACGACCTCCCCAAGTGGAACGCCTACGCATCCGCTGGAATGGTCGCCGCCGTCATGGTCAACGTCGGAGCCGCCAGGGCCGCACAGGGAGTTCCTGGAACCATCCTGTACTACAACGACCTGCTCGAGCACGAGTCCGGTCTCCCCGGAGCCGACTACGGAAGGTCCGAGGGAGTTGGAGTCGGAATGTCGTTCTTCTCTCACTCCATCTATGGAGGAGGAGGACCCGGTCTGTTCCACGGAAACCACGTCGTTACCAGGCACGCCAAGGGAGTTCTGATCCCCGCCGTCACCGCAGGAAACTGTCTGGATGGTGGAACCCAGACCTTCTCTGCCGAGGCCACTTCCGGACTCTTCAAAGAGGTCTTCGGAGACATGGAGGCATTCAGCAAGCCCATGCAGTTCGTCGCCGCTGAGGCTAAGAAGGTGAAAAAGAAACTGTGAGGCCCTGTGAATGTCAGCACCTGCTAAGCCAACCGTGGACTACGCTGGGAAGCCTCTTCCCGAAGTCCAGATCATCACCAACCGCCTTCTGAGCGCAGAGACCACCGAGAAGCTGTTGAACGCCCTCGACGTCATTCCTGACATCAGGCAGATCAACATGACTGGAGAGAGCCTCCCCAAGACTATCAACAACGGTCCTGGAAAGGGGCTCGACAACAATCACTCCGAGAGGAGGATCATCCACGTCGGCGGTCAGGAAGTCGAACTCCGCTATCTTGTCGGAGGCTTCTACATCGAGCTCGATGTCGAGGACGAAGAGATCCTCGAGGCCAGGTTGGATCAGATAAAGGCTGCATGCAACGAGCACATCGAGCATGGATACAGCCTTCAGGTAGGTAGGTACTCGAAATACAGGCCCACGCTTCATGATTATAGGAGTGCATAAATATGGCATACAAGAGACAGTTTTACCCTGGAGAGACCACCCCTGCTAAAAACAGGAGGAGATACATGGATCCCAAGGTCAAGCTCAAGAAGCTTCGCGACGTTCCTCTCGACGACGTCGTAAGGATCATGGGACACAGGAACCCCGGAGAGGACTACAAGTCCATCCACCCCCCAATAGAGGAGGGAAAAGAGCCCGACTGTCCTATCAGGAAACTCGTCACCCCCATCGAGGGAGCAAAACACGGAGACCGTGTCAGGTACATCCAGTTCACCGACTCCGTCTACTTCGCTCCCATCTCGCCCTACCAGAGGGCTTGGATGTACCTCTCCAGGTACAGGGGAATCGACACCGGAACCCTTTCCGGAAGGCAGATCATCGAGGTCCGTGAGAGAGACCTCGAGCGCATGGCCAAAGAGATGATCGACAACGAGACCTTCGACCCCGCCCTCACCGGAATCAGGGGAGCGACCGTCCACGGACACGCATGCCGTCTCGACGAGAACGGACTTATGTTCGACGGATGGCAGAGGTACGTCTGGGACGCTCAGAAGAAAGAGGTCGTCTACGTCAAAGACCAGGTCGCCATTCCTCTCGACAGGAGAATCTCTGTCGGAAAGCCCGCAGCAATGGCTGACCTGAAGAAGAGGACCACCATCTTCAGAGCCGACGGCGTCGACATGAGAGATGACAAAGAGGTCACCGAATACGGACTCAGGATCCACAAGCTGAGGACCCTCGGCGGATACCAGCCCTGGAAGGTTAAGGGAGAGTGATTACCATGGCAGGAAAAGAGAAGCTGTTCATGGAAGCATGCAAGAAGAAGTTCAAAGAAGAGCCCACTGACATGTCCACCAAGTACTACTGCTATGGTGGATGGAAACAGTCCAAGTCGAAAGTCGAGTTCCAGGACGCCGCGATGAAGATCGCGAAGAAGCGTGGAATCCCCATGATGAACGAGGACATCGGAGTTCCTCTCGGACAGAGGAGCTGGATGCCCTACCAGCTGTCCCACACCGACATCTACGCTGAGGCGGACGACCTGCACTGCGTCAACAACACCGCTATCCAGCAGGCCTGGGACGACATCAGGAGGACCATCCTCGTCGGTCTCGACTCCCCTCACCAGACCATCGAGAGAAGGCTCGGAAAAGAGGTTACCCCCGAGACCATCAACCAGTATCTCGAGACCGTCAACCACACCATGCCCGGTGGAGCAGTCGTTCAGGAGCACATGGCCGAGGTCAACCCTGCCCTCGTCTACGACTCCTACGTCAAAGTCTTCTCCGGAGACGACGAGCTCATCGACGAGATCGACTCCAGGTTCGTCATCGACATCAACAAGCTGTTCCCCAAGGCCCAGGCCAAACAGCTGAAGAAAGCTATCGGAAAGACCCTCATGCAGGCTGTCCGTGTTCCTACCATCGTCGGAAGGCTCATGGATGGTGCCACCGTTTCCAGGCACGCAGCCATGCAGATCTCCATGGCTTTCATCTCCGCTTACAAACTCGCAGCAGGAGAGGCCGCAATCGCTGACTTCGCATACTCCGCGAAACACCAGTCCCTCTCCATGGGAACCATGATGCCCGCAAGGCGTGCCAGGGGACCCAACGAGCCTGGAGGAATTCCCTTCGGATACCTCGCCGATATCGCTCAGTCCGACCGTGTCTACGCTGACGATCCCGGACGCGCAGCACTCGAGGCAGTCGCCCTCGGAGCCGCTGTCTACGACCAGATCTACCTCGGTGGATACATGTCCGGAGGAGTCGGATTCACCCAGTACGCTACCGCTGCGTACACCGACAACATCCTCGAGGACTACGTCTACTACGCCATCGACCAGATCAAAGACAGGTACGGAGGATTCTGCAAACTCGACCCCGCCAACATGGACGAGGTCATGAAACTCGGAGACGACATCAACTCCTACGCTCTCGAGATGTACGAGAGATACCCCGCCGTCATGGAGACCCACTTCGGAGGATCCCAGAGGGCTACCGTCGCTGCAGCCGCTACCGGTATCGCAGGATCCATGGCAACCGGAGTCGCCGATGTCGGACTGAACTGCTGGTACCTCTCCATGCTCCAGCACAAAGAGAGGACCGGAAGGCTCGGATTCTACGGATTCGACCTCCAGGACCAGTGCGGTTCCGCCAACTCCTTCGCATACAGGTCTGACGAGGGTCTCCCCATGGAGGTCCGTGGACCTAACTACCCCAACTACGCCATGAACGTCGGACACATGTCCGGATACACCGGTATCCCCAAGGCTGCCCACGTCGCACGCGGAGACGCTTTCACCGCCAACCCCTTCGTGAGAGTTGCGTTCGCTGACCCCTCGCTGGTCTTCGACTTCGCCAACATCACCAAGGAGATCGGACGCGGAGCCCTCAGGGAGTTCCAGCCCGCCGGTGAGAGAAGCGCTGTCATCAAAGGATGATTGCCTTGAAGATCGGAGACTTTCAGAAGTATGTTCCGACGGCGACAGTCGGGAAGGTCACGGACATCCGTGAGAAGGATGGCAAGGTCTGGGTCAGGCTGGACTTTACCGATCTGTATTACGAGTCGTCCAACCTCGTTCCTGCGGACCCGTCCGAGTACATCGAGGTCTCCTTCAAGGAGCGTTCTTCGTATGAGGGAGGCATGAAGTCCGTGGAGGATATCGCAAGGGAGACCCAAGAGGTTGACATCACCGACTTCACGCCTTCCGGAGGAGGATAAGCCTCCTCTTAAACCCCTTTCCCAAACCTTTTACGTTTTTTCTTCAGAGCTTCTTGGTTACAGTTATTAATCGCGTATCCGATAGCCAGTCGATATGACCGACATGTCCATGGAATTGCGCGGCAGGGGGAAGGCCTGCTGCGGATGCTATGCCTGCCTGAACGTCTGCCCTCGCGACGCCATAACCATGGCAACGGATTACGACGGCAACTGCATGGCGGTGGTGGACATGCTCTCATGCGTCGACTGCGGATTATGCGTAGGCGCCTGCCCCCAGCTGAACATAAAGCATGAGAACAGCCCCAAGCCCCAGTGCTACGCGTTCAAGGCGTCGGACGAGGAGGTCATGAGAAGCTCTTCCGGAGGAGCCTTCATGCCCATGGCGGAATGGATGCTCTCCCGCGGAGGATACGTGTGCGGGGTGGTGTTCGACGACGATCTGAATGCCGTCTACACCATGACCCAGGACATGGACACTGTGCGCAGGATGCAGAAGTCGAAGTACGTGTTCAGCGAGATGGGGACGATCTACAAGGACATCGAGAAGGCTCTGGGCGACGGGAAGGAGGTCCTGTTCGTCGGCTGTCCCTGCCAGGTAGCGGCAGTGAAGGGATTCATGAAAGGCGCTCCCGGCCTCTATACCGCAGACCTTCTGTGCGCCGGCCTTCCCTCGAAGGGAATCTACAGAAGATATCTCGAGGAGCTTTCGGAGGACGGGAAGGTCACAAACCTGGTGTTCCGCGACAGCAGGCTTCCTTACGGGACGCTGGTCGTTGATCGTGAGGACGGCAGCCAGGACATGAGGTTCAGAGACCCGTACTTCACGGGATTCCTGAGGCATATGTTCAAGAGTGACGCCTGCGCTGACTGCGAGTACGCGACTATTCCCAGACAAGGGGACGTAACCATCGGAGACCTCTGGAACTACGACAAGATCCTCTATGATGTGGACGGATCCAAAGGCATAAGCTGCGTGCTTGTCAACAGCGAGAAGGGAAAGACGCTGTTCAGCGAGATATCGAAGAAGGCTTCGTATCTTCGGAAGATCCCTCCCTCGTTCCTGATCCGTTTCAACAGGTTCAACGCAGTCCGTCCTGCGGGTCAGGCGACAGAGAGGTTCCAGTACCTTTTGGACCGCGGCTGCAGCGTCACCAAGGCCTTGGACTACTCCATCAATTCGAAGTACGACGTGGCCATCACAGGCTTCTGGAGGGCGCCCAACTACGGCGGGGACCTCACCTATTACGCTCTGTACAACGTCATCCTGGACATGGGTCTGGAGCCGATATTCGTGGAAGCGTGCATCCCCAGGCCGGTGGGACATCCTCCCAGCCCCGAGCACATGAAGTTCAAGTACCCGGATTACAGCATCGCCCCGTGGTACGCCAGCAAAGAGAGGCAGGCCGAGATCAACCTTCGCGTGAAGAACGTCATGGTGGGATCGGACCAGGTGTGGAACCCTAAGCTGCTCTCTCCCAACGGACTGAAGACCTACTCCCTGGATTTCGTCTCTTCCTGGCGCAACTCCATCGCCTATGCGTCCTCGTTCGGGACCACCGATTACAAGGCGGACACCCCAGAGAAGGAGGAGCACATCCGTATCCTGAAGCGTATCAAGCACATCTCCGTGAGGGAGATCTCCGGTGTGGACATATGCAAGCAGTACGGCATGGAGGCCAAGCACGTACTCGATCCGGTCATGCTGTGCGATATGGGGCATTACGAGGAACTCATGGACAGGGCCGACATGTCGTTCCCTCCCGAGTACATGCTCGCGTTCATACGCCACATAAATGTCCACATGGATCCTGTGGCCATGTCGTCCTATCTCGGACTGATGGCGGTCAACGTCGGAGGTCCCGATTACGACTACAACGAGCCAGCTCCGTATCCTCTCACCAACGTCCGCGACGTGGAGAACTGGATGAAGGCCATAAGCCAGGCCAGCTTCGTGCTGACGGACTCGTTCCATGCGACCCTTCTGGCCATCCTGCTCAGGAAGCCGTTCATCACGGTCTACGGCCGCATGGACGAGGCCTCCGGAACAGGAAGGATGTCCTCCATGCTCGGCCTGCTGGGTTTGGACGACCGTCTGTTCAAGACGACCGCCGACGCTATAGCTGCGGATGCTCCGAATCGTCCTATCGATTACGATGCCGTGTTCGAGAAGCTGGAAGCCCTCAGGAAGGATTCCCTTCAGTGGCTTGAGAGCTCGATTGACCGTCGAGGTCGATCTCCAAGGCGTCCTTGAGCCATGACAGGGAGCTCGCGCGCAGCTCGTCCAGCCTCCGGTGGACCTTTTCGTAGTCGATGGTTCTCGAATACGCATGGTCCGTCAAGGCATCCATGGTGGTTGGATACAGGCGGTCCTCCAGCCCGAACATGCCCAGCAGGGACTTGAAGCGGTCCAGCCCGGACTCCTCGCTCATAGCCCCGTATACGGCTATGAACTGCTTTCCGAAGACTATGGACAGCGCGGCACCGTGGAAGGAGTCTGTGAGGACGTAGTCCGAGCGATATATCGTCTTGACCCAGTTCTCAACCGTCTCCACGTTTATCAGGGGATAGTCTGTCACCGCCGTGTTGAGGTCTATCCCGGGCCCCGCGACGTTGAGGAACGGGAGGTCGAGGTAGTTGCTCAGCCTGTTGGGGTCCATATGATCGCCGGTGTGCCTCACGAAGCACAGCCCGTAGCGCTCGGGAACCGTTATCGTGGCGGTGTCGAGAAGACTCATGTAATGTTTCATGTCGCAGAGCATCATCGGGTCCAGGACGTGAGTGGCTTCGACTCCGAAGCTGCTGCATATGCCCACCCCTGACTTCTCGCGAACGGACACGTGCTTTATGTTGCGAATGGCCTCCACCTCTGCCTTCTCGACATCGGTGCCGGGGATGAGGACGGATTTTCCGAAGGATGAAGCGTACGCGACGGTGTTGCGCCAGCTGGCCGCGAAGTCCAGGGCGTAGGAGAGGAGGATCTCGGGGTTGTTGGGGAACAGGTCCGCATTCCATACCTGGTCAGAGCCCACGAGCAGGGTATAGACGCGGTGGTTGATCTCCATCTGGTGGTCCTTGTCGTGGGCCCAAGGCACGATGCAGTACATCGGATACCTGTTCATCAGGCGCTTGGGGCTCATCGGAACTCTTCCGCCGTCCTTGCTGCGGGCCTCGATCATGGCAGGCTCCAGCCCGAGGTCCTCGATGATGTGGAACAGGGCGTAGTACGTCAGGTTCCCGCCGTAGTTGGGGGCCCTCCATAGGCCGGTTATCCCCACATCGAACTTCCATTTCAGACAGTATTTGACCGACTTCTCCACGCTGTGCCCGTTCTCGAGCATGTGGTATAATCTCGGCTGGGCAAGATGCGCCTCGCGGGTGGGATTCAGCCTGTTGAAGCGCTTGACGAAGTCGTACGGCACCTCCTTGAGGAAAGCCGCATGCTTGGACAGCACGCTCAGGAGCTTCCTTCCGCTGGCGTTGTTCACCAGGGCGCAGCTCACCCCCTTACTGCTGTCGAAATCGTGGAACATCTTCTCGGATTCCCAGAGGTCTCCTATCGTGAGGTCGGCCTGGCGGGGAGGGGCGGCGAAGTCGCATTTGGTGCAGCACTCGTTCTTGTAAAGGCTTCTGTTGAATCCCGCGATGAATGCGTCGTTGTAGTTCACCTTGCTCGTGCCGTCGTCGAACCTGATGACCATGGTCCCGTATGGAAGGCCTTTCCTGCGGAACAGGACGTCCTTGATCTTCCTGCCTCCGGACTGCTCCCGGAGGTACTGCTGGAACACCGTCTTGGACGGGAGCCCGGAGCAGATGAGGTCGATGGTGTACAGGTTCTCGTTCTCTCCGATGAACATCTTGAGGGCGCTGACATGGCAGGGGAGTCCGAAGAAGAGGACCATCCTGCCGCTGTCGAGACATTCTTTGACGTCCTTGTACACGGTTCCCATGTCGCTGACGACATATTTCGATCCGTGCATCCTGGAGATGACCTTCCTGTCGTCGGTCAGCTTGTAGACCACGTTGAAATCGTCGTCGTAGACCGTTCCGCACACGCATCCGTTGTTGCGGAGAGCCCAGTCGGCCAGCACGTAGAACACTCCTCCCGAGGAGCTCCTGGACAGGATGCGGTCCTCAGCGACGAAGGCGTAGCTCCTGGGCTGTTTCATGTTGCCTTTAGGAGATTCGGAGTTCAGAGCAGGGCATCCCTTCACGCATTTGCCGCAGTCGATGCACAGGGTCGGATCCACGGACGGTCTGAGGAACCCTCTTTCGTTCGTGACGATGCTGATCGCATTCTTCGGACACGTGTTCATGCATGAGGAACACCCTACGCATTTCTTTTCGGAGTCCGTGAGCGCATCGACGATATTGGCCATAGCTCTTCATCTACTGCAAGATAAAAATGTTCTTTGGTCGTGCTGTTTTTTGTTCAATATTTATACCTTGAATCTTTACTCCTGAACATGGCCGCGAACGTCGAGATCCAGCTTGCCGAGTCTAAAAGGACCTGTATCGGTTGTTTTGCCTGTAACAGCGTCTGCAAGTTCGAAGCGATACGCATGGAGATGGATTCCGACGGATTCAACAAGGCTTCCGTCATCGGAACGGCTTGCAAGGACTGCGGGGCCTGCCTGAAGGTCTGCCCGCAGCTGACAGGTCCGTCCGAAGGGAATGCCTCTCCTCCGAGCTACGCCTTCAAGGCGGATCCCGAGACTCTGGCCAAGAGCTCATCCGGAGGCGTGTTCACCCTTCTGGCCGAGTGGGTCCTGTCCAAGGGCGGTTACGTTTGCGGAGCGGTCTTCGACGACGAGCTGAACGTCGTCTACGCGATCACTAAGGACAGGGACGTCATCGCCAGGATGCGCGGGTCCAAGTACGTCTACAGCGAGATGCGCGGCATCTACGACGAGGTCAAGAAGGCCCTCGGCGAGTCGTGCGTCCTCTTTGTCGGTCTCCCCTGCCAGGTGCAGGCTCTGAAGAACTACATCGGGGACGACGAGCGTCTGTACACTGCGGACATACTATGCGGAGGACAGCCGTCCAAGGGAGTCTACCGCAGGTATCTCGAGGAGATCTCCGCCGAAAAACCCGTTTCCAACCTTATATTCAGATCAAAGGAGCAGTCCTATGGGACTCTCGTGATAGAGTACGCCGACGGAACCAGGAAGGTGTCCCTCGGCGACAAATATTATGCGGCTTTCAACAGGCATCTGATCAAGAGCAACGCCTGCAACGGCTGCCTCTTCTCCGACACCCCCAAGCCCGGCGACGTCACCATAGGCGATCTCTGGGGAGCCGAGAGGTACATCCGCGACATCGATGCCGAGGAAGGCGTGAGCGTCGTCCTGGTGAACTCCAGGAAGGGAGAGGAGATGTTCAGCGACATCAAGGGAAAGGCTTCGTACATCCGCGAGGTGCCGCTGGGATTCGTCAAGCGCTTCAACAGGTTCGCGCCGGACCTTCCCGTCCACAACGCCAGGAGAAGGTTCTTCAGCATGCTGGATCGCGGGTTCACCGTGAAGAAGGCGGTTGACTATAGCCTCGTCGGAAAGTTCGACGTCGGGATCGCCGGGCTGTGGCGCGTCAACGACTACGGCGGAGAGGCATCCTACTACGCCCTCTACATGTTCTTGAGAGACAACGGCATGGAGCCGCTGCTCATCGAGGCCAGGAGCGACATCCAGGGCCTTCCCGAGGAGCCCAGCCTCTTCAGAACCCGCTACGCCGCTCTGAGCCGCGCGAGATGGTACAAGAACCCCATCGACCAGGGAGAGCTGGGAGCCAGGGTCTACAACTTCGTCGCAGGGCCTGGGCCCATCTGGGACAGGAGGATTATCGGGCAGGACGTCGTAGGCTGCTACACCCTGGATTTCGTGTCTTCCTGGAGGAACAAGATATCCGTCGCGTCCGTAATGGGAACGGACACTTACGGTGCGTCCGAGGACGAGCGCCTGAGGTTCGAGGAGCTCGTCAGAGACTTGAGCAAGGTGTCCGTCAACGACGAGTCCACCAGGCTTGCATGCGAGAGGTTCGGCGTGGACGCCAAGCTCGTCCTGGATCCGGTGTTCATCTGCGACCCGTCCCATTACGACGATCTCATCGAGAGGTCCAGGGCGGAGTTCCCCAGCGGGTTCGTGATGACCTACATGATGCATCGCAGTCTCGAGGGCTACGAAGCCGTGCTCGACGCGTGCGGAATCGGCTCTCTGAACGTCGGCAGCTCCATGAGCGACTACAACGTCAAGGGCGGCCTGCCGAACACCAACGTGTGCTACGTCGAGAACTGGCTCAAGTGCATCAAGAGTGCTTCCCTCGTCCTGACCGATTCCTACTACGCTGTTGCCTTTGCGATAATGTTCAGGAGGCCTTTCATCGCCGTGTCGGCGGATTCCGCGAGCAATGGAAGGGTGAAGACCTTGCTGACCACGCTGGGGCTCGAGGACAGGATGTTCAACGACTACGGCTCGGTCGCGGATTCCAGTGTCCTCCACGATGATATCGACTACGACGAGGTGCACAGGAAGCTGGACGAGCTCCGCAAGGACACCTCTTCCTGGATCCTGGACTCGCTGGTCTGATATCAGTCGGATTCGCCGAGGATGGCGTTCCTGAGCCACTTCATCGATTCTTCGCGGTTGGCGTCGAGCTTCTCGTAGACCTTGTCGTAATCGATGATGTCGTCCGTCACGCCGGACTCCACCGCTTCCTTCGGGGTCTTGAAGATGCGGCTCTCCAGCCCCAGCATGCCCAGGAGGGTGGTTATCCTTCCGACTCCGGAGTTCTCTCCCCAGTTCCCTATCAGGGTGATGAACTGCTTCTTGAAAAGTATGGAGAAGACGGTTCCGTGGAAGGAGTCTGTGACGACGAAGGAGGACCCTTTTATGCACTTCATCCAGTTCTCGAGGGATCCGGCGTTCGTTCTGGGGTACTCGATCTTGTCCTCGAGGTTAGCGTTGGCGTTCCCCACGGTGATCGGACCGTAGCCCAGCTTCTTGTAGATGGATTCCATCCCGGTGAAGTTCACTGCGAACATCATGTAGTTGAACACGTAGCGCTCGGGATACCTGGCCGTGGAAGCCTCTGCGAGGGCCTCGAAGTGGCGGATGTCGCACAGCATCACGGGGTCCATGAGAATGGTGGCTTCGGCCCCCATGTCCCTGCAGATATCTACGGCAGACTTCTCGCGGACGGAAAGATGGTTGAACCTTCTGACGAGCCTGGCGAAGGACTCGCGCTCGGCTTCGCTGCCCTCGAACCGGTCGGTTCCGAAGGAGGCCGCGACCGAGACCTTGTTCCTGTCGTCGTGGACGAAGTCGAGGGCGTAGCATTCCAGGGTGTCCTGGTCCACGAAGCGCCTGTTCCAGACCTGGTCCGAGCCGACGACGAACGTGGTGACCCTGGAGTTGAGCTCCTCCTGCTCCTTCTTCGTCTTGTACCAGCGGGCTATGCTGTAGAACGGGTACTGGGTCTTGAGGAGGGGAGGGCTCTGCGGGGCTCCTTCCGTGTTGCTCCGGTAGTCTATCAGTATAGATTCCAGCCCCATATCCTGGAAGATGTGGTATAGGGCGTAGTAGGTGAGCTCTCCGCCGTAGTTCATGACGCGCCAGAATCCTGTGATCCCGACGTCGAACTTCCATCCGAGGCAGTAGCGGACCGATTTGGAGACGGAATGTCCGCGGGCGACCATATGGAACAGCCTTATCCATCCCAGGTTCAGGTCGCGGCTCTCCTGGAATCCGCTGTTCTTGTCCAGGACGGAGATCTGGACCGGGCTCATATATTCGGAGATGTCCATGATGTCGCTCAGAAGGGACGCTCCCCTGTCGTCGTTGACGATGACCACGTTCGTGTTCTGTCCTTCCTTCGGGTTGCCCTTGGCGTAGTCTCCGATGGTGATGTTCCCGGTGCGGGGAAGCTTCACGAACTGGCATCTGGAGCATGCCTGGTTGATCAGAAGCCTGGAATCCAGCGCTCTGAGGTATGGGTCCTTGTTGGAAACCTTGGTGCTGCCGTCGTCGTAGGTGACCGACAGGGTGTCCGGGGTCTCCCCCTTGGGCCTGAACACGATGCTGGATATCGTCTTTCCGTCGGAAAGCTCCGCCAGGTATTTCTCGAAGATGAGAGGCGAGGGCTGTCCGTTGCAGGCGATGTCGACGGTCCAAAGGCGGCTGTTGTCGCCGATGTAGTTCTTGACGGCCTGGACATGGCAGGGGAGTCCGACGAACACGACGTCCTTCCCCTGGTTGAGCCTCGCCCTGATGCTCTTGTAGATGAATCCCATGTCGCTGTAGGTGTTCTTGATCCCGCGCATGGGCTGGATCTCGTCCAGGCTCTCGGCGATTGCATATTTGGTCTTCATGTCGGGGCCCATGACGGCTCCGCAGATGCAGCCTCCGCGTTCGAACGCCCATCTGGCCAGAAGGGTGAAGACTCCGCCGGAGGAGCTGGCCTCGACGGATTCGGGGTCCGCCCTCATGGCGTACACCGCGGTCTTGTGGCCGTACGAGCGTTTGAGCTGCGGACAGACGGAGGAACATCTGCCGCATTCCACGCAAAGGTGGGAGAAGACTCTGGATCTGAAGAAGCCCTCGTCGTCGGGGTGAAGAGTGATCGCATTCTGCTCGCAGGCGTTGGCGCACGCGCGGCAGCCGATGCAAAGCAGACGTGCTTCCCTGAGCCCCTCGACGACGTTGGAGACCATGCCCACGGTATCCAATGGCCATATTAATCCCTAACCATAGGATGTTAAGGGCTCTCACATTCTGTTGAACGCTACCAGGACCGAGGCCAGCTTGGGATTGTCGACCAGTCCGTAGTGGGTCTTGATCATGAGGTCGCTGGTAGGCGCGGGACTGCAGGATATGACGTCCTTGCATCCGTTGCTCTCGTTGAGCTCCGGGAAAGAAACGGGAGGCATGACGAACTGCTCCCCTCCGCTGGCCGCGACCGTCGGGAACAGGACGAACCCGTCCGACAGCCAGACGACATCCTCTCTGGAAGTGTACTTGTGGGCGGTGAACGGGAAGACCTCTTCCCCGATGACGTTGCCCTCTCCGGATACTAGGATGACCGTGGGTTCCGGCGGGGGTCTGAATCTGGGGTCCTTGACGATACATATGACGGCGTCGCGCTCCAAGGCCTGCTTGAATCCCTGGTTATCCACCTCTATGTTACCCATCGCACGGACTTTGGCCTCCTCTTTCTCGAGCTCTGCCAGTATCTCTTTATCGAGATAGAATGCGTGAATGACGCCCCTGAGCCCGCGGATTATCTCCAGCTGCTTGTCTCCGGGCGCGTCCGGATCTGCTGTCATAATGGCTGGATGGGAGTCGGTATAAAAATAGGTATGCAATCGCATTATTTTGCCGTCATACCCTTGTTTGACAGTGGTTTTTCAGGTGCTGGCTGCTGTCGGGATCTCATTTGATCTCGATCACTTCGCCGGGTTCGACGAAATGGATGGAGCAGTCGCGTTTGAGTCCGAGGCCGCCGGCGACCTCTATGGCTTTGATGATCCCGGCCATCACGGGGCATGCCGCATGAGGGATGTTCTCGTCTGCCAGCTTGTAGATCTCCGAAGCGTGGATGTTGGCCTCCACCTCGGAGTAGGCGCTGATGGGCTCGAGGCTCCAGGACATCTTCAGCACGTTGGGGCAGTCGCTCTTGATGTCGAGGTGGATCATCCCCATCTCTTCTTTCGCTGTGATGAGGGTGCGCATCTTGCAGACGCCCGCGTCCACCACGACTTTGCACTCTGTGTTATCGTCAGTCATTGTCGTCGCTCCTTAGCCTGATGAGGTTGTCGATCCCGGCCATCGACCTGATGTCGACCACCCCTATCGCTGCGATGATGCGGCTGTCCAGCTCGATGGGCGTAACGATCACTCTTATGCCCTTGTACGGTCCGGAAACCGCTACCTTGCGTATCGTGGTTCCAGCGTTTATAACCTCTTCGAGCACCTGTCCGGTGTACGCGTTGTCGATGACCTTTCCGTTCTCGATCCTTATTCCGAGGTTGTCCCTGCTCTTGGCGCAGACGGGAAGCCCTCCCACGAGGTCGTGGATGGCGAACGCCAGGGAGATCAGCTCGTTGCCGGTGCTGCGCGAGGAGAGGATGTCCTCGAGCTCGCGGTTGAACCTGAGCCCTCCCATGAGCTCCAGCCCTGCCTTGACGGCTCCCATCTCCGCGGCTTTGTCCGTGGGTCCGGTCCCTATGATGATGACGTCGTCGTTCTTCAGCGGGAGCTTCGCCTTGATCCTGTCCTGCAGGACCTTGTCCACGGGATAGTCGGATCCCGGGAACATGAGCTTCCCGCCGGAATATATCAGCGTGGTTGCTCCGGTCGCCCCCGACTTTATCGCGGTGTCGCGCTCCTCGCAGCCGAACTTGACCGTGTTGGCCATCTTCGGCACGCGGACGGCCACGTCCTTCTCGCCTATGGTGAGGTCGCTGGCTCCGATGTCGCGGACGATGTCCATATGGGTCTTCTTCCTGAACTCCATTCCTTTGTTGGTCAGAAGGATCCCGCTCTTCCCGATGGTTATCAGCCCCTGTTCCTGCAGGATCGATATCACGGTCCTGGTGCTGCCTTCGCCTATCCCCAGAACCTCCGCCAGCTTCTTCCTGCCGATGGAGCTCTTGTTGTCGAGGCTGTCTAGCGCCTTCCAGAGGTGATAATCGTTGAATTTCGGGAGCGGCCCGCCCATTTTGGTTGAACCGGACATCATATGGATACATGGTGTATCCAACTTATAAATTAATCGTGGTGGCGATTCGGAGCGACGTTGTCCTCGATTATGCGTAATGCTGGATTTAACGATACTAACAAATCCGTCCTCACTCACATACTATTTATTGGGAAAGACTGTTCAAGAAACATGGCTAAAGACTCTGTTGACCTTCTTACTATTGAGAACGTCTCCAAGTCCTTCAACGGACGGTGCGTTCTGAAGAACATCAGCGCCAAGCTTACCACTGGGAAGATACTAGGGCTCGTAGGAAAGAGCGCCGCAGGAAAGAGCGTTCTGATCCACATGCTGAGAGGCAGCGAGGAGTATGCGCCTGACAAAGGACGCGTTCTGTATCACGTCAACCACTGTAAGAAATGCGGCGATCTGGACCTGCCGTTTCCCGGCGTCCCTTGCGTCAAGTGCGGGGGAGAGACCGAGACCATCACAGTCGACTTCTGGAAGCTCAAGGAAGACGACCCCATAAGGTCCGCCGTCAAGGCGCATGTCGCCATCATGCTCCAGAGGACGTTCGCCCTCTTCGGTGACAAGACCGTGATCGAGAACGTCATGGAAGCCGTCACCCCCGACTATCAGGGAGAGAAAAGGGTCAGCCGCGCCATCGAGATGATCGAGGCCGTCAACATGACCCACAGGACGACCCACATCGCGAGGGACCTGTCCGGAGGAGAGAAGCAGCGCGTGGTCATGGCCAGGCAGCTCGCCAAGGAGCCTCTGTTCTTCCTCGCCGACGAGCCTACCGGAACCCTCGACCCTACCACCGCCGAGATCGTGCACCAGTCCCTGATCGACTACGTCCGCAGGATGAACATCTGCATGGTCTTCGCGTCCCACTGGCCCGAGGCCATCACCAGGATGGCCGACGAGGCCATCTTCCTGAACGCCGGAGATGTCAAGATGCAGGGCGACCCGGCTAAGGTCACCGAGCTGTTCATGAAGGACTACCACTTCGAGAAGCAGGCTGCAGGGAAGCTCGGAGAGCCCATCATCAAGCTCGAGGACGCCAAGAAGCACTACTTCTCCGTCGTCAGGGGAGTCGTCAAAGCCGTCGACGGCGTCACCTTCGACATCAAGGAGAGGGAGGTCTTCGCCCTGATCGGATACTCCGGAGCAGGAAAGACCACCACCTCCCGTATGATCGCCGGAATGACCCCCGCCACCTCCGGCAAGGTCTCGATCAAGATCGGAGACGACTGGGTCGATATGTCCGAGAGCGGATTCGCGGGCAAGGGAAGGGCGACCCCCTACATCGGGGTCCTCCACCAGGAGTACACCCTGTACCCGTTCGACACCGTCCTTCAGAACCTCACCACCTGCATAGGCATGAAGATGCCCGCGGAGCTGGCCAAGGTCAAGGCCATCCAGGTCCTTCTGAGCGTCGGATTCCCCAAGGAGACCATCGAGAACACGCTCTACGCCTATCCCGACTCCCTCTCCGTCGGAGAGTGCCAGAGGATCGCGTTCGCCCAGGTGCTCATCAAGGAGCCCCGCATCATCATCCTCGACGAGCCTACCGGAACCATGGACCCGATCACCAAGACCATCGTCGCCAAATCCGTCATCAGAGCCAGGGAGACCCTTGGAGAGACGTTCATCGTCGTCAGCCACGACATGGACTTCGTGATGAACTGCTGCGACCGCGCCGCCTTCATGAAGAACGGTACCGTCGTCTCCATCGGCGAGCCCGAGGCCATCCTCGAGGAATTCAACATGGAGCCAGTACCCGAAGGTGAAGAGATTTGAAGCAGAAGATGGGAAGGCACCTCAGCTTCGTCGAGTGCAGGGAGTCGATGGGACTGGGTGTCGGAGGAGGGCTCGCCCAGAGAGCCACTATATCCGAGTCCGGGAGAGACGTCGTGGCGGTAGCCATGGGTCCCGGTAGGAGGCACATCACCAAGCCGGTGTGCGAGATCACGTACGCGCTTCGCGAGGAAGGCATCGATACCAGCGTCCTCGTCGTGAACGCGGGCTCGGGAGTCCCTGCGGACGCTCCCGACATGACCACCGGGTCCTGCTTCGGTCTCGACCCCATAGAGGTCGAGAGGATACAGCAGTACAAGGTGGCGCTGATCCATCTGGGAAACGTCAGGGCCCATATCATCTACAAGGCCAGGCTGATCCTCAGGAACGTCAACATCCCCGCCATAGTCGTGGCCCAGTGCCCTATCGACTTCGAGGATTTCGCCGCCGTCGGGATCAAGACCTCCCAGGTCATGCCTCCGGACGACAAGATCCAGACCAAGGGGGAGATTGTCCACATAGTCACCGGAGTCGTCAGGGGAGTCACCTGCACGCAGGACAAGCTGGACGAGATAGTCTCGAAGGTGCAGTCGATGCTTCCGGAGCGTGAGTTCTGATGCAGGTCATAGTCAACGGAAAAGAGAAGAAGCTCAAGGCTGGAGCGACCCTCAAGACGGCCATCGCCGGGGAGCCCTACGAGAAGGGTGCCCTGGTTTCTGTTTTCCTTTCGGAGGAGAAGGTCGTCAAGGAGACCAGCGACTTCGAGATAGTCACCGAGGCCGGGACCATGGTCATGCGCCTCAACGACTCCCCTCTCGCGAAGATGTGGAGGGACAAGGTGGCCATGTCCATGAACGGGGTGAACACCAGATGGGTCACCCACGACATCGTCGCCTTCGGCTCGTTCCCCACGGACCTCGAGGTCGACAGGAACACCTATCACTATTCTACCTACGACTGCTTCTTCGCCCTGGGAGGCTTCGACAACCACACCACCTACATCATGGTGGCCAGGGACAGCCACAACGGTTCCTACGGGGCCGGACAGGGCATAATCGGAAGGATAACCGTCGGAAGGCACATCCTGGACAGCATCCGCGAGGGCGACAGGATCACCGGAGTCCGTCCGCTGATGTCCGAGACCAGCACCGAGAACGTCATCGTCACCGACGACCTCTCCTACAAGCTGGAGGAAGGCTACAGGGTGGAGACCGCGGTCAACATCGACCTGGACGAGGCCTCTCCCGAGACCGCCGAGCACCTTCTGGTCCTTTCCAGCAAGGGATACATCAAGGCCTCCGAGGTCACCGGGAGCTTCATCTCCTGCTCGGACGACCTGGACGTCACCATCCCCTCCGAGCACATCGACATCAGGGACAGGGGGTCCGTTGCCGTCAGGAATAACGGGGTCGGAACCGGCCGTCTCTTCCTGTACAAGGAGAGGAGGCAGCTGTCCCCGTCGCATACCAACGCAGGGAAGCTGACCCAGGGGATGTCCATTCTGTCCCACGTGAAGGCTGGAGACAGGTTCACAGTCCAGACCAACCCTCCCCGCGCGCTCTCCGTCGGATTGACCCAGGCCGCAGGCGCGGAGTTCCTCAAGGCCGCCGGCATCAAGCAGGTCAGGACCGGGGACGTCTCGGACGACGCCATAATAGCGGAACAGACTCCCGAGCATACCATGGCCGCCCTCAAGGCGGGAGAGGTGGAGACCTTCGGAGTCCCCAGGGACAGGGTCTTCAAGATCAAGCTCAGCGAGGACGACCCTGTCAGCGTCATGTACTTCAGGAAGATCACCGGGCTCAACCACAAGCCTGTGGGCATGCTGAAGGTCCAGTTCACCTTCGAGGGCCTCCCGATGGTCACCTTCTACGGGGACGAGATGAAAGGGAAGAACCTCTACCCCCAGGACCCGTTCAAGAAGGTCAAGAAGGGAGACATAGGCCTCACCAACCAGGCGAGGCCACATCACGGTCTGATCGGCATAAGGCTGCAGGACAGCAAGGAGTACGGACCCACCGGAGAGGAGCCCTACGGAACAAACATCATCGGAAAGTTCGTCGACGACCTGAAGAAGCTGATGGACGGACTGAGCGAGGAGGATATCGTCTACATCACGGAGGAAAGCTTATGAGCGAATCCAGAGAGACCAGGCTATTCATGATCTCCCCCAGGTCGATGCTCACGCCGGACCAGCTCGTGCGCATGGTGCACGCGTTCGGCGAAGAGGCCCTGATCAAGGAGACCTGCTACGGATGTCTTGTCGAGGGCCCCAGGGAGCTCGTCCTCAAGATACGCGACAAGGTGAGGGAGGAGTACCGCAACGAGGTCTTCACCAAGATCAGAGCATACCCGTGCAGCGACCCCAGGAGGTGCCGCGCACAGCACGGTACCAGGCCCGGGTTTGCCCAGCTCGAAGAGGAGTGGGCGCTGCTCGCAAGGGTGCAGCACGGCCTGAACGAAGTGGACAAGGGAGCGAAGTACGTCGCTCCGGAAGCGAAGAAACGCATTTCGGTAAACGATTTCAAGAAGATTTGCGAGGTAGAATGATGAAGGTCTTCATAGATCCGCCAAACAGCCTGGTCCTTTTCGACCTGGTGGAGAGGTTCGGACACGAGCCGCTCAGCACTATGGCGGCCATTCAGGAGAGGGTGGACAACATCGAGGTCGATATGCCGCCCATGAACGTCACCCTTGACGATGTCGTCAAAGGACTGAAATACGCAGGAGTGGAGGTCCCCTCGGGAGTGAGGGGAAGGCTGGCCATGTGGGGTCCGCTCATCGAGGAGGCCGACGCGGCCATCGTCATGGATGACTGTCCCTACAGCTTCGGCTGCGTGGGATGCGAGAGGTCCAACCTCATGGTGAAGTACCTGCTGAAGAGGCGCGGCATCCCGGTGCTCCGCGTGAGCTACCCCGAGGACGACAAGCAGGCAGTGAACTTCGTCGCCCAGACCAAGGAGTTCCTGGAGGGATTGCAGTGACCATAAAGATAGCACAGCTCTCATGCGGAACGGAATACAGCAGCATCCAGTACGAGATCGAGAAGGCGGCCAGGTCGGTCGGCGCGAAGATCGTGTACCCCGACGTCTCATCCGCCGAGATCGACGAGGCGGTGAAGAGGTTCGGATTCGTCCCCCGCTCGCCCCAGCTCAAGCTCATGATTGCAAGGGCCGTCAGGCTCGCCGACGGCAAATACGACGCTGACGCGGTGTTCATCACCACCTGCTTCAGGTGCGCGGAGGCCGCTCTGGTCAGGAACGAGCTCAGGAGGTTCATACAGGAGAACACCAGGCTCCCTGTCGTCACGTACTCCTTCACCGAGAGGCTGAAGGCGTCCCAGCTGCTCACCAGGATGGAGGCCCTGGTCACCATCGTCACCAGGAAGGAGCTCCTCTCCAGGGAGAGGCAGACCGGCATCACCGTCGGACTGGACTCCGGGTCCTCCACCACCAAAGCGGTGGTCATGGAGAACAACAAGATCATCGGAAAGGACTGGACCCCGTCCGGAGACGTCGTGGCGTCCGCTACCACCGTCCTCGAGAACGCCCTCAAGATGGCGGGGATCGAGATGAAGCAGGTGGAGGCCATCGGAACGACCGGATACGGACGTTTCACTCTCGGAGACCACTTCGGCGCCAAGCTCGTCCAGGAGGAGCTAACAGTCAACTCCAAAGGAGCCGTATGGCTCGCCGACAAGCAGAGGGGTGAGGCCACGATCATCGATATCGGAGGAATGGACAACAAGGCCATCACCGTCAGGGACGGGGTCCCCGACAACTTCACCATGGGCGGAATCTGCGCCGGAGCGTCCGGAAGGTTCCTCGAGATGACCTCCAAGAGACTCAAGATCGACGTCACCCAGCTCGGCGCTCTCGCCGACAAGGGAGACTGGAGGAACGCCAAGATGAACTCCTACTGCTCGGTCTTCGGTATCCAGGACCTGGTCACCACCCTCGGAGAGGGAAAGAGGTTCGAGGATGTCGCGGCAGCCGCATGCCATTCCGTCGCGGAGCAGGTGTACGAGCAGCAGCTCCAGGAGATAGACGTCAGGCATCCGATCATCCAGGTCGGAGGAACCTCGCTGATCTCCGGACTGGTCACCGCCATCGGAGAGATACTCGGAGAGGCGCCCATAGTGCCTCCCGACTCCCAGTACATCGGCGCGGTCGGAGGGGCTCTGCTCAGTTCCGGATTCCTGTGAGGGGTCTTCCATGGAAATAGAGGTAATAGGCGACGACGGGTTCGGGAACGACGCGTACTCCCACCTGTTCGACGATATAATGAGCGACCTGAACAAGGCCGTCCTCATAGAGAAGGCGAAGCTGGTCCTCAGGCCCGAGACCCCTCTGTTCGTGTTCTCCATCGTCCTGAAGGCGGAGCCTACGGTCAAGACCATACCCGACGTGTCCAACGTGAGGGTGGAGGCAAACAACATCCACCTGACCATAGTGCAGGAGCGCTACGCCCCCGCCATCCTCTCCTCCCTGTGGGGGAAGTACGGCAGGAGGGCGGTCGTCCAGCAGACCCGTTTCGACCTCGACGTCATCGGAGCCAAGGAGGAGGAGATCGCACAGATTGTCGTCTCCTCCGGCGAGGAGGACAAGCGCGAGATCCTGGGCGCCATCTGGAGGACCATGCCCGAGGGCATAAAGAACCGCAAGGTCCTGATGGACGGGAACGTGATCACCGTGGTCGCCACCGAGGAGATCATGCGCCCGGAGATGATCAAGGAAGGCCAGGCGGTCCACGAGGGGATGGGAGGTGCCGAGGTTGTTTGAGGTCATGATGTACGACGGAGGAGTCTACCGTTCCGAGGAGCTCTTCGAGATGATCGAGGACGTCGGAGGGGTGGTCCTCCAGAAGAACAGGAGCTCCCAGATGCTCATGGTCACCATGTCCATCCCCGGAGAGGACAGGGAGGCCATCACCAAGCTGTGCACCGAGATCGGAGGGGTCGTCAAGGATGTCCCTCTGGCGGGAACCGAGATCGCGGTCGTGGGGCCGACTCTGGGAAGGCATCACATGCCCCACCCCATCTGCGACATCGCCGAGGAGTTCAGGAGGTACGGATCCGTCACCGTCGTCATGGGAATGGCGAGGGGAAGAGGAAAGGCCACCGCCCAGATCTCCGCCGTCGAGAGAGGCATCATCGAGGAGTACGACGCAGTGGTCTTCATGATGGGCAACTTCAAGGCCTGCGTCGAGAAGAAGGCCGAGCTCGTCGAGGGCATCCACATTCCCACCATCCTCGTATCGGGCCCCCACCCCGACGGAGTGGAGGACAAGTGCGAGGCGGTCATCTCCGGAGTGGGACGCAAGGCGTCGAGGATGAGGACTCCCCCCGAGAGGAAGAAGCTCGACGAGATCGCGGACACTATGGAGGCCGTCCTCCGCGACAAGAAGCGCAGCCTCGAGGAGGACCCGCTGTTCGTCCATCCTGCAGAGGTCAAGCAGATCCTCGAGAACTACGAGCCTATAGACATGTGCCTCAGGCCTGCTCCGATGGTGCTCCACCTGGACGGGCTGAGGGTCAAGATCCCATATAGCGAGCACAAGGAGTACCTTGAGAACGTCGAGGTCTTCGGCCGCAAGCTGGGAGAGGTGGCGGACATCGCCCCCTCGAAGATCGACGACAGCAGCATCATCATCCGCATCAAGACTCGCTCGCAGGTCGCGGACGAGGACGCCGCGAAGAAATGACCGTACGCAGGGGCACATACGCGCTCCTTATCGCCCTCGGCTCCGACTCCGTCCTGGACGTCGGGGCCCTGGGCGAGGTCCCTTTCCTTTCTGGATGCTACTGCTATGTGGGCAGCGCCATGGGCGGGCTCGACCAGAGGGTGTCGAGGCACATCTCCAAGGACAAGAAGGTCAGATGGCACATAGACAGGCTCACGATGGCCGCCGACAGCGTCGAGGCGTACGAGTCCTATCCCGACTACGTCCCGGAGTGCGAGCTCGCCAGGATGGCCGAGGAGGCCGGCATGGAGCCCTTCGCTCCAGGGTTCGGATGCTCCGACTGCCACTGCAGGACCCATCTCTTCAGGACTGACGAGGCGTCTTTCCGCAGGTTCAAGGAAGCCGCGAAGCTGGCGGATTTCAAGAGATGATCCGTGCAAGTTTATCAAAAAAGAAACCCGTTCGGAAGCCTTCTCGGGTCGCGAGGTGCTGGACAGACATCTCTTACTTAAATATTATTCGAAAAAATCATTAGTAATCCGTTGACGCCGACGAACTCTCATAGCCAAACTTTTTAATTAACCATGTTCTACCCGAACCCATTATTATCCATTCAACTGAATGGAGGTCGAGAACCAAATGAAATGCATAGGAGCAGACAACTCTAAGGTGACGCCCGACGTCATCAACCAGATCGTCACAGCCATCGGAAAAGCCACTGTAACCGACGGCGTCGCGGTCTTCAAGCCCTCCGAAGAGACCGACATCTGCAAAGCGATCCCCAAGATCCTCGAAGCCGGAGCCGGAGTAGTTCCTCTCGCCAGGAAGAAGGACTGCAACAAGGGGGACGTCTTCGTCGACATGTCCGACATGACCTCCATCCTCAACATCGACGCCGTCGCCATGACCGTCAAGGTCCAGGTCGGATGCAAGATCGCAGACCTCGAGGCCGCTGTCAACGAGAAAGGACTCACCCTCGGAGCGTACCCCGGAGGAGCCGACGCAACCGTCGAGGACTTCGTCTACGTCGAGGACGCCGTCATCGGATCCTACAAATACGGAACCATCAAGGACTGCATCTACAACGTCTACGCCGTCGACTGCAACGGCGAGGCCTTCGAGACCGGGTACGACAACATCGGATACTACATGTCCGGATACAACCTGACCCAGACGATGGTCGCCTCCTATGGAAGGCTCGGAATCATCGACGCCGTCACCCTCAGGCTGTCCCCCCTCGGAATCATCAAGGCCGTCGCATACACATTCCCCGACCTCGCTTCCATGCAGGCCGCTTACATGAAGCTCGTCCAGGAGCCCTCCGTCAAGCCCCTGCACATCTCCTTCAACGCCACCAAGAAATGCACCAGGATCGCGTTCCAGGGCAAGGAGGAATTCGTCAACGCTGATATCGAGATCCTCGACGCCATCATGGCCGATGCCGGCGCTTCCAAGGCTGGAGAGTTCGACTGGTCCACCATCGTGACCTGCGACTGCGTCAACCCCAAGCTCACCACATTCTACCTGCCTCTCAAGAACCTCGCAGCGTTCCTCGACTGCGCCGTCGCCTCCGGAACCATCGCCGGAAGCATCCCTGACCGCAGCACCGCCGCCGTCAAGATCGCTGGAGAGCCCGCCAAGGAGACCATCGACGCCCTCGCCGACAAGGCCGAGGAGCTCGGAGGAAGGTCGTCCTCCAGGTGCTTCAGCAAGTACCGCGACGAGTCCACCAACGCTTTCGCCAGGAGGATCGAGCAGGGATACATGGGAGCATCCGTCGAGGACGTCCACCTGGACCGCGAGATCACCGACGCCATCATCGAGAAGATCAAAGCCATCGTCGGAGAGAAGAACGTCTCCACCACCGACATGGACAGGATCCTGTACGGACATGACATGGCTCCTCTCCCGAAAGAGGCCGGAATGGCTTTCAACAACATGCCCGACGTCATCGTCAGGCCTGTCACCCCCGAGCAGATCTCCGAGGTCGTCAAGCTCGCTTACAAGCACGGAATCCCTGTGATTCCCAGAGGAAACGCCTCTTGGGGACTCGGAGGATGCATGCCTACCGCAGGAGGTATCCTTATCGACATGCCTTCCAAGATGAACAAGGTCCTCGAGGTCAACACCGAGGAGCTCTACGTCAAGGTCCAGGGAGGATGCACTTGGAAGAACCTGCTCGAGGCCTGCATGAAGAAGGGATACATCATCGGATCCTATCCCTCCTCGTTCCCCGCAGGAACCGTCGGAGCCTGGATCGCCACCAACGGTATGGGAGTCGGCTCCATCAAATACGGATCCGCCAAGGACAACGTCCTCAATTCCGTGTTCATCGTCGACGACGGTTCCATCGTGACCACCGGATTCGACAACATGGGATCCTACAGGGCCTCCTACAACCTCAACCAGTTCTTCTCCGGAGCGGAGGGAACTCTGGGAGTCATGGCCACCGTCACCTTCAGGATTTACCCCATGGGCAAGATCAGGCCTCTGGCATACGAGTTCGACACCCTCAAGGCGATGAACGAGCCCATCCAGGACACTCTCGCCGATCCGTCCGTCAAGCCTCTGCACATCGCCTGGTCCGACTATCTCCACTTCGAGGGACAGAGGAAGGCCGGATGGCACGCTCCCGACGTTACCAACCTCTGGCTCGTCACCCTCCAGGGAGACGACAAGCACAACGAGCTCGAGGAGGCATTCTTCGACGCCGTCGCCGACAAGTACGGCGGAAGGAAGATCGCTTACGAGATCGCCGAGCACGAGTGGGAGGAGAGGTGCTACGAGTTCAGGGCAAGGCACATCGGAGTCGGAGAGATTCCCGCCGAGGTCATCGTCCCCGCCCACGACTGGGGCGAGTTCACCGACAGGTGCTACGAGGGATTCGAGGAGATGAAGATGGAGGCCGGAGGAATCATCGGAGTCATGGTCGACAGGTCCACCACCCTGTTCATGCCCTACTACTTCAAGGACGACGAGATGCTCACCGGAATGCTCTCCTTCGGATTCAACTTCTACCTCGGAGACATTGCCGCCAAGTACGGCGGAAGGAGCACCGGTCTCGGCGTGTTCTTCGCCTGGAACCTCGACAACATCCACAGCGCAGCCACCGTCGGAAAGATGAGGGAGCTCAAGACCGTCCTCGATCCTCACGACGTCGTCAACCCCGGACACGTGGTCTGCGGATCCACCAGGTTCGGAATCAACCTGACCAAGGGTCTGATGGGACTCGGAAGCTCTCTCATGCAGGTCATGAAGAAGATCATGCCTAACGACAGAGCCTTTAAGTACAACAAGGAGAGGTTCAGATACAACGATCTCGAGGAGATGAAGACCCTCGACAGGGTCCACACCCTCGGCGACGGAACCCAGTGACCATAAACTTCCGTCCTCCTTCGGGAGGGCGGGCCTTTTTATTTTAATATTTTAATTGTTCGCTTTTTTAATCCTGCATTCCGTGTGCGGGATGGACATGAGTCGAAGTTGGATTCATCATCCTCGTACATTATGATTCTATACGGATTTTCGGGTAGCAAATTCGTGTTTTACTTTAAATATAACCAGAATCATAAAAGACAGGGTGGTTCGGATTCCTGCAGACCCCAAAGCTCGCATTCTCGGAAATCTCAAGAGATCCGTGGAGACATGGGACTTCGCCCTGATGGAGAAGAGCGTCGATCAGGCGATGAAGGCAGGGATACCGGCGGAAGAGATAATGGAGGAAGGGCTCGGCAAAGGGATGGAGTCCATCAGCAAGCTCTTCGACAACGCCAAGATCTATCTTCCTCAGGTGATGGCCGCCTCAAGGACCGTAGAAGGCGCTCTGAAGAAGCTCGAGCCTATCTTGAACTCCGATACCACCATGTACCGCGGGACCATCGTGATGGGCTCTGTTGAGGGCGACATACACGAAATCGGGAAGAACGTCTGCTGCGCCATGCTCCGCGGAGCGGGGTACAAGGTGATCGACCTCGGACCCGACGTCTCTCCCGAGGATTTCATGAAGGCTGCCGAGGAGAGCTCGGCGGACATCGTGGCCGGATCGGCTCTCATGACCACCACGCTCAAGATGCAGCAGAGGATGGTCAAGGCGGCGAACGAGGAAGGCTCCACGGTGATGATGATATTCGGCGGGGCTCCATGCAGCAAGGAATGGGTGGAGAAGATCGGAGGAGACGGGTATTCCGCATCCGGGACTGAGATCGTGACTCTTGTCAACAGCCTTATGAGCCGGAAGTCGAACTGAGCATCGATAGCTGTTAAAGGTGCCAGTTAACCATTTTTATGTAATGGTGGACATTATTTTTTCGATAGAAATATAAGAGGGTACTTGGTAATGTAAGATTACGAGTCGGATTTTTTATCCGCTCGTATGTGTGACATAGAAAAAAATCGAGATAAGCTCGAGGCGCCTCGGTCCCGGCGTGAACAACTACCTAAAAGGACGCAGCGTGACACAGTTCCGTCCGACGTACTCCTGTGTCAATGGCGCAGGAGGATCCGCCCAAGCTACAAATTCGCATTTGTTTTCCTCCTTTGGGCGGATAACCTATCGTATTGTTTTTAATATTCGATCATTTCTGATAGTAAACTTTTTTATACTGTCTGTTTTGGAGGCTTTAAAAAATAAAATCTTTCGGGCAAAGTTATAAACGAGTAGAACATAACTCGAATCGTTAAGATGGCTGCACGCAGGTACGTCGATGTTTTTGAGGCCTACGACCGTTTCACCCAGGGTTCCAAGGTCGATGAGAAGGATTGGGACTACAACATCATCCCTAATGCAGCCGCGCTCATGAAGAGCCGCTACGAGCTCGATTTCGGCGACAACATCGTTCCGGAAGATCCGGACATCGCCGACAGGTTGTTCCTGGCAGGCGTCGACATGCTCCTTGAGACCGGTATCTACAACATCGATCTCGGACGTGTGATGCACATAGACGAGGACGAGCTCTACGAAGGCATCAAGATGGCCCCAAGGAAGCTGACCCTCGGCCATGGCAAGGACAAGTGCAAGTGCAAAGCCCGCGTCGGGAACTCCAAGAAGCGGCCGATCATCCAGGGAGGTCCCACCGGGGCCCCCATGTCCGAAGACATCTTCACCTCTCTGATCCAGTCCTACGCCGAGGAGCCCATGGTCGATGCCGTCGTCAGCGGCGTTCTGGAGACCGTGGACGGCCATCAGGTGCTCACCAACTCTCCTTGGGAGATCAAGGCCACCATGGCCGAGGTCAGGTACGTACGCGAGGCCGTAGCCAACGCAGGAAGGCCCGGGATGGGCATCTAGGGGCCTCAGACCCCGCTGTCTCCCAACGGACGTCTGGCGGCCGGTCTGGGCCAGAACGGGATGAGATACTACGATCCCCACGAGTGCTCCCAGCTCAACGAGCTCAAGGTGGATATGGGTGTTCTGAACATCATCTCTGGATGGCATTCTGCAGGGGATGTGATCATAGTGGAGCAGATGCCCATGTTCGGAGGATACGCCGGGGGCATCGAGGAGACCGCGATATGCGACGTAGCGACCACTCTGGCGTCTTTCGCGGTGTTCAACGGCGACATACACCTCGACGGCCCAATCCACATCAGATGGGGGACCACGACGACCAGGGAGACGCTCCAGGTGGCATCGCATGCGGCCGCCGCTCTGGATTACAACACCGATCTGCTCCTGGCCAACCAGTACTACACGATGGCCGGTCCCTGCACCGAGATGTGCCTTCTGGAGACCGCCGCCCAGGCCATCGCTGACACCGCGTCCGGAAGGGAGCTCCTGTCCGGCGTGGCTTCTGCGAAGGGAGTCTCGATTGACAGGGCCACAGGGCTTGAAGCGAGGATGCTGGGAGAGGCTTCCGCCGCCACCTGCGGAATGGAGATCCCCGAGGTCAACAAGATCCTGGACAAGGTCGTCTCGAAGTACGAGATGAACTTCTTCAACGCTCCTCTGGGGAAGACCTACAGGGAATGCTACAACGTCGACGAGTCCACCCCGTCCAACGAGTACCTCAACATTTACGACACAGTCCTGGACACCCTGTCGGACTGCGGCCTCGGCTTCTGAAGAGCTCGACGCAGTCTCCTGCCTTCTCGAGGACGATCATGGAGGGGTCGGCATCCCTCCACATCTTCTCGTTTCCGCTTCCTGTCAGGACGCCTGCGAAACGGGCTCCGGCGCCATGCGCGGACATGTAGTCGGTGATGTTGTCGCCGATGTACAGGATCTCCGACGGGTCCACCTCCAGCAGCTCTGCGAACTCCTTCATGGCTACCGGCGAGGGCTTGGCGTTGTCGTAGAACGAATGGTCCCTTCCCATCACGACGTCGAACCCGTCCCTTGTGCCGGTGTGACCGAGGGCGAGGTTCGCGTAGCGGAGGCTTCCGCGGGTCAGGAGGCCGGTCTTGAGACCCATGGATCTGAGCTCGGCAAGGCATTCCTTGGAGCCTGGGTAAGGCACAGCCTCGTCGACGAACTCGATCTCCACCTCAGTGAACGCCTTGTCTATCTCTTCGCTGATCGCAAGGAACTCGTCCTCGCGTCCGTGGGCAGCCAGCCAGTCCTTGATGGGCCAGCGGGGCCTCTTGATGAACGTCTCTCTGTACACATCGTCGAAGGGCACGCTGTGGGCTTCCAGGACCTTCTTGTCGGCCTCTCCGAGCTTGACATAGTCGACGTGGGTCTTGAGGAAGGTCCCGTCCAGGTCGAATCCAACCGCTTTGACTCCTTCCATCATGGTATCATTCGCGGATCGGTGGCCATATGCCCCTGAGCCTTCCTCCCTCCCTTTCAGGGTCCATAGTGCTGACCTCCAGCCCGGGGACGACCATTCTGACAGTGGGGATCCCGAGCTCGGGACGGGTGAGGTCCACCGCCGCCACCATGTCGAATCCGCAATCCATGAGCCTTCCCAGGACCACTTCGATGTCGTCCAGGACGTATGGGGTCGATTTGTCCTCCATCTCCTCCAGGGCGATCTTCTTGGGCCCGTCGGAATACCACAGGCGGTTCACCTGCTTGATCTTGTCATATCCCATCTCCTGGGTGACCTTCTGGAGCTGGGCGTTTATCTTGGAGCCGTGCTTGTGCGTGGCTCTGCTCTGGGCGACCTCGGTGATGGCCCTGACAGCGGCTATCTCGGGGTTCAGATGGGTTCCTACGCCTATGGTCAGCATCTCCGGGTCCTTGGTGCGAACGTCGTCCGCCGCCGCTCCGATGGTGGGTATGCCGATGTCAGTTGTGAGGTCCTTGAGATGGATCTCTATTCCCTGGTCGGCGAACTTGGCCAGCAGCTGCCCAGGAACGGATTCCTCGTTCTCGACCACCACGTCCGCGTTGCAGGTCTCCCTGTATTCCGCGATGGACCAGGCGTCCCTTTCGATGTCCTCGAAAAGGGCGTGGAGTATGGCCTCCTCCAGGGTGTTCCCGGAGGCGATCCCGTTGGTGTGCCATCTGAAGAGCTGGTAGTCTCCGTCGGGAGTGTACGGATAGTACACCGCGCAGGCCGGAACCCATATGGGACATCCTCTGAACATCTCGAACCCCTCGGTCCAGGCTATCTGCTGGCCCTCGAGGTGGTCCAGGACCCTCAAAGGAAGGATGAGGTCCTTGGGGTCGATCGTGAGCATGACGTCGCAGGCCTGCTCGTACGTGCCGTAGACAACCTCGTCCGAGTCGCGCTGCTCCGCGCTGTATCTCTCGATGGATTCCATCACCGCGGAGGCTTCGGCCTGGTCGGGAGTGGCTCCCTTCCCGTTGTAGAATTTGGGCTTTCCGAGGGCGGTCTGGCCGCGCCTTACGGAGTATACGGGTATCCCCACGTTGTCCTTGCCTGTAATGTCCTCAGGAGCGTCCAATCCGGCTCTCTCTAGAAGCGGGATGACCTGCTTCAGAGTCTCCTCTGGCGGTTTGATGCGGATTCCCGAGTCTGGCGAGTACTTAGGGCAGCGGTTGAGGATCATGAGTGCTCGTTCCGCTGATGGATTCTAGGTACTTATGAATGATTGAAACTCCAACTCCCGATTTTGATGGTATACATCCCTCGATTGATGCTCTTTCTCCAGGTGCCTGTATGTCTGGCAATGTCCCGATCAACGTCGGGACAGTTATACCGCCATTGTGGTATAACCGATGGGCGGCCTGCCCCAGGCCGCCGACAGCCGCGGGAAATCAACAAATACCCAGAGCGCGGCTCCGCTCA
>JAEEGF012280837.1_pt1 | contig 49677 bp, 46 predicted proteins | sample 9134171 | NCBI WGS metagenome assembly JAEEGF01 (sample SAMN16246542, study PRJNA631951) | gut metagenome | biome: gut microbiome; feature: rumen; material: AP-attached | host: Bos | place: Iran: Karaj | collected 2018-10
GGGCGGAGGACTACCCTCGACGGGGAGGCTGTCGGCCAGCCACTCCACGACGAGATCGTCGAAACAGATGCTGAGCTGCTGCCATAAGGTGTCGCTGAGGGTCAGCTGACGCTCCTGCCGTTGCGCCACCGTGAGGGTCTCCACACGCTGACGGTGGCTGCGACAGGCGGTGAGGGGGAAGAGGATCATCAGGAGCACGGCCACCAAAGGAATAGATCCCAAGCTGGACCGAATCCGCTCAACGCTCAACTTCGAACTCTCAGCGGTTGCCTTTTTGCTGCTGTAAACGCTTGCGCACAGGGCAATCGCTACTATCAGAACAGTCATTAATACTTTCGATGGCATCTTTCAATTCTTTTACTTCGGTTCGCAATTGGTTAACTTCGGCCTCCAGTGGTTTCACTATCAGCTCACGAAACTTCTCGGCAAGCTCGGCAACCAAGTCGAGGTACTTGCGAGCATTGTCGGCCTTCAGATTCTCAATTTCCTGCTTGTGTCTGCGACCAGAAACGAACCAGCCACAGCCACCCAACAGTGTAAGGATGCCAAGAATAATGGCAGTAATATCTATGGTATTCATACGTTGCTCGACGGGCTGAGGTAAATGCTCTTCTTGTTGATGCCGCCATACGAGTTGGCACTTGCGAGGAAAGCTTCATCACTTTGATAGTGTGACAAGATGTCGCTCACCACCGTCATGCGCTGGGTCGAGACCTGTGTGCTACCATCGTCCAGATCGCGGCTGTGGATCCACGAACCACCGGCATTGCTCAAAGCGGTGTTCATGCCCAGACACCCGCTCACCGTGCTGAAGCCGAGGGCAGAGGTCACATCCCACAGCTTGGTTTGGTCGGTAAGGCTCAGCACCACGCGTTCCGATGCCATCGTGGCGCGAGGCACGCCCTCCGGGTCCACATACTGTTCACCGTAGAAGAAGGTGATTTGATCCAAAGCCTCATAACCACGGTTGTTTTGCATGATGGCCTGCGAAAAGTCGGCCACCGTGGTGTCGGCGTCGATCGTCAGACCGCCAAGACCAAGGTTGGTAGCCAACACGCCATTGGCGTTGACAGCGATGCCGATAGGGTCGAGGTTGCCACGGCTGTACTGGTAGTTACCCAACACGCAACCGCCGCATTTGCTTTCCTGCTTGGTGATGTAAACAGGGTGAATGCCGTAATTCACCTGAATGTAAATGTTGTAATCATTCTGACCAGGAGCCTTGTCGGCAAAGGCATTGGTGATTCTGTGGTCAAACAGGCGGAAGTTAGCACCGAGGTTGCCCATCTGGCAGCGCATGTCGGCTTGTGCTTCGCTGCGACGACCAGTACGACGTGGGTTGCGGGCCAACACCGTACCGTTTTCCGTTTCGCGGACGTGAATACCGTCAATCAACGTTCCGCTAGTGTGTCTTAAAAGACCATTGTGTTTTGCCATTTTTTTCTTCCTTTCTTTGTTTTTTTTGTTGATGATTTGTTTTTAGATGTTCTTGATTTCGGTATAACCGTTAGTCCCGACAACCTGCCTCAGAATACGATGACGGTTGCCGCCCGTACGTTTGTAGCTCACGTGGATGAAATGGGGGTTCAAGTCTGAGCCATTGGTGTAGATGATCAGCTGGTCAAACTTGCCCTGCTGGACGATGATCTTTGCCAGCTGATGGTTCTCTTCGGGCGAACCCGCCGTGATGTCGGCAGCTTCGCCTTGGATGTGTTGGCTTGCACGCACACCACCTACGGTTGTGTTGTGTAGGGGGCAGCGGAAGCCCGAGTTCACGTAGATGGGTTTGCCGTAATGTTCGCGGGCAGGGTCGAGAATGTTGTCAACCAGTGCCTCGATGTTGGCATCCACATCGTTGGGAGCACGCTTCACGGCAGTGGTGAGGCGGCACTCCTTGCAACGCTGCTGCTTGTTCTCACGATAGCAGCGAATCATCTCTTGTTTGGTGAAATACTTCATAATCTTTATAAGTTTTAGTGAGTTAAACATGCTTTTCCGACAATACTATATTCTCCTACTTTCCTTGTTTTCCGCCACCCCTGCTGCAAATAGTTTCACTCCCTCTTGGTAACAAAAAGGGCTTGCACGTTTTCAGCACAAACCCTGTCATTATTCAATTGATTACAGATAGTCTCATTTCCTCTTTCGCCTACCTTTCTGCAATTTATTTTTCACGTTTCGAATAGGCTTGTCTCCACCCATTCGCAATCGCATCAGCCTTCCGTCCCTAGTTCTCACAATAGCTGGTTTCCCATCCACCATCTTGACAACATCCAAGCCTAATCCTTCCGTTTCGATGGTTTCCCGTCCTATCGGCTCTTTTTTGGCATAGTATTTCCCAGCCACTTTCATTTGGGTCTTGTTACGGCCTATAGATATGCCAGGTTTGAATAACATAATCCTATCGGATGCTGCTGTCCGATTCTTAATGGCTGCCCGTTTCCTGACTGTCACAGCCATTTTTGTTGGTGCCGACGGCTCAGCGTCTTCTACTTTGTCAGCGACTTGAGCGTTGAGGCTATCCACAAGCTTCATCATTTGGGCCATGTGGTCTTCTCTTGTTGTACCCCATGCAGCGTACAGCTTCTGCATGTGTTTTTCGTCTTTACGATCCATAATGCTCCTATAATTTGTTTACTTTTCTTTTCAGTCTTTTCTGCAGGCGATCGCGGTCGCCATCCTTCAGGTGCAAACGCTCGTTCACCTGTCGCAGCGTTTTGCATTCGCCGGTCACTTGAACAAATTCTTCAAGCTCCTTGTCACCGTCGGCAGCGGCACACACCTTCTCCCACAGTTGATGTTGATAGTCCATTCCCAGAGGTTCCGGTTCCTTGCTCATGATGGCGTTGCCTTCGGCCTCGTTGGGGATTTCGCTGACGGTTTCGTCTTCGCTAGTGTTGCTCTCACCCTCAGCATCGCCGAGGTCAAGGTTGTCATTGTTGGGTTCCGACTCTTCTTTTTTGACGAGAACCACCAACGTTTCCGTTTCTTCACCCGTGTAATCGTCAGGCTTGCCGATCAACTCCACATCGAGGCTAACGGGAGTGGTTTTGATGTGTTTTTTGTTTTCACGTTCTTTCTTCTTGATATACTTATTGGCCACTTTTGGGATGCGGCTATTGGCAATCTCTATCAATTGGTCTGCCAAACTCACACCTTCTTTCCATTCCCATTTGCCATCATACAGGGCCAGCAAAAATTCAGCCTGATAGTGATAGAGCACATTGCTGGTTGCGAGGTTGTATTCGCTGTGTGCACCGTAACGGGTTTTGCCGTTCACAAGGCGTTTGGTGTCATGGGGGCCGTCTATGATTTGGCCCCCCAATAGTTCCGGTTTGCTCATTTCAACAGTAAGGGCGTCTAACGCTACTTCCCATTCGTCTTTCGTGACGTTTTTGAGACGTAACTGTTGTGCGTGTATTTGTTCTTTGTTCATCATGATTTGAAAGTTTTTTCATATTGCATATTCTTTATCTGTTCACTATTATATTCTCCGTTTTTTTCGAAATCCCGACGCTAAAATACCAATTTTTTTCATTTTTTCGAAAAAGCGGCAATCAGGTGACTGTTGCTGCTGTACTACATTCACCATCATGCCGCTTGCTGTAAAGTAACGGATCGTCACCTGTATATTCTCCTTTTTCTACAAAAATCCGACGGCATAATACAACATTTTTTCGCCAAAAACCACACATGTTACCAAATAAGCAGCTTAACCGCAACTGGTGCTTCTCGTCGAAATGCATGTCCAGGTTGTAGTACGTTCCTGTAGGTGTGGAACAATCCAAACTGACGCATAAAAAAGGTCGGACCCCCATCACGGGAATCCGACATTTGATTTGGCATTATATGCTCCTTTTTAACAAGCGGCCGTCCGATTAGGACAGGCCGCCGACTATTTCAATAAGATTTACGTATGATTTAGCTACGCTGAACGCAGAGCGTTTACTTCCCAAGTACCTTTGCGACACCGTCGCAAACCATCATCAGTTCAATCCGTGTTCAAACCTCACATGAATGTTCCCAAGACTATTACATGTTATCCTAATTGTAATAGTTTTGTAACCCATTCGTTAAAATGAATACAGGTTTTTCTCAACTCATCAATACCAATTTCATGGGCAATCATCGAACCGATAGCCGGTTTATTGTATTCATAATCAGGAAAAACTCTAATAATGCGTTTTGACGGAGCAGTATCCGAACCTTGATTGATCAACTCTGGATTTCCGAACTCTTCTGCAATAGATTGTATGGCATTGATAGCATCTGGATGTTCGAAATACTCAATTTCGAACATTTGCGGATTGACGAATAACAATGCTTCGAATTCATGCAATTGAATGTATGGTAAAAATCGCCTATCACCAATATCTTGGTAACAAGCCTCTTCAATTGTTGCGACTTTTTGATAGGGATTTGTAATAAGTTTAGCAGCTTCAAATCCTGGAAAGTCTACAGGCAAAGCATAATAGTCGAACATGGTTGTAAAAGCCACATCATCATTATCGCTTTCTTCTTTAAGCCAACGTACAATATCATTTTTCGCCTTCGCATAATTGGTCATTCCACCTCTGAAATCTCTGCCGTGCTTTCTACCTGTCAACACACGTCTCACATCGGCATACACACCATAGCTGGCCAAATATGGTTTCAATGTATTGTTGACAAACGATTCCTCCGTCTGCCCTTCAGCGGTCACATGTAGGCGTTTCATGGCCGACCTCCTATCACATTTTTATCCCAAAGTTCACTCGTCGTGTATTCTTCCACCCATTCTTTAAGCTGTTCGTTATTGAGTTGTCTGAATATAGAAGTCCGTTTCTGTTCATCACGTTCAATGACAACAACCTTGTCAGCATCAAATTCATCAAGAAGATTGGGAGACTGGGTAGCCAACACTATTTGTGCGTTTTCAGAAGCCTTCTTTATCAATCCTGCCAAAAGAGAAATTGCTTTAGGATGAAGCCCTAACTCAGGTTCGTCGATGACAATCAGAGAAGGCATAGTCTTAGTCGGTTGAAGCAACAAAGTAGCTAGAGCCATAAACCTCAAGGTCCCATCAGAAATCTGGTTCACGCCAAAGATAAAGTCACTTCCTTTCTCCCTCCAGTCCAATGAGATATAGTCTTTGTTGACCACCGATGGTTCCATGATGAAATCGCCAAACTGAGGCATAACTTGTTGAATATAACGAACGATTCGCCGATAATACGGTTCACCACCTTGCTGATGCTTGATGCCATAAAGGAATGCCGCCAGGTTACCCGCATTGCTACGCAAAAACTTGTTATCTCCTATATATCCGTTCTTTCGTATTTTAGCTTCCTTGGTAGTGTCATGAAACTGGAAATAACGGCAATTCTTAAGCAAATTAATAAACACTTGTACCGTGTCCTTATAGATACTTTTTTTTGCCTCGTACAACTGTGATTCTTTTTTCCCAGCCTCCAAAGTCAATTTAAAAGGTTTACTCCGCCCTTGCCTCATAAATGAGATAGTCTCTTCGGTGAATATCATCGAATCACCTGCAGCATAAGCCAACCTGAAAGCATACTCGTTGTTGCTATTCTCATCTGAAAAGCGTAGTCGAGCTTTGATACAATCAGTATATTTTGAGCCATAATACAGGAAAGCGTCAGCAAAACCATTCTCTCCAATATACGTCTGCAATGAACCACTCATAGAATAGTTCAGCAATTGGAAAAACGAAACGATATTGCTTTTTCCAACGCCATTGGCACCAATCAAGACGGTGATATCATCATTAACAGGCAAAGTCTGTCCTTCTGAATTCACCGACTTATATCCTTTCAATTCAATACTATTCAGTTTCAAACTCATAAAGCTTCTCTGATCTATTCACGATGCAAAAGTACATATTAATTCTTTTGTCTGCAATAGCACAAGTTCCATGAACTCATGCCGCCAACAAGCATATTCATTGAAGCCACGGCCGTCCCATAAGGACCAGCCGCTCAAAGATTGGTTCCATATAACGCTCCGCCGCAATCGAAGATAAGGCGAAGCAAAGATTTAAAATAGATTTACGTAAGATTTACTATCCCCAAAAAAAATCAACTTCCCCACAACCAAATCCCCAATAATTATCAAATCGAAGATTCAACGAAGTTAATTATCAATTATCAATTATCAATTATCAATTCACAACTCTCTTCCGTGCCAATCCGTGTTCAAAACAACCTTCATGTTCATATTTCAACATTAATTACCGTTAATTAACCACGAATTATCCATTAATTCTTTTAATGGCCAATTATACGGCTAATTACACGACAATTAACGTTCAAAGTTTCCTAGACCTAACAGATGCATGCCCACAACCCTCAACTCTACACTTACCACTGACTCTACACTCTCAACTCTCAACTCTCAACTAAACAAGGCCGTCCGATAAGGACAGGCCGCCTTTAAAACAAAAAAGATTTACGTCAGATTTACTTCTCAAAAAACCACATTATTTACTTCCTCTCGAACACGGATCCCCCAGATTCCCACGGATTTTTGCGACCCCGTCGCAAACAATCATCCGTCCAATCCGTGCAAATCCGTGTTCAAAAAAATCCTCCGTGTTCCAATATCACCGTGTTCTTCCTCAAATCACCTCCCCAGCATAGCTCATCTTCTTCCCCAGCACCGTGCAAAAGATCATCTTTATGTCCTTCCAGAACGAATAATTCCGATAGTAATAGCAGTTGAGCCGCACCTTGTCGGGATAGATGACCGTGTCGTTATACTCCACCGTTTGGATTGCAACCCCGTTTCCTGTATTTCTTACCAATGCCTTGAATGCCTGGTTATTCATCAAACAAAATTATCTAAAGTTATTGGGTTCGAATTACCGAACAAATTATGTATTATGTGCTTGATCATCGGATTATTTAACCGGTAAATTATTGCCTTGTCAGAATCTGTATTCTTTGAAAGATGTTCTGCGTCATTGTATATGATACCGATCAAACTGTATATATCCGGAACCTCAATACCCCGGTCAATTGCAATCTCAAATTTCTTTTTTGTGCCGTTTGTATCTAAAAACATTTGTTTATCTTCAGCTGTCAGCAATTTATCGTACACCAGTTTTTCCACTCTTACTCTGACAGCGGTGGCGACAGCATAATAATCGTATGTTTGATTAGAAAAATAGTCATTACACTCCTCTACTAAATACTCATAAAAGCCATGACCTATACCCCATTTTTTTCTTAAACCAAGTGCGATGAAATCTCCCTCTCGATTAATCGTTCCCGGGTGGTAATGTAACAGATATTTTGACACATCGCCATATAGAAAAGAACTCGTCGCATCTTCTCCCCTTGCCTTCAAAAGAGCTTTTGTTGGGGTATTAGTGATGCCACTATTGTCTCCCAAATACTGCACGTTCATCTTTGAAAAGGTATAATTGTGGTAGTATTCTGGGCTCAGGTGAGTCATGATTATGGGATAAATATCAACCTTCTTTTTACAATACGCTATGAATTCCGAGAAAAAATACTGAATAATGGTCATATTGACCATATCAAGATAATCAAATAGTTCATCTACAACAAGTATTACTGGCTTTGTACCATCCAGCTCAAACTTGATTTTTTCCAAAAAGGCAAACAAATACAACGAATCTCTTTGACCGTATGAAATGCTTCCTGCCTTAGGAAATTTTACAATAAGTTTTCTGTCTTCTTCTGTAGCTTGTATTCCCATCCATGTGGTATCCAATGCATTGAAAGACTCATTCAGATGAAAAATCAAAGCGTCAAATCTGTTTCTTTCAACGGCCAGATTAAAATGCTTTTTGTCGGAATAATATAGTCTTTTCACAATCCAAAAACGAAGAAACACATCCAATGGATTGGTACAACCGAATATCTTGGAAAGGCACTCTGAAATGGTTTGATATTCAGTTATTGCCAATAATTCACTAAATACCTGATCATCTACCATGGCTGTAATAGTATCGACAGTAGCATTTAATGAATTAAGATAATCTACAACATGCTGAACCTTTCTGTCATTTTTGACACCTCCAAATACATCAAACTCCGCATTAGGGAAATGCGTGATTCTATACAAACTGCTGTTGAGATTTGGAAGCAACTTCCCATTGGTACCGAAGTCGTTTTTATATTTTGATGATGAGTATGATAACGTTTTTACTATTGGCGTAGGGCTAAACAACTCAACTTTTTCAATATCCAAAGAATTAATGGTATAGTTTCTTACCCCTCCTATTCTTTTGGTGACAGAGGTAGGTTTCAAAGGGCTATTGATGCAAAAACATTGAAAAATATCATATATTTCATTTTTATACTTGTCTGTTACATATTCCTGCCCGTCAAGAACCACTTTTAGGCTTGGCGATAAACTTTTGTCACCCTTATGAAAGTCCGTATCATCCAATTCAATTCCAGTTTCTTTGAGACAATCAAAAGCCCTACAGATGGAACTTTTCCCATAACCATTGGGAGCCACCAAAATATTAGGTTTCCCAGGAAATAGATGAATATCCAAACCTCGTGACGCTGACCCAAATCCTTTAATGTTTTCTACAGTAATCTTAGTAATCATAATTCCTATACACTAAAATCAACATGCTCAAATCATTCCAAAATCAAAACCCATAATCCTTACCTCGACCTAAACAAATGATTACAAAAACTGACAAATAAATGATTACAAAAACTGACAAATAACTATCAGACTCTCTTACCATCAACAATTAGTTACCTTATCTCCACCAAATAATCATTCTTAGCGTACATCTTTCCGTATTGAGGCGAAGCCGAGATTTATGATAGATTTGCTTTAGATTTGCTTCCCCTAATCCATCACATCCTCTTCACACATCGGCTCATAAGCCCCGTCCTTGGATTCGAAGATGACCGTACCCGTCTCTAGGCACTCCAAGGAATGCCACTGACCGACGGGGACGCTGAGGCCGACGAGGTCAGTGCCTGGGGCTACGATGAAGGTGGCTGTGACTTCCTTTTTGTCGTTGTAGTAGACCCACTTCACCTTGCCACGGAGCACCACCACGGTCTCGGAGGTGTGGCGGTGACGGTGGATGGGCATCACCGTGCCAGGCTCCAAGGCGTTCAGCATGCGCTGGCTCTGGTCGGCAGGGGTGTTGCGCAGGTCGAGGTTCATCCGCAAGCGAGGCGAGTTCTTCCCTCCCCTCGTTAAATCATCTAATATGGCTTAGGTGATTGCCATATAAAAACTTACTCACGAAGCAATACGGTGTATTAATTCTGCTGTAAATGCTTTTGCCCCTTCATCATTCAAATGATGCGAGTCTTTGAACAGATTGGGGTTGTCGGTGAATTCCGACTCGTTGAGATAGTAGAATTGCAACCCATATTTTGTTGCAATATCACTGATTGGCGAGAACGATTCCTCATTATACGAACCGCCCTTAAAATATGGCGAAACCACAAAAATGAGTTGGGTATTTTTTGCTTGGCATTCTAACACCAAACACTCCAGATATTTCAATTTGGTTTCATCAAATTCAATTGGCTTCGCTTTGGCATTTGAAGCCCCTTCAACCACCTCTTTCCTAATCTGCCCGTACAACGGTATATAGCCTTTCAGTTTGTCATCGTTCGTTTTGGCACAATCCGACAACATTTCCAAGAACTTATAATTGTAGCGGTACATCTGCGAATACAGTTTCCAGCGTTCAATGGGGAAAATCTCGGCCACATAGTCTTTCACCTCGCTGTCGTCACAGAAGGGTTTCAAGCGGTCAACATAGGCCATATTGTCGTTTTCTTGCAAATCAAAGCCGGGGGTCACATCATAAATCAACAGCTTGGGTGCATAACGCTCCGATATCATTTTCCATCGGCCATATTGAAGAATAATTCCGTTGCCGTCCTGCCCGGCATTGAAGCAGCTCATGCCCAAACTGTCGGAAATAATTTGCGGCACATAATGATGGGATGCCCGAGACGAACCCATAATAATAATATCCTCGTTTGACTCACGGCAAGCATACCACTCAGCCCCGGTACGACCTCCTGCCCTATTGGCTTGCACATAACGGAACACCTTACCAGCGGCAAAATCGACCACGGCAACTATGGCAAAAAACAATGATATTTGCAACAAATACTTTTTCATATCAAAAGCTCCCATAAATGAATGAACCACTATCCAATGCCCCGCAGAGCAGTATCAAGCTGAAAACAACCACATATTCGGCCCAACGCACATATCGGTTGTTCAAGAAACGTAATTTGGTTGGGAAGAACTCTTCTCTTGTCTCCTTAAACAGCACCAAAACAATGGCCATCAAATAGATTGCGAAATTGGTATTTGAAAGCACTTCAGGGCTGCCAAAATCCGCCACTCCATGTTTGATAAACATCACCGAATCCGAAAGCGTGGGCATACGGAAGAATACCCAAGCTACTGTGACCAACAAAAAAGTTCCCACAATGCGAAGCAGCTTTACAAAACCTTTCGATTCCTTGTTGTTCCATCCAAAAGCCTTTTCTATGATTTGGGCGAAACCGTGTATCAAGCCCCACACAATGAACGTCCAGTTAGCCCCATGCCATATACCGCTAACCAAGAAAGTGACAAAGATGTTCCAATAGTTACGCAGTTTCGAGCAACGGCTGCCACCCATTGGAATGTACACATAGTCTTTCAGCCATCGCGACAGGGAGATATGCCATCTGCGCCAGAAATCGGTGATGCTTACCGAAAAATACGGACGGTTGAAGTTGTTAATGAGATTAAAGCCTAGGGTCTTAGCCACACCGATGGCCATCAACGAGTATCCTGCAAAGTCGCCATAAATCTGCAACGAATAGAAGAATGCCGAAAGCACACAGGTGCCGCCGTTGTACATATCGTAGTTGGCAGCCACCTTGTCAACATACAGTCCCAATCTGTCAGCCAGTACTAGTTTGAGGAACATGCCCCACAGCAGGAACTTCAGACCTTGCACCCCTTGCTGATAGTTAAACTTATGTTCTTCTTTTATTTGCGGCAATAACTCATTGGCTTTGCTGATAGGGCCGGAAAAAATCTGCGGGAAAAAGCATACGAACATCGTATAGTCAACAATCGACTTCTCGGCATTGATGCGTTGGTAATACACGTCAAACAGATAACCGACGGCCTGAAAAGTGAAGAACGAGATTCCAACGGGAATAGCCCAATTCAGACCATGCAACTCATAGCGAAGCCCAAGGCTCGAAAGCAGCAACCAAACACTCTCATTAACAAAGTTATAATACTTGAAAACCAGCAGAGGCAGCAGCGACAACACGGCAAACAGCCATATCAACCGCTTTCGCCTTTTAACTCTTATTTCTTTATTATCAATCAACTGATTATCAACCAAATACCATCCCCCATACGTTACCAGTGTAATTGCCAGTAACACAAGGGCAAACGTGGGTTTCCAATTCATATAGAGCAGATAGCTCACCACAATGAGAAACACCTTGCGCCATTGGTTCCACTTGGCCGGAATGAGCCAATAGAGGCCAAATATGAGCGGAAACACAAGCCAGAATGAAAAAGAGTTGAAAGTCATCGCTGTTATCTTAGAATAACATTTTTAATGGTATCCACAATATAATTCACATCATCCTCGCTGACATACGGGCCAGCAGGCAGACACATACCCACCTTAAAGATGGCTTCTGATACGCCATTCACGTAGGCAGGGCATCTCTGATACACCGGTTGCTTATGCATAGGCTTCCAAACAGGTCTACATCATGGTAGAATGCATTCCAATCACCATAATGGGTGTTCACCCACTGTTCAAGGTATTTGCATAATTCTATTTCGCGTTCCAATTCATTCAGTTTTCTACTGCATTAATAGTAATACGTCTTCCACTTGCCTTCTTCCATCTAATAACTCTATCTCCACCTCGGCCAAAACAAATAACTGCAAAAACTCAGTGTCTTTACCCTACAATTCCGTCATAGACTATTCTTGCAGTACTTTCATCAATTCTAACCGGATTATTTTTCAATCTCACTGGATTCACTGAAGTGGATAGTATTTCCAATTCTTCTTCCCTATTCTCGGCTACTGGGTTCTTCAGTTCCATCTCATCAATCATCTGGCGGAACTTGGCAATGGCTTCTGTTATAGTTTGACAACCCAGAGCATTGGCAATCTCATTGAAGATACCAGCCAAATATTCTTGTCCTCTGCTGTCGATACACTTGTCCATATTGTCCACCATATATTCCCAAATTACAGGCAGACCAACCGCCACAGCGTGGCCATGGGGCAACTTGTAGAGCGATGTGATTTTATAGCTGAAAGCATGAGGAGCAGTAGTTTGGGTGATGCAGATGGCTTGACCTGCAAGGTTGGCAGCATGCATAATGGCTTCAGCCGAGGCATCGGTATTCTCAAAGATATACTCATGCCACCATTGCATGATGATTTCAACAGCTTCCTTTGAGAGTTTCTTGCTCTCCTCAGTGCTGTTTACACTCCACCACGACTCTATCCCTTGACACAACGCATCCATCATTGTGCATTTCTTCTGATACAGCGGCAGGGATTTCAGCACCTTGGGCTCCAAAATCGCAACATCAGGAATAATACTTTCGTGCGTCACGCTTTGCTTTTTGCCGTCATAGTAAATCACGGCATAGCGAGTGGATTCACTTCCAGTTCCCGCCGTGGTAGGGATGGCAATAAGTTTTACCCCCGTGTCCTTATACTCCTGCTCCAAATAGAGTTTGTCTTTGTCCATTTGGCAATAGAGTTTGATGCACTTGGCCACGTCCAAGCTGCTGCCACCACCCACAGCAAGGATGGTATCGCACTTTGCACCTTGAAACAAATCCACACCCTTGCATACATCTTCATAAAGCGGGTTGGGTGTGAATTGGTCGAATGTGACGTATGGCACTTCCATCCGCTCAATATCTTCCTTAATACTGATGAACGGAAAACTGCTGTCACACACAAGGAGAACCTTGGTGGAGCCTTTGAGGGCTTCACCAAGGTTATTGATTTTATTGAGTATTTTTTGCATGACGGTTTACTTTGACAAAAACTTCATCAAGGCTTCCTTATTCTGGATTGGTGTGGTGGTCGGGCGACCAAGGTCTTTGCGGTTGCCTTTTTTCACTTTTACTTCAAGGAGTATTGGACCGTCAACCATATTGACAGCCTTTAAAGCCTCCATGAGGTCTGCCTTGTTGTCAACACTGAATGCGTTAGTATAATGAACAGCCTTTGCGATAGCAGGAAGGTCAATCTTCAAACCCACAGTGGGCTGGCCACCCACGCTGTCGTGAGCGCCATTATTAAACACCACATGGACGTAATGCTTCGGAGCCTTGTTGCCTACAATGGCCATGCTGCCCATGTGCATAATGGTGGCACCATCGCCATCGAAGCACCACACACGGCGTTCAGGCTGTGCCAGTGCAATGCCGAGGGCAATCTGCGAAGCATGACCCATGCTGCCCACGGTGAGGAAGTCACGCTCATGGCCTTGGTTCATGGCGGCACGGTATTCAAACAACTCTCGGCTAATCATACCTGTGGTCGAGACGATGCAATCCTTCTCACCAAGGGCAGCAGCCACGGTTTGGACGGCCTCCTCACGGCTCATGGTGAGGTCGTTCTTCTCCACGTTCTGGAGCTTATATTCATCGAAAGTGTCCTTTTCAATCACCAAGGCAAACATGGCTTTGTTTTGGAGGGCTTTGATGGCTTTGGCGATCTGTTTCTCAGCCTTGTCCTCCTCCTTTGCCAGCACTTCGTAGTTGATTCCCATCACGTTGAGCAGACCTGTCGTCACCTTGCCCTGTTTCACATGCTGAGGCTCATCGTGAACGCCCGGACGACCACGCCAACCTATGAGCAACAATACAGGGATGTTGTATACCTCCTGGTCGGTCAACGAGGCCAATGGGTTGATGATGTTGCCTTCGCCGCTGTTCTGCATATACACGCAAGCAGGTTGACCCGTGGCCAAATAGTGACCGGCAGCCAAACCCACTGCAGCTCCCTCGTTGGCAACAATGATGTTATGTGCGGCATCAAAATGGTCCGTGATGTATGCACACATATTCTTCAGTAGAGAGTCCGGCACGCCTGCGAAGCAGTCGATGCCGTTCTCTCTCAGTTTCTCAATGAAATATTCTGGACGTATCATTATTCTTCAGGGATTAAGGTGATAATTTCTTTAATACTCATGCACTTGTCGTCGCACTCTTTGGCACGGTGGTTCTCCAAGATGGTGCGGGCGGCATCCTGCATGGCCGGGAAGCCTGTGCGGGTGAGCTGATTGGCATAAATCACCACGTTCACTCCTCGGTCTTTAAACTCCTGCTCAGTGACAGTGTTGAAGGAGGTAGGTACAACGACAATAGGTGTTACGGTGTCTTTCTGACGGAACTTCTCCACAAACTCAAAGATTTCGGCTGGATCTTTCTTGCGACTGTGAATCATGATAGCATCGGCTCCGGCTTTAGTAAAGGCAAAAGCACGGGTTAATGCATCTTCCATTCCTTGCTCAAGAATAAGGCTTTCGATACGAGCGCAAATCATAAACTCCTTGGTTTTCTGAGCCTTCTTTCCAGCTTGAATCTTGGCGCAGAAGTTCTCAATGCTGTCTTGAGTCTGTTTTACCTCGGTTCCAAAGAGGCTGTTTTTCTTGAGACCTGTCTTGTCTTCAATGATAATCATGCTCACACCCATACGCTCAAGTGAACGAACAGTATAAACAAAGTGCTCGGTTAAGCCACCCGTATCACCGTCGAAAATGATAGGTTTCGTGGTCACTTCCATGATATCATCAATGGTGCGGAATCGGCTGGTCATGTCCACCAATTCAATGTCAGGTTTGCCCTTAGCAGTGGAGTCACAAAGAGAACTGATCCACATGGCATCAAACTGGTAGGTCTTACCATCTTGAAGTACTGTGGTTTTTTCAACAATCAAACCGGTAATACCGCTGTGAGCTTCCATAGCTGTGACGAGACCTTTCATATTGATCAGCTTGCGCAGACGGCCGCGACGAATGTCGGGCATAGCAGCCTCGGCACGATGGGCAGCATCCAGCTCTTTGTATTTCGGGCTGTTGCTGTAAGGATATTCCACCAGCTTGCCACCATACTCGGCCAGCACATCAATCACCTCTTGACGGATAGGCTTCTGGAAGCCTTCGCACCAGTCAGTGCCATGCACCACATAGTCGGGCTTCAGTTCACGCAGGTTCTTGGCATAGCTCAAAGTGTCCTGAGTGATCACACGCTCCACTCCGGCAATGTTCTCCAACAGGGCTTTGCGCTCCTCGAACGGAATCAGAGGGTAGCGTTTGAAGCTCGACACGGCCTCGTCTGAAAGCACCCCGATAATCAAGCGACCCAAACGGCGAGCCTTGTTGATGATGGCCATGTGGCCGCTGTGGATGTATTCGGTGCTGAAGCACATATACACCGTGCGCTCATTCACCTCTGCCACCTTCTTGCTGACTACTTCTAAATCTTCAGGGGTGTCTATTTCAGCGCAAAGCATACCTTTTACATCGCAAGGATAAATCTTACATTGGTCAGACACCTCATTGAAAGCATTCTCGGCATATACTTTACGATTGTCAACTTCGCAATATTTTTCAATACTCTGGAGCCACACTTGCCAGTCCTCTCTCAGTAGTTTATAGAGCGGCTGAGCAGCCATAGCGTTCTCGAAGAACTCGATGCCCACCTTCTCAATCTTTCCGTCTTTGATCACCGCCTTGAAATCCTTCTCGGGCAGAGGCAGGGTGCTGCTCACCGCCATGCAGCTCACGGGGCTTTCGATCACCGCCTCCATCACCAGGCTCTCAAACACCAGATCGCCATGCATCAGAAGGATGTCGTCGTCCTTCAGATGATCCTTGGCGCAATAGATGCTGTAGATGTAGTTGGTTTTGTCGTAAAGCGGGTTGTTCACGAAAGTAATTTTGAGGGGCAGATGCAGGGCATCGCAATAATCGACAAGAACCTTGTCGTAATAGCCCGTGGTCATCACCACTTCTTCCACACCAAAGCTTACCAGCTGACGCAGCTGGCGGCTGAGGATGGTGTTCTTCGGAGAAATCTCCGTCATGCATTTGGGGTGCTCATTTGTGATGACACCCATACGCTGGCCTAAGCCGCTGTTTAGGATAAGTGCTTTCATTTTACTGTAATTAAATGTATTGTTAATTTGATTGATTTATCACTTGTTAATTCTTAATTCTCTTTATTCTCTTTTTTTTTAATAGTTCTCGTTCACATAGTTTGGTAGGCCTAAAAATCTATCAAACCCCTGATGACTTCAAACACAATTTGTGGTGTTCATTCTAGATTACACTCGTTCTAAAACTATAATTTAATGTGTATAAAAATAGCGTTTCCACCATGGCATAGCAGACAAGCGTTCGTTTATAACTTCTGAATAGGGCTTATTAAGTATTACTTCTGATCCTTCATGCAAAGAAGTACCCATCACTGGTGTATGCCAATCACCATATTGGGCTGTTAATAGTTTTTCATACCCCACTGGGCAAGGGAAAAACCTATTTTCAAATGGAAGCATAACTGTTTCTTCAAACCACAAAACATCAAAACGAGCTACCTTATCAGCTTCTTTAACTTCTGAGAAGATCAACCAAGGCCACACTTTTTCCCCACTACTACGTTTTGCCTCATTTCTAAGAAATTGATCGATTCTCTCACGATGTTTTTGAACGTTGAAAAACAAAAAATACACTCTCAACAAAAAATGCCCCAACTTGTATTGCCACCTAGGATTGATAGCATATGAATAGAGCTGTCTGTTCTGATTCATACGTAATTGTTTCTTAAGTTTTCTGTATTCATTTGAAACAGACTGTGGGTCATCGGGTGCAACATCTAATGCAAATATATCCAGCCACACACCTTGGTTCAATTTTTTATTCCAAGAATAAGCTGGTAATAACATTGTAGTGTCGTTTTTCCTTAACTTTATCACACTGACAGCCATTGTATCGAATGAATACTCTTTCGGCAAATCTGCTTTCGAACTAATTTCTAATAGTTTGTCATAGTCTTTCCTCAACATGACAAAATCAACATCATCATCCCATGGGATAAAGCCCTTATGCCTTACCGCACCCAATAAAGTTCCAAAACACGCCCAAATTTTTAAGTCATGTTTCTTACAGAAATCGAGAAGTACATCTGTCATTTCAAGTTGAACCTCCCACAATTGCCGCCTCTCATTACTAGGCTTATACTCACTCACATCCATATTTATCAGTATAATAGATAATTACAACAATGAAAAATCGTCTGACATCAAATCGCTCTTACGCTTAATCACCACATCATCATACATCATCATGATAATGTCTTCGTCATACTGTCCAATGATGCTCTGGTTTTCTTTACCATCGATATTGTTCAAGATTAACTTGATAAAGTCAACACCAGCACCGTAGGCATGAAGATATGCGCCACCAAAACGAGGATTGATTTCTGAAAGATAATACTCGCCATCCTTAATAAAGAAGTCCATGTCGCAAGGGCCATTCAACTCAAGCACAGAACATACCTCTTCCACAAAGGCAAAGAGCTTCGGGTCTTTGTAGCTTATCGTTTTGCTCGCACCACCAATACGGCTTTCTATCTTTTTCTTTGAAAAAACAGCAACCGGTTTATGCGAAATGCAGTCCACATAAACGTCAGCATCGCAATCGCCACCTGTCATCAGTTCCTGAATGATATAGGTGAACTTACCGTCATTCCATTTCTCCTCTACTTGTTCCATCGTATCGCAACGACCAATGCCAACGCTACCACTGCCGGAAATGGGTTTCATAAACACAGGCAATGAAACTTCTCCCTTGCTCAGCCCTTCCTTGAAGGACTCAAGACTATTATAGGTCAAAACCGTTCTCACCCCTTTATCATGCAAGTGTCGAAACATCTCATATTTATCGAAGCACAAGTGTGCCGTCCAATCAGCCGGACATAAAGGCAACACACCTTTTGCCAACAACTCCTTTCGATGATTGGCCAATATTTCAATTTCAGGGTCAATGAGTGTTGTGATGGCTTTAACCTTACTTTTGTCACAAATATCCAACACATGATCAAAATAATCCGGTGCAGTGATTCGAGGCACAAGATAGGTCTCATCGGCAAAAAACAAGGCAGGAGCCACAGGGCTCAAATCAGTTGCCACTAAACGACCACAGCCATTCATCGACTGGCGAAAATCCATAAGCAGTCTGGCACGACGACCCACACTGCAAAACAAAATATTCTTGTTATTCATTTTATAATTGATTTTTGTACATATTCATTAGCAGTCCATTTGTCTCTAATCAACTTGAAGCCATCGTTTTCCCTAACATAGATATTGGGAATATAACGAATAAAGAGTGGGGACAAACACATCGTATAGGCTCCCACATTTTTATAAAGTATTCGGTCACCCACTGCAAGCAGGGGTTGCTGTTTTATAGAAAACAAACGGTCATATTCCAAACAAGTACACCCTGACACGATTTGCTCATCAACCATATTGCCAACACCTTTTGACAATATCTCGGTCATGTATGATGATTTACGGAAAAATGGATCAACATCGTTTCGGGAGCCATCTGTTGTTACAAACCAGCAATTCTTTTCCACCTGTTTCACATCGATTACTTCACTTAAGAAAGAGAAACAAGAAGCTACCAAAGCATTACCTGGTTCAACTATCACCTTCATGTTCTCAAGTTTATACTCGACAAGCACCTCCTTGAATGCCTCTGCATATTGCTGATAGGTGGGTTTGTTTGCAAATATTCCAAAATACCCTCCACCCACATCTATGTAACTTAACGAAAGATGGTATTTCCTGATGGTTTCGCAGGCGTGACGGATTGAGTTCTGATAAAAACGTATGCTGCGGCTATGAGCCGTTCTGTGAATATGCAAACCCGACAATGTCACATTATCCAACCCTTCAATAAACTTCAAAGCATTTGCAAACTCATCCGTCTCGTCCGAAAAACCGAATCGGCTATTGTCATTATCACCATCAGCGTCATCAGGCGACACCTTTGAAATATTAACATTGAGACGCAACCCGACACTAAACCTTCTATCTTTAGGAAGGTGCGTTAACCATTCCAGTTCACGATGCGTCTCAATATTGACAATGGCGCCATTAAAGATAGCTTCGAGAAAAGACTCTCGCGATTTCATCGGGCCATTGTAAACTATATGATCTTTGGAAAATCCGCATAACAACGCCAACTCATATTCATCGGACGAAACCACCTCAGCAAAGCAGCCTTGCTCATTTGCAATATTCAAACAATATGGTAGTGAGTTTGTCTTTACTGAATAACCTACCAATGATTCCGAGAAACAATTCCGCAGGGCGGATTGAAATCCATAAATACTCTTGACCAACTCTGTTTTATCAAGAATAAAGCAAGGCGTATAAAGATTGTTTTTTTCTTGCATTATTACCTAAATAACTTGTGTATGATTTTTGAAAAGCCGCTGGGTTGGTAGTATTTGTTCCATTCATTAAAGACTTCCGAGTTTCTGTATTTTCTTGGCAAACCTTCTTGAGCACTCAGCGGATTGTAATTCAAGAACTTTCCTTTGTTCAAAGAATCAACATTAAGCATTTCTTCTTCAGATAGCTCAAAGTCAAAGATTGAAATATTCTCTACCAAGTAATCGAAATTCCAAGTTTTAGGAATCATGATGATGTCTTGCTGCAACATCCAACGTAAAACGATCTGCACAACCGACTTATTATGCTTTGTTGCAATTTCCTGTAACAGGGGATTCTGAATAATCTCATTGCGAGGCTCAACCGACCTATAATGACTAAAGGTTGACATTGCCTCAACAGCAATACCTCGTTCTTGACAGTATTTGATGAGTTCTTTATTGGTATTAAGAGGGCTTATCTCGAATTGATTGACTGCGGGAACAATATCGGAAGTTTCGGCAAGCCACTCAATGTGTGGTTGTAAGAAATTGCTCACACCTATCGCCCGGATTCGTCCCTCTTTATAAAGAGCAGAAAGTTCCTTCCACATTTTTGGCGACATCGGCCACGGCCAGTGAATCAAGAAAAGATCAATATAGTCAGTTTGTAGATTATCAAACGACTCCTGGATGATTTGTTTGATGGATTTACCGTTCCTTCTATTCAAAAACCTATGCAGACCATACTTATAATCGCTCTTATATAGACCATCGGCATTAATCTTCGTAGTAATAAAGACATCTTCACGTTTTATTCCATTATCTTTTAAGGCTTTTGCGATTTGACCTTCGTTGTGGTATCTCCAAGCGGTATCAATTTGACGATACCCCAATTCATAGGCTTTACCGATAGTTTCGGTCATCTTGTCTTCTGGAATAAGGAAAGACCCCAATCCCAGTTGAGGCATTTCAACTCCATTGTTTAGTTTAATGTATTGCATGTTGAAAAAGATTATCTCAAGTGTGACATTATTATATTGTAATATCCAAATTTACCAACAAATTCCATTACATCAATATCTGGATCATGGTTACCTTCTATTAAGATTGGACCTTTTTCTGTTATGGCCACATCCCATCCGATATATGCAACTTCAGGTATTAAAGAGGCAGCATTTTGACATAGTTCAATCACTTCTTTCCAATATGGAATCTTTCGTCCCAACATACATATTTCTGTATTGGGATGGTACATTCCTCCCGCATTCTGGTGTCCCCAACCCCTCGAATCAATAACACCAGTGTCTAAATCTATTTCGTATGACAAACCGCCTGCGTGGCTATTGTCAATTATGGAATTCCCCACACCTGCCCTAAGCGTTGTTGCTATACAAAAAGCCTTGTTTAGTTTCTTATCATACGTTGTATAAGCTCGGATTGTATTAACTGACTTGTTTCCAAACACCATATCTCGATGCTGAACAACAGGCTCCTCTATTATATAGTCCGATTCTTTTAATTCCCTGAAATGTTGTTCATTTTGCTCATCGGTTCCAAATGATATGGCAGTTACACCCTTCCCCTCCAAGCCATCTACAGGCTTCACAAATACTCTACCATATCTCTTCAGGAATGACAAAAACTCTTCCATTGTCATTTCTTTTGAACTAAGGTATTCGCGACCAATGTAATCGTGGAAATGCTTGCAGAAATCTAACTTGTTTCCAAGGAAATGCTCATAGTTCTTGTTATTGTATTTGAGAATTTTCTTCCATCGTCTATATGTGACAATATTTTTTTTCTCAAATCTCTTTCTAAGATAATATCCACCTTCAGTATAATGATTCAGAACACATCCATAACGCAACCATGACCATAAACAGTCAGTATAAAGGTACCATTTGCTTGCGTTTGTCTCTTCGGATAATTTGTTAAGTGCAAAACAATACTTCCGAATCCCATTAAAAATAGACTTGATATTCATAAGCTACAGTAAAGATTTAAATATTTCATTGTATCCCGTAGAACCAATATACTCGTATAGTTCATAATCCGGATTGTGGTTTCCTTCTATCATCTGAACACCATTCTGAGTAATTGCCACATCCCATCCAACTATTTTAACTTGAGGGAGATGTTCAGCGGCTTTCTCACTCAACTCAACAACTTGTTTCCAATTTGGGATTTGATAACCTAACATCACTATGTTTGTGCCTGGATGAAACAAATGAAGGTTACCTGCTTTGGATTTTCCATATGAGTTTACCACACCTGAATTAACATCAACTTCATAAATAGAACCACCTTGAGCATAATTATCTACCACCGTATCACCAACACCAGCACGAAGCATGGCCTTTACCACATGCCCCTTTCCGTTACGATCCAGAATTGTCATAGTTCTGATAGTATTAACCGATGTGTTTCCAAAAACCATCTGAGGGTGTTGCACTATGCATTCCTCTATCAACACATCTTCGGTCTGCATTTGATGGAAAAGAGAATGCCTATCATTGCATTCTGACGAGCTCATTTTTCTAATACCACCGCCTTCAACGCCATTCATGGGTTTAACAATAATGCAATCGTGCCTGTCAAGGAATTGATTAAAACTGTTTTCGTCTGCTTCTTTGACATAAAGCCAGTCTCTTTTTACAAACTCATTGAAAAATTTGTTGAAATGCGGCTTTTCATTAAGATAATGAATAAACTCTTTATTATTGTATTTATTCATATACCTAACCATCCTCGGATATGTCAAGCACTTACTTCTTTCCATATTACTCTTCCGCCAAAACTCACCAATAGTATATTGACGAATGAGAGTACCATGCCTGACAACTGACCAAAAATAATCATGTAATAGTCGAATTGTCGAAAAACCAGTTTCTTTGGAAAGCTCTTTTAACATTTTGAAGACTTTCCTGATATAATCAATTCCAGCTGAGATACCCATTGCAATAATTATTAATTTGTTCCATCAAAATTAGCCTCTGTAATATTTCTACTGGCAGTGTCGGTATTGTTGATGCTTTCGCGTTTGAACACCTTCATCACTGTCATAAAAATTATTTTTATATCCAAAGCCAGTGTCACATGGTCAACATACCAAACGTCCAGCTTAAACTTTTCACCCCATGTAAGGTTATTGCGGCCATTCACCTGCGCCCATCCGCTGATACCTGGACGCACATCATGCCTACGCATCTGTTCTGGGGTATACAAAGGCAGATACTGCTTCAAAAGAGGACGAGGCCCTATCAAGGCCATATCCCCTTTCAAAACATTAAACAACTGAGGCAATTCATCCAACGACATAGCACGAACAAACTTGCCCACCTTTGTAATACGCAGGAGGTCGGGGAGCAGATTACCGTCTGCACCTCTTTTTTCGTTCATCGTCTTGAACTTTATCACTTTGAATATTTTACCTTTGTAGCCAGGTCTTTCTTGCAAGAAGAAAACACCGGCCCCTTCGTTGGCAAAATAGAGCAGTACCATCACCAGCAAAATCAGTGGTGATATACAAATAATTGCCAACAAAGACAAGACAAAGTCAATAACTCTTTTTAAAAATCGCTTATACATGACCTCTTATTCGGTATAATCTTCTTTTCTGCCCCACAGCAAGGCAAATGGTTCTTCTTCCATTTCTTTCTTGAAATCCCTCAATTGATCCAAATAGGAATATTGAGGTTTGTAATTGAGTTCCGAGAATGTTTTTGTAACATCAAATGCGTTTTCCAACGGATCTGGTTTTTCGGGGCAGTAAATCACAGGGGATGGTTTATCCTTCGGTGAGAACACCTCGATGATACCCAAGATCTGTTCTTCAAGCGACACCTGCCATCCGTTACCCACATTGTAGCAACCACCTTCGCATTCACTTTCAACGCAGCATTTCACAAGACGGATAAAGTCCTTCACATAGACCATCTCCTTGGCTTTTTTGCAATTGCCCCATATCTCAATAGGAAGGCTCTTGCTGGCTCTATCCATCAACATACGATACGGCATCATGCGACGCTTGAAATCAGCGTAGTGGTACGGATTTGGATGATACTGGTAAATAGTGAAGAAACGCAACGCAAAGAATTTGATACCAAACTCAGCACGATAGTGTTCCATCAAATCAACAGCTGCATTTTTGGCAATGGTATAAACCGCATGATCGCCAGTCAACGGGAAATGACGAGGTGCATCGCTTGGAATAATACTTCCATTGTTGTGATACTTTGCCATATCAGAAGGTGTTTGTGGAAACACAATCTTTTTGCAATTCACCTTTTGCATCCACTCCAAAACATGCAATGTACCAATCGTGATTGACTCGAACATATCCTGGGGGTCAAAAGCGTAACGTGAGGGCAGCGTGCTTGCAAAATGGACCACTGCATAGACATCATCCTTCGGCAATACATCAAAAGACGCTCTGTCTTTAATATCTACGGAATAGTAAGGTATTCCTTTGGTGGCGTAGAAACCATTGTCGGATTGCCTGCGGCCAACAGCAATCACTTCATATCCCTGTTCTTTCAAATAAACAGCAGAATAGGCACCAATATTACCTGTGGCACCAAAAACAACTATACGTTTGTTCTCGTTCATATTATTTTGTATTAATGTTAAACTTCGTTTTATTTAACAGGCTAAGACCTCTTCATTATCTCGTCATAATAATCCAAAAGGCATTTTTGTACAAACCCTTGCTCAAACCGGTCCATAATCATCAGTCGAGCATTTTGTTTCATTTTCTCCCGCCATTCATTGTCCGTTATCATTTTTTCCATCGCCTTAAATAATTCGTCTTCATTTCTCGGTGGAATTATTGTTCCATTCTCTCCTTCAACAATGATTTCACGAGAGCCATTAATATCGGTCACTATACATGGCAAATCCATAGCGCCTGCTTCCAAAACAGTGTTTGGGAAACCCTCGCGATAGCTCGGAAACACAAAACAATCAGATGCTGCATAATATGCCAACAAATCATCTTTGTATTGAGGACCCACAGCCATTATTGCCGGGTTATTTTCAATTATACTCCTTGTGTGTTCTGAAACCGGATCAATTTCATCCTCAAATTTACCAACCAAAAACAGTCGTACATTTGGATGATTGGCCCGAACCTTTTCGAAAGCCTCACACATTTCATTTATACCCTTGTCCCGCACAATACGCCCCACAAACACAAAGGTAAACTTTTTTTCATCAACAATTCTTTCAGCTTTTTCAGTCACTTCGGGGCGTTTACTGAAACGCACCATATCCACACCATTTACATTGCCATATCCCAACACACGGATAGGTTTCTTTGTGATATGGTTATTTATCAAGTCACACTTAACCCCTTCTCCTTCTGGTATAATGTTGGTAGCACAAAAACAAGTAATTTTATCAGTAAACATCAAAAGCTTACGCTTAAAGCCCTTTTCGGTAGGCCAAACCAAACCAGTAAAAGTGTGCAGCCTAACAGGAACCCTAGACAACCACGCAGCCATCATACAAAGCAAACCAGCCTTTGGGGTCATACTGTGTACCATATAGGGCTTTTCTTTGCGAAAAACTTTAATCAGACGGAAGAGTGATTTTATGTCTTTAACAGGAGACATTCTACGATACATCTCAACTGGATGTGTTTTGATGTTGTATATTTCTGCCCTATCATCCATCTGTACACCTGGGGACGATAAGAGTTGCACATCGTATTCCTTTAACAATTGCGGCATCGTCCCATCAAAAAAAGAGAGAGACTCTGCAACGGTAGTGGCACGTATAATTGTTTTTTTCATAGACTATTTTTTTGAATTCCGCATTTTTTCGTACATCCTCAGAATACGTCTCGTGATACGAACTCCCAAAAAATTATTGACTTTTGAAACCATCCGCACTTTGGGGTTCATGGTATATTGTAAAACATTCTTATATTGGTACAATTCGGACAATACCTTTTTTTCCTTTATATTGTAGGTAAGCAAAATACTGTATTCGTATGCCAAAAATGATCTTAAGGCATTCTTGGCCTCCTCATTAAAGGATCGGCCATCAACCTTGCCTAATTCGCTCTTGAAAATACTAAACAGGTTATTAAAGCCTTTACTGCCACTAGTGTTAGTAATTGACCCACTCACATTTTGACGATAGCAATAGACATATTCGTTCACAAAGCAACATTTATCCGTACAATCAAGCATATTGATAAACCAAGGTATGTCTTCCGACAACTGTCCCTTTACAAAAAAGAGTTCGTTATCAATCAGGAAGTGTCGTTTCATGATTTTGAGACATGCGCTCATCGGGAATGTACCTGATTTAACCAATTCTATCATTGCGGCGTTCTTATCCACGCTCTGGTTTTCGATAATTGGAGAATACTCCACCCATTTTCGGAAACTATCACTATCAGGATAGTAATATTGACAATTGAAACCAACAAAATCACATTCTGGTTTATCCCCAACCACCGACATCAAGTTGTCGAGATTTGTCACATTTTTCCAAAAATCATCACCATCAATAAACACCACATAATCACCCGTGGCAACCTTTAAACCAGCATTGCGGGCATCGCTCAACCCCCCATTCTCTTTATGAACCACTTTAATCCTATCATCATCCGCCGCAAGGCTATCACACAGTGCAGGACAACCATCAGGCGACCCATCGTCCACAAGTATTATTTCAATATCCCTATAGGTCTGCGAAGAAATGCTTTCAACGCATTGAGGCAGATATTGCTCTACTTTATAAACCGGTATAATATATGATACTTTCATTATGCGAATACTAAATATAAGGGTTTTCTTCTACTATTTTGTTAACTACTATACCTTCTGAATTAATTGATTCAATGTCTTGCATGATTTGTTCTCTGGTAAGTCTTGAATTAAAATTCGCATAAAATATATCATGATTTGACACTTGTTTCTCTTTTGGTGGAAGTTTATGCCAATCACCATAGAGTTGACTTAAATACACATCATAATATGAAGGAACTCTAATAGTTAAACTCTCAAAAGGAACAACTATACTATTTTCGAATAGCTGTTTACAAAACACTTCCTTTTGTCTGTAAGGGCCACAAGTGGAAACAATCTTCTTCCCTTTAAGAAACCACTTTTCAATTTTTCTAACCAATTTCTTAATTAATAAACCTTTTCCTTTTAGTTCCTTTTCTTTATACAATCGGATTAATCTTCTATAAATAGCAGAATAGTAACTGCAAAACCTTGCAGACCCATTCATTCTATCAAGAGGGAAAACATCTATATAAACCCCCATTATTACAGACATATCTGAGAATGGGCATATTGACGAATGTAAATCACAGAATTTTGAAAACGGCTGATAATAATCTTTGTTATGCCAAGTTAATAATTCATAATCATTACTTGATATATCAACAAATATTTCCAGTAACTTATCATATGATTCACGTGGCATATAAACATCAATATCGTCATCCCACGGAATAAGGCCATGATGCCTAACTGCACCTATTACAGTACCATAGGCAGCGAAATATTCCAAATTATATTTTGCGCATAAATCCTGAAAAGATTTTAACAGCGATAATAGCCTTTGTTTATATTGTTCTTCCCAATTATCTGTTACTAATTGTATCATGACAAAAAATCAATTTTATGCCTTATATTATATAACTTATCTAACATTTTCAACCACTTAGTTCGAATTATTGTTTCAGCATAGTCTTCATTGACTTGCATACCCTTTAGTCCCATTTTTTCTCTTTCCAGAGGGTGCTCTATATACCAAATCATGGCATCATACAAAGCATTAACATCTCCCTTGGGCACTAACAATCCATTCACCCCATTTTCAATTAACATGGCAGCACCACCCGGGCTGCAATCGGTGCTAACACATGGAACCCCAATGGACATAGCTTCGAGCAAAGCGTTAGGAATGCCTTCAAAATCAGAAGATAAAACCAACATGGTGACTTGCTGAATGGCCGAAGCAACATCACTCGTCTTTCCCTTAAAATGTATTTGAGGACAATTTGATGCTCTTTCCTTCAATAATTGTTCATCACTTCCATCGCCATACAATTCAAGCGTATAATCCGGATACTTTTTAACAACTTGGGCAAAAGCATCAATGAGCAAATCCTGCCTTTTTTGTCTAATATCAAGCCGACCTACGGTAACAATTCGTTTTTCAACTCCTTCACTCCTATCCTTATTACGAGTCAATGGTGTAATAGTATTAGCAATCACACAACTTCTGTTGATAATTGCTTCAGAAAATGCTTTTTGTGCCATTGGTGTTTGAAAAACATACCAATCAGCCTGCTTAAACGCCCATGTACTAAGTTTACTAATAATGTTATCCCGACCTCCTTGTGAATGTTGGTAAGGGTCCCCTCTATGAGAAAAAACAATTTTAGTACTGGTACCCAGACAAGCAAAAGCCAATCTGAATTGAGAAGGTGACAAGAAACCAACTGCTAAATCAAACTTCTCTTTTTTGATAAACCGATGCAAATGATATACGGTTTTTACAATACCTTTTCCACCTCCCACAGTGCTTTCTAATTGAACATGGACATGTTTTACCGTGTCATATAGCTTTTGATTCACTGCCGAATCACGATATGTATAGAAAGTCACATCATGTCCACTCATGGCACATTGGTTTGCCACCCAAACCATTTGTTTGGATGCACCTCCGTAACCAATATTAGTGTTGAGAAATAATAACTTCATCCTACTATTATATTAAGCTACTAAAAAGCCGATCCCATTCTAATGCAATACTTGAAGGAGAGTATTTTATTGTTTTTTCTTTCGCTCTTTTGGCCATTTGCTTTGTTCCCTCTGGATGGGTTAATACATAATCTATTTGTTGGGCAAAAGAATCCACATCGCCTATAGGGGACAACAAACCACAACCATCTGACAACATCGCTTTTGTCCCACCAATGGGACAATCGGTGCAAACTAAAGGCATACCTACAGACATGGCCTCTAACATTGAATTAGAAATACCTTCATAATCAGATGTTGAAATAAAAACCGAAGCTTGTGACAACTTTGAATATACATTATCATCCACTCCTAATAAAAAAACCGAATCTGATAGATTGTTATCAAGGATATAGTTGTCAATTTCGGTTTTCAATGGCCCGTCACCATATATATGTAGTTTTATTTTAGAATACTTGTATCTAAGTTTGTTTACCACATCCACCATCATTTTCAGATTTTTTGCAGGATGCAACCTGCACGTGGTAATTAACAAACAATCTTCAAGCCTTCCTTCCCAATCACATGGCGATGTGAGAATTGGGTTGGGAATAATCATAGCCTTTCTATCGGGGATAAAAAAATACTTTCGTGCTTCAATCGTTTGAAAAACAGCTCTTTTGGAAAACCAAAAAGGAATAGAATAACGGATTCTCTTCATCAAAGAGCCCCCTCGCAAATACGGATTACTACGTTCAGATGCAATAACAGGATTTCCTAAAAATAAATTTGATACGACAACAGTATTCAGAACAGAATTTAAAAATGGAATAAGTATAATTTTGTTATACTTCTTTTTTTCCATTTTTAATTTATTCCGCAGTTTTAAAACACGAACCGTTTTCCCAACTTTATTTAGGCCCATTGTTTCAACTTCAGCTTTTTCTGGCAATTGAAATGCTATCTTCTCTCCAAACAATAGGAGAATTTTCACCTTGTAGCCCAAATTTAGCAACTCAAGGGCAAGTATTGAGACCACTCGTTCTGCCCCTCCCTTACTAAAATTAGGAAGAATAAAAACTATCTCACTGTTTTTCTTCATAAGTCGTTTTTAAAAATTGGTTTTCTTTAATATACCCAATAACCACACCTAAGAGAATAAAACTCGGGAAAAAATCCCAACCCCATAAGGTAAGATACAAGAACCAAAGTCCAACCAACCCGCCCATAATGCATAATGATAATTTAGTTTTCCTCTTCCAAAGCCTAAATACTCTTTTAAAAAGCCATAAGTGAAATAGAGCGAAAATGGCAAAACCGCAAATTCCATTTTCAACCAATTCAACCATGTATTCTGAGTGAATTCGAGATTCACCTATTCTCGCTTTTTCAAGACCTATTCCAAAAATAGGTTTTTCCAAAAACATTTGCCACCCGTAATAATAATGTGGTCCTCTGTCTCCTAAAAGAGATAATACTGCAGGCGCATCAGACGGTAAATCCATCATTTGTTGTTCTTCAAGTTTTTCCATCCTCACCATAACATAACTTTCTTTGATGTACTTTGTATAACCAAAGTAGAACAAAACAATAATGAGTGGCAATAAAAAGACATTTCTTGCACTTTTCATATTAAGACCCGACACTATCCAAAACAAGAAGAAAACAAAACCAGCAACAAAAGCTTTTCTAACCCCACACATTGCCAATAAAACAAACAACAATAAACACAGTATTAAAAATAATGGTGTTTTTATCAAATCCTTTTTATTTAACAAACATAAAACAAAAAAAGTCACACACACCGTATTTGCATATCGATTACCTAATAAATTACTTTCTCCAAGAGTTCTAAATAATAGATTTATATCAAAGAACATTCCTAATATCGTATAAGCAACAAAAGTAGCGAAACATATCCATAATGCACCATTTGAGTTATTCCTATACTCTATACACACAATCGACATTAGATTAAGTGGCACCCATAACTTGATAAAAATGTAAAAAATAGATTCCAAACCTATTATAGAAAAACTATGAAAACAATAATTTAAAAAAGAATATATAGCCCAAAGGAACCACAAAGCAATTGGTTTAGAATAATATAATTTAGATAGCCCTTCACGGTTGACAAGAGCCGAAACTATGGTTAATGCTAATAAACCATATCCGGTAAAGTCAATACTAAGCACAAACCATACTAGATATGTATAATTTAGAACAATAAATATATAAATGTAGTTATATATTTTTACAAATCGATTAGAACCCATGGTAAAAGACAGTTAAATCACATTATTTTTAAAATAACATTATTATTTGGGCAGTTTTATCCAACCACCCATTTTTTTATCCCATTCTTCCGGGTCAAATGGTGTCATACCACCCCAATGGCTATACGTCATCTCCCCAAAATACACTTGATCGTTCACCTCGTAAAAATCTACCCTGACATGGGGAATTCCTACTGAAAGTTTGGCGGCCAAGGCCTTCATCTCCTCAAACTTGATTGGTTTCTGTGGCGGCACTTTTGCATTCGGATGCCCATTGGTGAATGGTAAATGATTAAAATCCATATCAAAGAAGTCAAACTTGGTTTCTTCGCCTTCTGTTTGACGATCCGAGGCTATAAACATCACTTTGGGTTCACCATCGAAACAGAAAAACTTATAATCTCTAAGCTCACCAGCCTCCGGGTCTTCTTTGTATTCTTCTGCAATGATTCTTCTTGGTATATCCTTATAGGCTTTTTCCCTACTGAACACATAAAAATTGTGACTCAATCCTCTGTTTATTTTTTCTCTTGCCGACTTAATATCAAATGATGATTTATCTTTACAGATAACCACCCCGCCCGAATCGTGTGTACATTTCAATACAAATTGATTGGGCAACTTGTCAAAATCAATGTCATCAAACTTATCCCACACACCCAGCAACGGAATCACATATTCAGCCCCAATTGTATTTGTAATATACTCTTTAACCGCAAACTTGTCTGACAGCACCGTATCAATAGGTCTGCGGCCATAAAGCTTTAACCATTGCAATTTCTCGTTAAACGTCGTAGGATGCTTTAAGTGCAGCCACTTTCCCATCCTACAAAAATATTTCAAACGCAGATACAACTTGTCAGGGACAGGAATGGAGGTTGCAACCTTTTCAAGCAATGCTAAAGAATACACTCTAAATTTACTTGCTTCTTGCATATATTTGAGTTTTACAATTTCAAAAATTTGAATTACTAATTAATCCCGATAACAAAACATCCTTGTGTGCTTCACATTGAATATTAGCTCGTAATTTTTTTAATCTTGTACTATTAATGAATGAAGGTAATAGACCTTTTGAGAAAAGCCAAACAGAGATTTTTGATGAATAAGGAACCAAAAGGCTTTTTGCAATCAAAAAACCTTTAGAAGCCATCTGCTCAAAATGAAATTGCAACTGAGCATCATCATTAATAATTTGATTAAGGCGCTCAATAGATGCATAGAACTCATTATTATCTTTTAATATTTGAACTCCTGGTTTATTAACTGCACATTGTATATAAGGATAAAGTCTGAAACCGATTACATCTTCTAATTCCAATTCCAACAAAAAGCCTTTCTCCCATAATTCATCTGTATTATTGGTGTTTTTATCAAAACAAAAATTACCTAAACCATAAAAAATAGGTTTTCCTTGATATATCTCATAGCCACTATAACAATGTTGATGATGATTTACAACCGTATCCGCACCGTTCTCGATGAAGAAACGATATGTTTCTTTCATTCTTGGGGTAGGTAAGTTATATAATTCTGTGCCGCCATGAACAATGACAAGAATAAAATCTGCTTTTTGTTTTGCCTGTTTAATAGAATGGCATACACTAACAATGTTCAAAGGATTAGCCCCTCCTTTATTACCAGATGCGATTGACCATTCATTCTCACAAACATTAATTATTGCCAATACTTTCCCACAAATATTCTTGTATAGAGTTTTTTCAGCTTCACCTCGTGTTTTCCCACCACCAACATAATCTAATTCCCTTTCTATACAAGTATCAATAGTGTCTATTACACCCACGTTTCCATAATCACGAAAGTGGTTATTTGCCAAAGTCACACAATTAAACCCTGTATAAGCAATGCACTCCATTGCCTCTTTAGTACATTTTAAACTAGGTCCCGTCTTGTCTATTGGGTTTGCCTTATTCAAAACAACAGGTGATTCAAAATTGACTATGGCATAATCGACTGCTTGAACTATAGGTTTAACTTCTTCTAAACACTTGAAGTCTCCAGATTCAATTTGAGAAGACACTCGATGACGAGGAACAAAATCTCCAGCAACTAAGATTCTCATTTTCTTTTAAAAGTTTTTAATGCAATTTGCTTTAAATAAAGCATGGTGTTACGGTCGGAAGGGAACAACAGATATAGCGAAGCAAAATAAACTCCAATACACACAATTACCCAAACAAACGAAAGCACGATACCATCATTAGTATTCAATAACAGATAACCTACAACAGCCATAATTATTGAACAGATCACCTGTGGCAGAACATTAACCATCATCTTCCACGGTGATTGTTTAATAACGATGTAAACTGCAATCATATTTACTAAAACCAATTCAAGTCGAACCAGAGAACGCGTAATATACAAAGCTTCAAATCCGTATTTCCCTGAAATAATGATGGCAGGGATTAATACAACTATATGTAACGTTTGAACAACAACTGAAACCCGAGGTTTTCCAACAGATGGATAAACAGGAGAACAAAAACGTGAGAACACAATAGTAATAGCTTCCATCAAACCCCATAAGCCTAAAAAACTGGCTGCCTCCATCCATTGACTTCCAAGCATAACCTCTGTTATCAAATCTTTGAAAACAAAAATTCCAACCCCCATAGGCAATAGAATGAAACCGGTTATTTTTTGAAAACGTAAAAGTACACGTCTCATTTCAGGAAGGTCATTTTGCAATCGAGATAAAGATGGCATAATTACAGGTAATACTATCGCAGTAATTAAAGATACTATCTGCCCTACAATTGTAATAGATGTACGATACAAACCAAGGTAATAGCTGTTCAACATTTTGCCAATGAAGAAAATATCTGCATAAGATGTCGCCCAAACCAAAAGTGAATCTAAAATACTCCACAAACAGAAGGACATCATTTCTTTCAGTATCGAAAAACTATAGAACTTACGAGGTTTCCAGTTTGACTTGAAAGTAAGAAATACAGCATTGGCAATACTCATGGCTAAATTACCAAGTACAAGAGCCCAATAATTACGAAGCCATATAGCCAAAGGTATGGTAACAAAGATGGGGATTAGAATAGATACAAGTCTTCTCCAAAAGAGTGTTTTGAAATCCAATTCTCTTTTTAACAGAGCCATCTGAATACTACAGAAACCCGTTAGTGGTATTCCGGCACAAGAGACCACCAATACAAGTCCTAATCCAGGACTACCAACCAAAGAAGCTAATGGTTGACAGAAAACTGAGATAAGCCCCCAAATGGCAAAACTCAACACCAAATTCGACCAGAATGCCACATTGGTATGTTGATCACGTTCTGTATCATCTTTAAACTCGCGCTGTATCAAATACCTTTGAAAGCCAGCGTCCGAGAAAATATCTGCCAAAGAGATAATGATACTAAACGTAGCAACAACGCCGTATGCTTCTGGCGTGAGCAAACGCGCCATTACCATCGTCGTAATGGGGGTTATCAGCTTTGCAATTATTTCTGTCAAAGCCGACCATTTAGTAGCGTTTACAATTTTATTATTAATATTTTCAGCCATATCAAATCATCAAATCTGACTAAGAGTTAATTAAGCATTTTAAATCCTTAGAGTCTGCCGAGTTATACTATTTTGTATATCCGTCTGGATTTTGCCTTTGCCAATTCCAACTATCTCGCACCATTTCTTCAATACTATATTTGGCTTCCCAGGCAAGTTCTGCTTTAGCCTTTGCAGGATTGCAATAGCAAGTGGCAATATCGCCAGCACGACGAGGTTTGATGCTGTAAGGTATGTCAACCTTGTTAACTCGGATAAAGGCTTTAACCATATCCAACACACTATATCCGTGACCTGTTCCAATATTATATATGCCAATACCACATTTGCGGGCTATGGCTTGTAATGCGCAGACATGAGCATTGGCGAGGTCGCAAACGTGAATAAAGTCACGTACACCTGTGCCATCAGGGGTATCGTAATCATTACCAAACACGCCAAGTTCTTTGCGTTTACCTACTGCTACCTGAGTGATGTAAGGCATAAGATTATTCGGGATGCCATTAGGATTCTCCCCTATTCTCCCACTTGGATGCGCACCTACTGGATTGAAATAGCGCAATAGCACCACATTCCATCCTTGGTCAGCCTTTTGGATGTCCATCAGCACCTGTTCCAACATACTCTTTGTCCAACCGTAAGGGTTGGTGCATTGCCCCTTAGGGCAGTTTTCGGTGATAGGTATTTCAGCAGGGTCGCCATAGACAGTGGCACTTGAACTGAAAATAATGTTTTTGCAACCATGCTTGCGCATCACGTCAACAAGCGTGAGCGTGCCACCAATGTTGTTCTCGTAATATTCCCATGGTTTTTCCACGCTCTCACCTACAGCTTTGAGACCTGCAAAATGAATACAAGCGTCAAAGTTGTGTGCAGCAAAGACTTTTTCAAGCCCTTCACGGTCTCGTATGTCAACTTTATAGAAAGGTATTTCAGGATCTCCAATAATTTCAGCCACTCTTTGCAGAGCTACAGGATTGCTGTTGCATAGATTGTCCACCACAACGGCAGTGTGTCCTGCCTTGTAGAGTTCAATCAGGGTATGGGTTCCTATATATCCAGCTCCACCGGTAATAAGAATATTCATAATTATTGTTATTATTATTCTTTTACTTTTTCAAAGCGTGTCATCAGTAAAACTGTCTGTTTTGCAAGATAAACGACCTTCATTGATAATCTTCTGAAGAATGTTGGTTAAACGTTGCGAATACCAATTGATAAGTTATTAGTTGAAAGTTCTTTTTCTTCGTACTCCTTCAGCATCTGCACAATGGTTTTTTGGAGTTTGACGGCGCGGTCGGGTTCCAAGCCTTTGTCTTCCATGTCGTCGGAGAAGAGCAAGCGGGGACACATCCTGCCATCGACCTTCAGCGAGGCAAAGAGCAGGGCAAAATGGGCCACCATCTTCAGATAGAAGGCCGAAAATGCTGAAAGCTTGATGCCACATTGGCTCTCGATGCGCTGGCCGACCGTTTGGTGGCTGGCAAGGACATACTTGAAGCTGACTTTAACCTTTAACCGCTAACCGCTAACCTTTACAAAATCTTTTTATTAACGTTTTAAAACCAGTTAATATGAAGATCAAACTCATAAAACAACAAATCGTAGAGATCATTGCCGACCCTGAAATAGCTCAGGAGATTGGCATCAAGACCACCGACCCGTGGTAGGGCATCGTCCTGAAAGTGCTTGCTTATCTGATTGGCCTCTTGCTGGCCGGTGCTGTGACTACGAGTTGCGCCGCTACCGCCTGCGCCACGTTCATGGTCTAACAGTTCAAAGAGTTCAAGGTATTCAAAAATGAAACAGAGGTTGTCCTCCATTTTGCCAACGCACCCATCAAGGTGAACCCTTGGATGAACCAGCTCAGGTCGGAGTTCAGCAACATGCCATGAAGTGGCGATTACAAACGTCCGTCAACAATGCTGCGGTCGAGGGTACACTTCACGTCGAAGATGACGTGCTTGTCCTTCAGCAGGGCGGGAACATCGAGGCCTTCGAACTTCTTGTGAGCTACAGCGGCCACGCAAGCGTCAAACTTCTCGGTAGGCAGCTCGTTCACCACCTTGATGCCATACTCATGCTCCACGATGGCAGGGTTGGCCCAGGGGTCGTAAACGGTGATGTTGAGGTTGTATTCCTTCAGGGCCTTGTAGATGTCGATGACCTTGGTGTTGCGCACATCGGGGCAGTTCTCCTTGAAGGTGAAGCCCAGGATGAGGATGTTGCTGTTGAGCACCTGGATGCCTTTCTTCAGCATCAGCTTGATGGTTTCGGTGGCCACATACTCACCCATGCCGTCGTTCATGCGGCGACCGGCAAGGATAATCTCAGGATTGTAGCCATGACGCTGGGCACACTGAGCCAGATAGTAGGGGTCAACACCGATGCAGTGGCCACCCACCAGTCCCGGACGGAACGGCAGGAAGTTCCACTTGGTGCCGGCAGCTTCCAGCACGTCGAGGGTGTCAATACCCATCTTGTTGAAAATCTTCGAAAGCTCGTTGACGAAAGCGATGTTGATGTCGCGCTGGCTGTTCTCAATCACCTTGGCGGCTTCGGCCACCTTTATGGTAGGAGCCAAATGGGTGCCGGCAGTGATGACGCTGGCGTAAACCTCGTTCACATACTTGCCAATCTCGGGCGTGCTGCCAGAGGTCACCTTCTTGATATGCTCCACGGTGTGCTGCTTGTCGCCCGGGTTGATACGCTCGGGGCTGTAGCCGCCGTAGAAGTCCACATTGAACTTTAACCCTGAAACTTTTTCAACTACTGGTATGCACTCATCCTCGGTAACGCCAGGATATACTGTTGATTCATAAACCACCACGTCGCCTTTACCGATAACCTTACCGACGGTGGTGCTGGCACCCACGAGTGGAGTGAGGTCGGGATTGTTATCGTCGTCCACAGGGGTAGGCACAGCCACGATGTAGAAGTTGCAATCGCGAATCTTCTCGATGTCGCTGGTGCAGATGAAGCCGTGGTTCTTGATGGCATCCTGCAGGAGGTCGTCAGCCACTTCGAGGGTGGAGTCGTGACCAGCCATCAGGGCGTCGCAACGCTTCTGGTTCATGTCGAAACCGACAGTGGGATACTTGGTTGAAAATAGGCGAGCCAACGGCAGGCCAACGTAACCGAGACCGATTACACAAATCTTAGTGTCTTTCATCGTTTTATACTACTTAAATTATTCTTTATTCTTCAGAATTTTTGCAGGTATGCCACCTACAATACAGTTATCAGGAACATCTTTTGTGACCACAGCATTCGGTGCCACAAAAACATTGTTACCAATCGTTATTTTGCCAAATGCCTTTGCTCCAGGTGCGAAAGCCACATAATCACCAAGCGTGGGAACCGCATCTTGACCATTATCTCCTAACAAAACTCCAGCATTAAAACCGCAATAATTACCTACCTTATTGACATTCAACAGAATACCCCCCCCACCTGATAAATGCATGATTCTCAATCCATAACCACATTTGTTCAGAGGTATCTGTATATGATAACGGCTACCCAAAACAGCCCGTTTAATCTTATAATACAACAAAGGAATACGGCTTATGAACGATTTTTTCTCACTATAATATTCACAATGACGAAGCGCACGCAAGTAACGGTATGAACGGGCATTTTCCGAACCAATCAGAAAATGAATAATGTAATGCAAAAAGCCTTTTAATCCACAACGAAAGCCATTGCGTTTGGCATCTTCTTGCAAATAAAACCTGAGTTCTTTCCTTGTATTTATCATTGTGTCAGCAAATATTCGTTAGATTCGTACAATTCGTGTTCAATAACTATCAGAGATTTTCGCGGTACCACGAGATAGCCTCTGCGAGACCTTTGGCGAAATCATATTGAGGATCATATCCTAACAGTTTCCGGGCTTTGGAAATATCAGCGTTGGAATGCTTGATATCGCCCTTGCGGTCGGGACCAAAGATAGGCTCGATGTCCTTGCCCAATGCCTTGGTGAGGTCGTAATAGATGTCAATCAGATACTCACGACCACCGTAAGCCACATTGAAAGCCTCACCGCTGGCCTCGTCGGGAGCCAAGCAAGCCTTGAGATTGGCCTCAATCACATTCTCGATATAGGTGAAGTCGCGGCTCTGCTTGCCGTCACCATTGATGGTCGGCCGCTCGTTGTTAATCAACTGCTTTATGAACTTAGGAATCACGGCAGCATACGCGCCGTTCGGGTCTTGTCTGCGACCAAAGACATTGAAATAACGCAGTCCGATGGTCTTCAAACCATAATGTTTGGTATATTGCTTGGCCCATTCTTCGTCGGCGCGTTTGCTGAGAGCGTATGGGGATAACAGGTTACCCTCTACACCTTCTTTTTTAGGAAGATGGGCTTCATCACCGTAAACGGAAGAACTAGAGGCGTAAACGAATGTCTTGACTTTGTTTTGCCTTGCAGCCTCCATCATGTTCAAGGTGCCTTGAATATTGTTGGCGCAATAGAAAAGCGGCATCTCAATACTGCGAGGCACGCTACCCCACGCTGCTTGGTTGAGGACATAATCCACGCCCTCACAGGCTTTCATACAAGTGTCAAGGTCTTTAATGTCGCCCTTGATAAACTCATAATTCAGATTGTTGATGAACAAATCCACGTTGGCTTGTTTTCCGGTGCTTAGATCGTCCAAACAACGGACTTTGTAACCTAATTTCAAAATCGCCTCGCAAAGGTTGGAGCCGATGAAACCCGCACCACCAGTAACGAGGAACAAGGTGTCTTTTGGAAATTTAAGATGGGTGTACATATTTATATGTTATTTCATGTAAAAATCTTTATACCATTCAGCAAACTTTCTCAATCCCTCTCTTAGCGTAATCTTCGACACAAACACGAAGTCGCGCTCCAAGGCCAAAGCATCGGCTTAGGTCACTGGCACATCACCCGCTTGCATGTGAACAAGTTCTTCGTATACTTCAAAATCGTAATCCTGTGGCAACACACCTGCATGAAAGAGTTCCTCTTAGTTCACCACAATATCAAACTTATGCTCGGCAAAAAGGCGGTCAATGAGAGCTCTATCGGCAAGGTCTCCTTTGACGAATTGATAGTTGATAGACGACTGTTTTGCGTTTTTTTCTATCTCGCGCAATCTATATTCCTTCAACGATGGATCATAGTAGCTGTTGAGGATGTCTAGGCCTATGATAGTGCCTCTCTTCATCTCTTTCAATAGACGAAGAAATAAATTGGAACCAATAAAACCAGCAGAACCAGTAATAAAGATGGTTTGTGTTTTTTTTTCAACTAAAAGAATTCTTGCGAATAAAATTATTAAGAAAATTTATCTTCCTTTATACATATCCTCATAATACTTCTGATAATCACCGCTCGTCACATTATCCATCCACTCTTGGTTGACGAGGTACCAGCGCACGGTCTTCTCGATACCTTCCTCAAACTGCAGGCTCGGTTCCCAACCCAGTTCCTTTTGCAACTTGGTCGAGTCGATGGCATAACGCATATCGTGACCAGCGCGGTCGGTGACATAGGTAATCAAATCCATATCGGTGCCCTCGGGACGACCCAACAAACGATCAACGGTATTGATAACTACCTTGATGATATCGATGTTCTTCCACTCGTTGAAGCCACCGATGTTATAGGTTTCGGCCACCTTACCCTTATGGAAGATGAGGTCGATGGCGCGGGCATGGTCCTCCACATACAGCCAGTCGCGCACGTTCTCACCTTTGCCATACACAGGCAACGGCTTGCGGTGACGGATGTTGTTGATGAACAACGGGATCAGCTTCTCTGGGAACTGGTAGGGTCCATAATTGTTCGAGCAGTTGGTCACGATGGTAGGCATCCCGAAGGTATCATGGAAAGCCCTCACGAAGTGGTCACTGGCGGCCTTGGCGGCGCTGTAGGGGCCGTGGGGCATATATTTCAGGTCTTCGGTAAAGAACTGTTCGCCGTAGGCCAGGTGATGCTCACCGCTGGAAGCCTTGGTGGTGAAGGGAGGCTCGATACCCTCGGGGTGGGTCATCTCAAGCGCTCCATACACCTCATCTGTCGAGATGTGATAAAACCTCTTGCCTTCAAACTTCTCAGGCAAACTCTCCCAATAGGCCTTGGCAGCCTGAAGCAGCGAGAGCGTGCCCATCACGTTGGTCTGGGCGAAGGTAAAAGGATCTTTGATACTGCGGTCCACATGGCTCTCCGCTGCAAGGTGAATGATGCCGTCCACCTTCTCCTCTTGCATCAGTTTATAGATACCATCAAAATCACAGATGTCCATCTTCACAAACCGATAGTTAGGCTTGTCTTCGATGTCCTTGAGGTTGGCCAGGTTACCAGCATAGGTCAGCTTATCGAGGTTGATGATTTTATATTCAGGATATTTGTTCACGAAGAGGCGAACAACATGGCTGCCGATGAAACCGGCTCCGCCAGTGATGATTAGAGTTCTTTGGTAATTCATGGTTAATAAAACTAGATGAAACACGGGTCGCACAGAACGAGTTCCGATTGACCCGTGGCTTCGGGGATGGATAAAGTTTTTCGAATTGAGAATTGATAATTTACAATTGATAGTTTAGAGTTAAAAGTGATCTAAAGTGCCAAAGCTGTAGTAGAGCATAATAGTTCTTTATATGATGGATAATAGTACGATTTTGGTACGATTATACTACGAACTGAATTTGTTGCTGCCGCTATTAACGAATAATTATACGGACAATTAACGGCAATTATATGTTTCTTTTTCTTTCTTCAACGTTAATTATCGTATAATTCGACATTAATTTGGCGTTAATTCATTTACTTACCTAAACCCCTATCGCCGACAATTAACGAATAATTATACGGACAATTAACGGCAATTATATGTTTCTTTTTCTTTCTTCAACGTTAATTACCGTGTAATTCGACGTTAATTGGACATTAATTCATTTTCATGTTTGACGAGGTTCGAACAACGACAATTAACGAATAATTATACGGACAATTAACGGCAATTATATGTTTATTATCCCTTCCCTTTCTTCAACGTTAATTACCGTGTAATTCGACGTTAATTGGACATTAATTCATTTTCATGTTTGACGAGGTTCGAACAACGACAATTAACGAATCAATTATACGGAAGATTAACGGTAATTATATGTTTCTTTTTTCCCTTTTCAACGTTAATTACCGTGTAATTCGACGTTAATTGGACATTAATTCATTTTCATGTTTGACGAGGTTCGAACAACGACAATTAACGAATAATTATACGGACAATTAACGGCAATTATATGTTTCTTTCCCTTTTTTCAACGTTAATTACCGTGTAATTCGACGTTAATTTGTCGTTAATTTTTTCTTGCCTGCCCGAGGGCGACACCTCTTACATCTTTTCTCTCCACCTCTTACATCTGACATCGTTTTCTCATGGCTCCGCCTTGTCAGTCAAGAGATGTTTGATGGAAGATGTTAGATGTGTTAGGTTTGGATGTGAGATGTTGGGGCTTTCTTCTGTCCGAGACCCTCACTTCTAACATCATCACATCTTACATCTTCCCTCCTCTTTTCACGGCTCCGCCCCGTCAGTCACAATTTGTGGTGACAAGGGGCTGGTTTATAGTTGGTTTCACGGACAACTTTTAACGATGGATGTTTTGGTTTTTGGTTGCCCGGGGTGGATTTTGGGGACAAAGGTAGTGAATTTAGTTGAGAGTTGAGAGTTTATAGTTTAAAGTCGGTGGTTGATTTCTAACCGCCATCCTTTTATAGGAACATTCTACCCCATCAACTTCGTTATTTACTTACCCTCCTGCAGAGATTCATCATCATACAACACATACACTCTTTTTGCGTAACGTATTGCAGAAGTGTATGTGCATATTATACAAAACACCAGCAACACCCCAAGAAACTTTGCACTTACCAAAACCAAATTTCCAACACCTAAGGAGTAATTCGAATTGAGAATCGACAAAGCCAAACAAATAAGCAAATCAACAACTAATCCTCCTGATAAATTACGGAAGAAACCATAAGTGCAATTAAACTCAAAAGCCAATGGATCTTCGCGACAAGTCTCCCTGATTTTCTCAAATGCTTCCTTTGCAACTTTTTTACGAACCAGACGCCCTTTAGGGTTATCACCATCTGTATAAATGGCATCAATACCATTTTCCTTTGCCTTTTTTAGGATTCTTTCTTTACGTTGATCAGAAAATGCACCATTCTTTTTCTTCATCAAATTAGCAGCCGGACGACCTAAAAGAAAGAAGAGAGGTGCTTCGACTATAAGAACGGATATCTCCCGGATTGAGGACTGGAAGAAAAACAGCAATGCCGGCACGATGGCACCAAATGATAGAATCACCCTTACAATGTAACGTACGCTACTTATTTCAGCCGTGTATTCCTGAAAGAAATATACAGCAATTAGCAGGGGGAACACTAAGCTAACAACTGCAGGGTTTCTACGAGCCCAATTGTTATACTTTGCATCACGACGCTCTTGATTGACTTCACTCATTATTTAACTTATTAAATTCGTTTGTAATTTCTTCAAACAATAGTTTTAATTCTTCATTATCCGTTCCTAAAGCAGTATTCCTGGCTTCTTCTAATATTATATTCGGGTCCCCGTCTTTTGCTATCAATTTTTCACGGCAATAATTCAACACGGCCTTATTATATAGATCTTTTTCCTCTGTAGTTTCCGATATTTCCTTAGCAATATCTATTGCTTCTTTGTATTTATTAGAGCCTTCTTCTATTAGACCACTTCTATATAGAATAAGACCTTCTGTTGCTGGTATGCAAACCTTCATACTTTGTGTTTCGTCTTTTCTGCTTGAACGGTTTAGTTTCCTAAAAGCATCCATAGCTGTGGCAAGATCATTGGCTCTTGCCGAGCAATAAGCCTTATTATTCAACAAAAAAGGACTATTGTCATCAGACCGAAGACCCACGTCCAATATTTCAGAAGCTAAAGCAAAGTCCTTCAAAAGGTTTGTGCAAATGGTATAACCAATATTAATCGGCTTGTGGGCAAACGGCATATCACAAATCCAACTCACCGCCTCATGAATTGCTTGGTCTGCATCACCTTTGGTTATGGCCTCAATGGTTCTGACCTCATAATCATTATGAACCGGAACATCAAATTTCAGAGATAAATGTTCAAACGAATTAACCCACTGAACTTGTGCCAATGAATTGTCATTGGGGTCTATTAGAGCCTTACGAAAGAGCTTGTTGCTTTTTCTTGTTGCACCAGCAGATAATTCCAATGTGCCTATTGAACTTGCAAGTTCTGTATAACCAAATGGGCTACAATTGCCAGACTCTATTATATCTCTTCCTTTCTTAACATAGTTAGATGTTTTTTCACGTAGCATGTTAATGGAAATCTCCGCTGCCATCAACCAAGGATCGCATGCGACAGCACCTTTTGCACGGATTACATCATGGGCTCTATCCTTATCCTGAAGATGCAAAAAGAATCTAGCTGCAGAGCGTGCCACAAATCGGTCGGTTGCACCATAGTGTAGTGCTTGCTCTATTGCATCCTGCGCTTTCTTAGTTTGGCCCAAAAGCAAATATGCTCGTGACAAATCAACATACAAATATGGATTATATGGAACAAACTGAAGACGTAGGCGCAAGTTATGAATATAATCATAAATATTCTTAGTGGCCGTACATTCTCTCAATCGTTCAGCTTCTTTAGTAAATAATGATTTTACTGACGCATCAACGCCCATTACCCTTTTGGCCGAGCTCAGCATTGAATAGGTTGCAGCATTTTCTCTATCAAGAATAAATTTGGCCGCATCCTTAACCGTATCATTATCTTCCTTTCCATTTGTTATTGCAGCACTAATTAAATCTCCAGCCCTGAAAAGAGATTTATGTTCTTTCCATAGCTCAACATAATCATCAATTACATAGGTTTCGCCTTTACGTTGCGACAATCTCCATTCATTCAATTCGCCCGCTTCAAGCGTTGCCTCATAGTAACGCCAATTTGGGACCACCCTTCTTTGTTTAGGCTTATAACTTAGATCCATTGAGCAAACTTTTTCGTATTAATCTTTCAGCAAGCGTACCAGCATAATCCAATGAAGATATCGCCTTTTCTATCTGTGATTGGGTTGATTGGGGTTGATTATCATTTTCTCTGCAACGGCTTTCAGGGTCGGGGTTACCTAATTGTCGGATAATTCCAATGATTAAGTCCTCAAGTTCCTCGAATGGAATGTCTTTCCTAATTGTGTCTAAAGCCCTACTAAATGCATAATCCAAATGGTTTTTCAAATCCTTAAAAAGGCCATTATAATTCTCAGGACGATGACTTTCGGGCATAAAAGGCATAATCAACGCATTCAGACTCACACCTGTAATATAGTAAGTTATCAAACTAGCAAGGAGATAGCAATCCGTTAATCTCTTGGATAGTTTTAAATCCGCAACGTGATAACCATATTCCCGCTCAATAGGCGCATAATTATGGTCACCAGGGAAAGGATCGTCTTCAAAGGGGCTTCTTATAGTATCACATGTTGAACATCCCAAATCCCCAACTTTTGTTGTTTTCTTATTGTTAAATGTAAGAATGTTTGAAGGTTTTATATCCTCATGGGTAATACCCACAGTGTGCAATTGCTGCAATCCTACTGCAACTGAATGTAGAGAATGTAATCTCCAAGCAAAATCCAACTTAACAGAATCAGCCATCGCATCAATCACATCGCCATCAGCTTTCTCAAAAATAAGATAATACATAGGAACGAAAGTCTGGTCATCAAGGCTTTCATTACCAGCATATAAAACCATGGTTACATTCGTGAGGTGTTTGTCTTTACAATAATTACAAACGTCCCTTTCATATGTATATTGATCAAGCACTTGTTTAAAAGCATCCGCAGGGTCCTCATCTGGGCTAAGACGTTGAATATGCTCATTTATATCCAACACTTTCATGAACCTCTGCTGCTCTTCTTTCTCAACCATATAGCAAACCGAAAACTTACCCTTCTGTCTGTTGTCCCGTGGCTCAATCTTTCTGATGACCTTCCATCCAGATTTCAGCGTTCGCCCTTCTAATGAATATATCTCCTTGTATTCTCTCATTATTTATATCGTTTGTTTATAGCTACACATATGTCTATTGCTTTTTTATATTTCTTTATTTATTCTTTCATACAATTACTATTCTTTCTTTCCTGTCTTCTCAATTCTCCCCTTTATCAGCTAGTGGTAATGTTTAATGACCTTCTGAGGATTGAGGTTCGTTGCATCATGAATCATGGGACGGTTCCCTGATCCACTTGAAATAGTCTTATGCCTTTCGACACCACTCCGTCAAATCCCTATCAGGCACATAGTCTTTCATGGCACTAACAGGAAATCGGGCATGGTTCAAAACCACGGCATCGCTAATAAACCCGTCACATTCGGTTTCTGTCATCAAACCTTTTTGCATCGCTATGTAAAGGATGTCGAGGCACCCCAGGTACTCTATGCCGTTCGCGTCGCAATACGTCTTGATGTCGCTGAAATTACTACTCGCTATTACCTCTTTCCCATATTTGGCCATGGCCATGCAGGCTCGTTCACCCTTGTCTCGCAAGCCGTCCTCTTTCTTGATCCGATAAAACTCTTTCTTTACGTTTTCCACATGATAGGGAAATTCTATAGGTTTGCTTTTGATGGACGATAACCAAGCATCCACTTTTTCCTTCCGGTCAGTATCCCATGGATGACGACAGGCTTCTTCGTAAACCACATCGAGAACGAATAAGATATTAGGTTCAAAGATCTTTGCCAATCGGGAAATGTTTCCTGTGGCAATGAAGTGTGAAATGACATCTGTGTCAACCAAAACAATCTTATAGTTCGCCATCCTCCTCTATTTCTGTTTTCAAGTCAATGCCAATGTCTTCCAAGAGTTGATAATATTTTGCCTGGGAGATGCGTCCTTGTTCGAACAACTGCCTCGCCTTGATGTTGTAGTCACCCACAAACTCATCTTTTCCCGTTTTTTCATATAGTTCCGTGGCATATCCATGCGACTTGGCAGTTCTTATCACATCGCGAGCAAAGCTTTCGTAACCATTTTCATCAAGCCACCCAATGTCCTTCAGCCGATACAGCAACATGGCACGAGAACAGCGAAAACGTTGCTCGGTTTGCAGCAAAGTGCCAAGCGTGATGCCGTTCTTGTGTTGCTCATCGAGAGGAATCGACATTTCCAACCCTCCTTTTGGCAGCATCAGATAAGATGCAAACCAATCAGCAAGGTATTCCTGTTCGTTTTTTTCATCAAAAAGCGCTGTCTTCTCATTGACAAATGAGAAACCTTCTTGATACAGCAGGTGATACAACTCGTGACAAGCGGTGAAACGCTGATGTCCGAGGGCCTTGGCTGTGTTGACCATCATGAATGACAAGTTCTCGCCATTCCGGTCGGTCACACGAATGGCCATGCCTGAAATATTGTCGCTCGTTGGTTGGAACAAGGCTTGAACATGTTTCATCCGAAGCGCACTATGAACGCTAATGGGCATGGTGTTGAGAAGATGCAATTCTTCTCTCAACGTAGCAGCAAGAATAGCCGCTTTTGACTTAAGTACAATCTTACTTGCTGATTTCATTGCTCATTAACGTGTAATTCTTCACAATCCTATGGAACTTGGTTATGGCCTGAAAATCGGTTTCACCATCCTGCTTTCGATAAGCATAAACCAATGAAGGCTGGAGATTGCTTTTGTCGTCCTGCATCAAGTCATATTCCTCGACATAGTACAACTCGGCAAGCTTCTCCAAGGCCTCTGGAGGTATGGTGGTTTTACCCTCTTCATATTTGCAATAAGCAGGTTGGCTGATACCCAAGAAGCGTCCTATCTCTTCCTGATTATAACCAAATTGCTTTCGTAAGTACGATAAGTTATCACCGATTATTATATCTAATTCACTCATATTAAATTAGTTAAACTGATTTGGATTGCGATTTGACACTGCAAAGATAAGAACAATTTGGTTATAAAACCAATCGTTTTAGCTGAATTTTTATCAAATTTATAACCTTCCGTCCACCATCTTCCTTGTGTATATATACTGAATTTTATTTCATGTAATATTCCTTATACCACTCGGCAAAGGCTCTGAGGCCTTCTCTCAAGGTTATCTTCGGCGTGAAGCCGAAGTCACGTTCCAAAGCAGTAGAGTCTGCATATGTTGTAGGAACATCTCCAGGCTGCATGGGCACCAGCTGTTTGTGGGCTTCGAAGTCATAGTCCTCGGGCAACACTCCTGCACGCACAAGCTCTTCTTGCAGGGTCTGCACGAAATCTAGTAGGTTCTCGGGTTGTCCCCCACCGATGTTATAAACCTTATAAGGCGGGATGGGTAGGCCGTCCTCGCCCGTGCGCTTCTCAGGGGCTTTCTTCATTACCCTCACAATGCCCTCCACGATGTCGTCCACGTAGGTGAAATCGCGACGACAGTTGCCGTAGTTGTAGATCTGGATGGTCTCGCCACGCAACAGCTTGTTGGTGAAGCCGAAATAAGCCATGTCGGGACGGCCGGCAGGGCCATAGACGGTGAAGAAACGGAGACCCGTGGTGGGGATGTCGTAGAGCTTGCTATAACAGTGGGCGAAGAGCTCGTTGCTCTTCTTGGTGGCGGCATAGAGACTCACGGGGTTGTCCACACGGTCGTCAACACTGAAGGGGACCTTCTTGTTGCCACCATAAACCGAACTGCTACTGGCATAGACCAAATGCTGAACACCATGGTACCCATCCATCTTACATCTTACATCATCCATCGAATGCCTACAGGCTTCGAGGATGTTATAGAACCCGATGATGTTACTCTCGATGTAGGCGTCGGGGTTCTCGATGCTGTAACGGACGCCGGCTTGGGCGGCGAGGTTAACTACAATATCGAACTGATAGTCAGTAAAAAGCTTATTTATTAGATCCTTATCGGCGATGGAACCCTTGATGAATTGATAATTGATAGTTGAAAATTGAGAATGAAGGGTTTCAAGTTCTTTTAGACGGTATTCCTTTAGGGAGACGTCGTAATAGTTGTTGAGGTTATCGAGGCCGATGATGGTGCCGTCGGGCATCTCTTTGAAGAGACGCTTGACGAGGTTGGCGCCGATGAAGCCGGCCGAGCCTGTGACAAGTATGCTTTTCATATAAAGTGTCTTTTTTGCTGCCTGACGGCAGAGGTCAGTAAATTGCCCTAAATGCGGAGTAAATTGGAAGTAAATTCCCTCTTTCTTCCTTCATCAGAATTTACTCCTCATTTACTCTATAATTTACTCAAAATTTACTCTCCCCGTCCTTGGACGGAACAGCCACCAAGTATTTAATCCCTTTTGAAGATATCTCTAGTATAAACCTTTTCCTTAACGTCATCAAGGCAACTGTCGTAGCGGTTCGCAATGATGGCCTGGCTCATGGCCTTGAACTTCGCGAGGTCATTCACCACTAAGCTGCCGAAGAAGGTCGTCCCATCCTCTAAAGTCGGCTCGTAGATGATCACCTTCGCGCCCTTGGCCTTCACACGCTTCATCACCCCTTGGATGGACGACTGACGGAAGTTGTCGGAGTTGGATTTCATCGTCAAGCGGAACACACCGATAACGCAATCTTTCTCCTGGCTGGCGTCGAAATCCCCACGATTGTAATAATCATAATACCCAGCCATCCGCAGCACCTGATCGGCGATGAAGTCCTTACGGGTGCGGTTGCTCTCCACGATGGCACGGATCAAGTCCTCCGGCACGTCCTCGTAGTTGGCCAGCAACTGCTTCGTGTCCTTGGGCAGGCAGTAGCCTCCATAGCCGAAGCTCGGGTTGTTATAATGGCTGCCGATGCGCGGATCGAGACAGATGCCATCGATGATGGCCTGCGTGTCGAGACCCTTCACCTCGGCATAGGTGTCCAACTCGTTGAAGTAACTCACGCGAAGAGCCAAATAAGTGTTGGCAAACAGCTTCACAGCCTCAGCCTCCTTCATCCCGATGAAGAGCATCGGCACATCCTGCTTGATGGCCCCCTCTTTCAGCAAGGCGGCAAACTGATGTGCCTTCTCCGTGAGCCAGTCGAGGTCGGTGAGGGCCTTGATGGCCTCATTCTCCTCCTCAAAGGCCTCGCTCATCATCTTGGGGATGCCCACGATGATACGAGAGGGATAGAGGTTGTCATAGAGGGCCTTGCTCTCCCTCAGGAACTCGGGCGAGAACAGCAGGTTGAACTTCTTCACGCCTTGTTTCCTGTATTTCACATAGAGGCTGCGGGTGTAGCCCACGGGGATGGTGCTCTTGATGACCATCACGGCGTTGGGGTTCACCTTCAGCACCAAGTCGATCACCTCTTCGACATGCGAGGTGTCGAAGAAGTTCTTGGTGCTATCGTAGTTGGTCGGCGCCGCGATGACCACGAAGTCGGCATCACGGTAACCCGCCTCGCCATCCAATGTGGCACGGAGGTTAAGGGGCTTATGGGCCAGATAGTCCTCGATATAGTCGTCCTGGATGGGCGACTTCTTGTGGTTCACCATGTCGACGCGCTCGGGGACGACGTCCACGGCGGTGACTTCATTATGTTGTGCCAGCAACGTGGCGATGCTCATGCCGACGTAGCCGGTGCCTGCGACGGAGATTTTCATATTGTTGA
>JAEEGF012523171.1_pt1 | contig 49635 bp, 39 predicted proteins | sample 9134171 | NCBI WGS metagenome assembly JAEEGF01 (sample SAMN16246542, study PRJNA631951) | gut metagenome | biome: gut microbiome; feature: rumen; material: AP-attached | host: Bos | place: Iran: Karaj | collected 2018-10
TCCTGTTTGATCCCCACGCTTTCGTGCCTCAGCGTCAATCACCCCTTCGTGAGATGCCTTCGCAATCGGTGTTCTGTGTGATCTCTATGCATTTCACCGCTACACCACACATTCCTCCCACGGCAGGAGCATTCCAGCACGCCAGTTCGCGAGGCAGTTCCGGGGTTGAGCCCCGAGCTTTCACCTCACGCTTAACGCGCCGCCTACGCACCCTTTAAACCCAATAAATCCGGATAACGCTTGCATCCTCCGTATTACCGCGGCTGCTGGCACGGAGTTAGCCGATGCTTATTCGTATGGTACTCTCATCGCATCACACGTGATGCTTATTGCTCCCACACAAAAGCGGTTTACAACCCATAGGGCCGTCTTCCCGCACGCGGCATGGCTGGTTCAGCCTTTCGGCCATTGACCAATATTCCTCACTGCTGCCTCCCGTAGGAGTCTGGACCGTGTCTCAGTTCCAATGTGGGGGACCTTCCTCTCAGAACCCCTAACCATCGTCGGCTTGGTGGGCCGTTACCTCACCAACTACCTAATGGTACGCGAGCCAATCCGTAGGCAATGAATCTATTAAACAAAGGTCATGCGGCCTCTGTTGTTACGGAGTATTACACGACGTTTCCATCGACTATCCTCCACCTACGGGCATGTTGCTCACGCGTTACTCACCCTTTCGCCGGTCGCCATCAGAGTATTGCTACTCCATGCTGCCCCTCGACTTGCATGTGTTAAGCCTGCCGCTAGCGTTCATCCTGAGCCAGGATCAAACTCTTCATTGTATATTTTTTTATAAATCTAAGCTTGTCCTTGGCACTCTAGTTTCCTAAGAAACTGACGCTCGTTAAAGTTTGAAATTGTTGTTACAACTTCCGGTACTTGCTTGTACTTTCCTTTCAGTCTTTTCAATGAACTTTTAATTTGCCCGACGTTTCCGTCAAGGGCGTAAAAATTCCCGCTCTTTTTTCAAGCGGGACTGCAAAGGTAAGAACATTTTTTGAACCGCCAAAATATTTTTCACTTTTTTTCAAAAAAATATCTCTTTTTGTTTTTTTGGGGAGTTATGACTAACTTTGATGATTGTAACGCTAAGACCTAATATGAACCCAAACGAATTTGACGTTATTATTATAGGTGGCGGAATAACCGGTGCCGGAACGCAGAGAGACTGCGCCATGCGAGGGCTGAGGACGCTGCTTATAGAAAAATCGGACATTGCCACCGGTGCAACCGGAAGAAACCACGGCCTGCTTCATTCCGGAGCAAGATATGCCGTAAACGATCCCGAGAGCGCACGCGAGTGCATCAGCGAGAACATGATCCTGCGCCGCATCGCAGCCCACTGCGTGGACGAGACCGACGGCCTTTTCATCACCCTCCCGGAGGACGACCTTGGCTATCAGGCAGACTTTGTCGAAGCATGCCGCGCCGCAGGCATAAGGGCGGACATCATCGACCCTGAACAGGCGCGCAGGCTTGAGCCGTCGGTGAACCCGGACCTGATAGGCGCAGTACGCGTCCCTGACGGCAGCGTGGACCCGTTCCGCCTAAGCGCCGCAAACCTCCTTGACGCCAAACTCAAGGGCGGCCAGGTGCGCCTGTACACCGAGGTCACCGGCTTCATCCGCGAAGGAGATACCATCAAAGGCGTACACACGCGCAATATACAGACCGGCGAAACTGCCGATTACTATGCCCCCGTCACGGTAAACGCCGCCGGCATCTGGGGGCACAAGATGGCGCAGATGGCCGGCGTGAACATAGGGATGTTCCCCAGCAAGGGCGCCCTCCTGGTGTTTGCGCACAGGGTGAACAACGTTGTCATCAACCGCTGCCGCAAGCCGGCAAATGCCGATATCCTGGTCCCGGGAGACACCGTGTGCATAATAGGCACCACATCGGACCGGATCCCCTTTGAAGAGTGCGACAACGTCGCCGTCACCCCGGACGAGGTAAACCTCCTCATTTCCGAAGGGTCTAAACTGGCACCCTCCCTCTCAAGCACCCGCATACTCAGGGCCTATGCCGGCGTCCGTCCGCTTGTGAGCGCCGATAACGACCCCACCGGCAGGAACATCTCCCGCGGCATAGTCTGCCTGGACCACGAGACCCGCGACGGCGTCAAGGGCTTCGTAACCATCACCGGCGGCAAGCTGATGACATACCGGCTCATGGCAGAGCAGGTTACAGACCTTGTCTGCAAGAAGTTGGGGGTGGACAAGAAGTGCGAAACCGCGGTCACTCCCCTGCCCGGATCGGAAGAAAAATCCTACAAGGACGTTGCCAGGCAGATATGGGAGTCCCCTTCCATAGTCCAGAAGGCTACGGCCGCACGCCTTGGCACCCGCGCCGCACGCTTCAAGGAAAACGACCGCTATGACGATTCCCTCATCTGCGAATGCGAAGAAGTATCGGTAGGTGAAATCAATTCTGCAATCGACAGGCTGGACGTTAGCACCCTCACGGACCTTCGAAGGCGCACGCGCATAGGAATGGGTCCATGCCAGGGAGAGTTCTGCGCATGCCGCGCCGCCGGCCTTCTTGCAAAGGCTCACGGCTGCGTGGACAAGGAAAGGGAAGACCTCAAGGACTTCCTCCAGGAACGCTGGAAGGGCAACTTCCCCATTGGCTGGGGAGATACCCTGAGGGAAGCGGAATACACACAGTGGGTATATAAACACGTGCTTGGCCTATGAAACACGATACCGTCATTATAGGCGGCGGCCTCACAGGCCTGCTTGCCGGAATCAATCTCCAGAAAGCCGGACAGTCTACCATAATAGTAAGTTCCGGCCAGAATGCCCTCCATTTTTTCTCCGGAGCATTTGAATCCATAAGCGAGCTCTCCCCGCTGGTAGCCGATACCTTCGCGGAGGCGGGCGTACGCGTACATTATAAGGAAGGAGTGAGCCTCCTTCCCATGGGAAACTTCCGCAAGAGCTTCCTGTCCCTGGAAGACCTGGACATTTTCCCCGAGGCAAAATTCGCCAGCAAGGCCCTTGTGGTCAACTTCATGGGATACCACGATTTCTTCTCCTCCTTCATAGCCGAGGGCCTGGAGAAAGCCGGTATCCAGACCCGCATCCGCTTTATACGCCTTCCGGAAATGGAGCACCTGCGCCAGAGCCCCAGCGAAATGCGCTCTGTCCAGATTGCCCGCACCATGGACCGCATCTGGGAAAAGGTGGTCCAGGAGATAAGGATGCTCCTCAAGGACGAGGACGCCGTAATCCTCCCCCAGGTGTTCGGCCTTCAGGACACCACTGTCCCGGGACGCATACGTGAGGCCATCCCCGCCAAGGTGGTCTTTACCGGAACACTTCCTCCTTCAGTTCCGGGCGTGCGCACAATCATACAGTTGCGCCGCCGCTACGAGGTCCTTGGAGGAACATACCTCATGGGAGACCAGGTTATAAAGGCACACGTGCACGACAACACCGTCCACAGCGTAGCCACGAAGAATCTCGAGAGCCATTATCTGGAGGGCCGCAGTTTCATCCTCTCCAGCGGCGGATTCTTCTCAAAAGGCCTAACATCCACCCCTTCACGCATATTCGAGCCCGTATTCGGCCTGGATATAGAATATCCCGAAGACCGTAACGCCTGGTACAATCCGGACTTCATGGGCCGGCAGCCTTACATGGAGTTCGGAGTGAAGGTGGATCAGGACCTTCACGCCATATCGGGCGGCGTTCCGTACACCAACCTCTATGCTGCCGGAGGCATCCTGGGCTATTCTTCACCCGGACTGGGATATGCCGGCGGAATGGCCATAAACAGCGCCTTCAAAGTTGTAGACCAGATACTTAAAGACACCAGAGCATGAACCTTCAGGAATATACCAGCAGCGCCTATAATTTTGAGGAATGCACCAAATGCACCGTATGCACGGCATACTGCCCGGTGCTTGGCGTGAATCCCCTGTATCCCGGTCCCAAGCAGGCCGGCCCTGACGGAGAACGACTCCGCCTGAAGGACCCTTACTTCTTCAACTACGCCCTCAAATACTGCATGAACTGCAAGAGGTGCGAGGTTGCCTGCCCCTCCGGAGTAAACGTGGCAGACCTTATCCAGGCTGCCAGGATCAAGTATGAGAAAGGAAAACCCAAGCTCAGGGACGTGATCCTTGCAAATACGGACTTCATGGGCACCCTTGCCCGTCCGTTTGCACCAATCGTGAACGGAGTTACGGGGATGGGCATCACCAAGAGCGTCCTGGACGCAACCATGAAGATAGACCGTCACCGTACCTTCCCCAAGTACAGCTCCCGAAGTTTCGAGGGCTGGCTTGGACGCCACCGCAAGGAGCAGGCGGAATACCCGGAGCAGGTAGCATACTATCACGGCTGTTATGTAAACTACAATTATCCTCAGCTGGGAAAAGACCTTGTAAAGGTACTCAACGCCCTTGGCGTGGGAGTGCAGCTGCTTGACGGAGAAAAGTGCTGCGGCGTGGCAATGATTGCAAACCGCCTTACGGCACAGGCAAAGAAGAATGCCACCCACAATGTGGAAGTGCTTAAAAAGGCGGTTGACGCCGGACTCAAGGTCGTGACCACGTCGTCATCCTGTACCCTTACGATAAGGGACGAGTATCCGCATCTTCTGGACGTAGACAACTCTGCCGTAAGGGATTCCCTTCTGCTTGCCACCCGCTTCATATTCGAGAAACTGGAAAACGGCGCTACCCTGGAGTTCAAGCCCGGGTTCCACATGAAGGTTGCATACCATGTGCCATGCCACATGGAAAAGCTTGGCTGGGGTGTCTTTTCCGAAAAACTCCTCAGGATGATTCCCGGTGTGGAATTCACCCTTCTGGACTCCAACTGCTGCGGCATAGCCGGCACCTACGGCTTCAAGAAAGAGAACTACGAGTTCTCGCAGGCTATAGGCGCTCCCCTTTTCGACCAGATAAGGACCGTCAATCCGGACATAGTGGCCTGCGACTGCGAGACATGCAAGTGGCAGATTGAAATGTCTACGGACTACAAAGTTATGCACCCTGTTTCAATATTGGCTAAAGCATTGAAAGACAATGATTAAATTTCTTCAGCAGCCGGCATACCTGCCGGCACAAACCGGCCCGGAAGCCGATGCCAAATACAAGAGCCTGCGCTGGCAGGTATTCATCGGCGCATTCATCGGTTACGCCGGATTCTACCTTGTGCGGAAGAACCTGTCTCTGGCCATTCCTTTCATGGAGCCCCTTGGTTTCCACAAGGCCGAGCTTGGTTTCGTCCTGGGTGTAAACGCAGCGGCGTATGCTCTGTCAAAGTTCCTCATGGGCAGCGTCAGCGACCGCTCCAACGCCAGGGTATTCCTCCCCCTCGGCCTTATCCTGAGCGCCCTCGCCATGGCCTTCATGATTGTTCCCATTCATTATATAGGTGCAGACAACAAAGCCCTGGCCATCCTGGTCATGGGTATCCTCAACGCCCTTGTGGGATGGTTCAACGGCATGGGATGGCCCCCTTGCGGCCGAGTCATGACCCACTGGTTCTCCGTGAGTGAAAGGGGCACCATGATGAGCATCTGGAACTGCGCACATAATGTAGGCGGCGGTCTGGTGGGCCTCATGGCAACCTATGGTGCTATCTGGTTCGGCAGCTGGTTCTTCGGTGCGCACACGGAGCTGTATTTCATGATCGGAACATTCGCATTCCCCGCCGCAGTGGCAATACTCATTGCCATCCTGGCGTTCATGCTCCTGAGGGATACCCCTCAGTCCTGCGGTCTTCAGTCCATAGAGGCATGGAAGAACGACTATCCCAAGAACTATTCCGAAAAGCACGAGGAAAGGCTTTCCACCAAGGACATCTTCTTCAAGTACGTGCTCAACAACAAGTTCCTCTGGTTCATAGCCCTTGCCAATGCATTCGTATATATGGTCCGTTACGGCTGCCTGGACTGGGCCCCAACACTTCTCACGGAAAAGGGCATAGATATCAAGTCCATGGGCTGGGCATATTCACTGTACGAGTTTGCCGCCATCCCCGGCACAATCATATGCGGATGGCTGTCGGACAAGGTGTTCAACGGACGACGCGCCCTTCCCACCATGATTTTCATGGCCCTGGTTGCCGTGTTTGTGGTGCTGTACTGGGTATTCATAGACAACATAACCGTGGTAATGATTTGCCTGATAGGCATAGGGTTCTTCATCTACGGCCCGGTAATGCTGATAGGCGTCCAGGCACTGGATCTGGCACCAAAGAACGCATCAGGCACAGCTGCAGGCCTTACCGGTTTCTTCGGATACTTCTTCGGGACCTTCCTGCTTGCAAACTGGTGCCTTGGCTGGGTTGCTCAGTCCTTTGGATGGAACATTACCTTTGGCATGCTGCTTGCAGCCTGCTTCCTGGCAATCCTGTTCATGGGATTCACTTATAAAGAAGAACAGTACCTGGTGAAGAAGAAATGAACTTAGTAATAATCCCCACCTACAACGAAAAAGAGAATATCGCCGACATCCTCATCTGCGTAATGCAGCTTGAGGGCCAGTTCCATGCCCTGGTCATTGACGACGCCTCCCCGGACGGCACTGCCGGCATCGTGAAAAACCTTCAGATATGCTATCCGGACAGGATTCATCTTCTGGAGCGGTCCGGAAAACTGGGCCTTGGGACGGCATATCTCACGGGCTTCAAATGGGCCCTTGAAAACGGATACGACTACGTTTTTGAGATGGACGCCGACTTCTCACACAACCCGGAGGACCTTATCCGCCTTTGGAAGGCCTGTGAAGAAGAAGGTGCGGACCTTTCCATAGGTTCCCGTTACAGCAGCGGCATCAGCGTTGTGGACTGGCCCATAGGCCGTATCCTGATTTCCTATGGCGCATCTTTGTATGTCAGGTGCGTTCTGGGCATGAAGGTGTTCGACACCACCGCCGGCTTTGTCTGTTACTCCAGGAAGGTACTGGAAACCTTAGACCTGGACGCCGTGAAGATGAAAGGATACGGCTTCCAAATAGAGATGAAGTACAGCGCCTGGAAGCTTGGCTTCAAGCTGAAAGAAGTGCCCATCGTCTTTACAAACAGACAGAAGGGCACCTCCAAGATGAGCAGCGGAATATTTGGCGAAGCTTTCTGGGGCGTCATCAACCTCAGATTCCGCAAGATCAGGCCAAAAGCCTGAGTCCTATCCTTTTACGGTCCGGGTCAACAGAAATGACCCGGACTTTTATTTGTTGCCGGAGCCTCAGAACCCGGGACGGCACGGCCATGCCCTTTACTCCCATGTTGGAGGCATGTATGAGGCCGTTTTCATGAAGGCCGATATCCACGAATGCCCCGAAGGCGGTGACGTTTGTGACAATGCCGGGGAGCTCCATTCCAATCTTGAGGTCTTCTATGTCGCGGATGTCATCGGCAAAGGAGAACTCGCGGGCCTCCTCGCGGGGATCCAGGCCGGGCTTGCGGAGTTCCCTGAGAATGTCGTTCACGGTTGGAAGGCCGAACTCCCCTTCCACATATCTTGATGCGTCTATGGAGGCGCAGAGGCTGTCGTTTCCAACAAGTGAGGCAGTTGAGACTCCAAGGTCCCGGGCCATCCTTTCCACTATGTGATAGGCCTCGGGGTGCACCGCAGAGTTGTCCAGAGGGTTTGCCGATCCAACTACGCGGAGGAACCCTGCACACTGCTGGAAAGCCTTCGCTCCAAGGCGGGGAACCTTCCTGAGCTCTTCACGGCTCCGGAAGGCGCCGTTCTTTTTACGGTATTCCACAATGGAGCCCGCAAGCGCAGGGCCTATCCCGGAAACATACTGGAGGAGGTAAGGACTTGCGGTATTGAGGTTCACGCCAACGCTGTTCACGCAGCTTTCCACCGTGTTATCTAGCTTTTCCTTGAGAAGCCTCTGGTCTACATCGTGCTGGTACTGGCCAACGCCAAGGGACTTGGGGTCTATCTTTACCAGTTCTGCCAGAGGGTCCATGAGGCGCCTGCCGATGGAAACGGCGCCGCGGACGGTGACGTCCTCCAGCGGGAACTCTTCCCTGCCGGCCTCCGACGCCGAATAAACGGAGGCGCCGTCCTCGCTCACGGAGTATATCCGGATGCTTTCCGGAAGGCCCACCCTGCGGATAAAGTCTTCTGTCTCGCGTCCCGCAGTTCCGCTTCCTATGGCTATTACCTCAATCTTATACTTTTCTGCAAGTTCCGTCACCTTGGTTATGGCATCTATCTTCTTTGCCACGGGAGGGTGAGGGAAAATGACATCGTGCTCCAGGAGATTGCCCTCCGCATCCAGGCAAACCACTTTGCAGCCTGTACGGAAACCTGGGTCTATTGCCATGACCCTTTTCTGCCCCACAGGCGGAGCCAGAAGCAGCTGGCGGAGGTTCTCTCCAAAAACGCCGATAGATTCCATATCGGCCTTTTCCTTGGCCTCGCGTAGGACTTCACCGGTAATGGAGGGTTCCAGAAGGCGTTTGAAGCCGTCGTCCACGGCTTCCCTTATCTGGGCACCGTTCTCACGGTAAGGATAACCGTGTTCCTGGCACCAGTCATAGTAAATCTTGTTGCCCATCTTCTCCGGATCGGTGTCCAGGTCTACGCGGAGGAAGCCCTCGTCACGGGCGCGGAGCATGGCCAGAAGATTATGGGCGGGAATCTTTGCAACCGGCTGGCTGAAGGTAAAATAGCTGCGGTATTTCTGGGCTTCGGGGTCCTCTTCCCCTGCCTTTGTAACCTTGGACTGGACCCTTCTCTGACGGAAAAGGCCGCGAAGGGTTTCACGGACCGATGCCGTCTCGCTTAGACGCTCCGCAATTATGTCGCGGGCACCCTGCAGGGCATCTTCCGCATCTTTCACCTCTCCTTTAACGTATTTTGCAGCCTCGGCCTCTGGGTTTGAAACCTTTCCGCCGCAGAGGGTGTCGGCAAGAGGCTCAAGGCCCTTTGCAACGGCAACGGTTGCCCTTGTCTTGCGCTTGGGACGATACGGAAGATAAAGGTCCTCGAGCTCGCTTGAGGAGAGTGTATCTTCTATCTTTGCCTTGAGCTCAGGGGTGAGCTTTCCCTGCTCCTGGATGGTTCCCAGGATGGTTTCCTTGCGTTTTTCCATCTCGGAGAAGGCATCGGCCCAGTGCTTGACCTCCGCTACGGCAACGTCGTCCAGGTCTCCTGTGCGCTCCTTGCGGTAACGGCTTATGAATGGAATTGTGCAGCCGTCTTCAAGCAGTTCAACGCAGTTCTCCACCTGCCAGGTCTTCACCTTGAGGAGTTTCGCGATATGATTGACGTAAATAGCTTTCATACCTCCAAATTTACAATTTTTTGCTTAATTTTGTAGAGTTATGGCGGAAAACAACTACATGTTCCCAACCTCCGTCAAGGAGGTGCAGGCGCTGGGATGGGATTACATAGACATAATCCTGTTCAGCGGCGACGCTTTCATTGACCATCCGTCTTTTGGAACCGCCGTCATTGCCCGGTGGCTGCAGAAGTTTGGCTACAGGGTGGCGGTGGTGCCCCAGCCCAACTGGAGGGACGACCTCCGTGACTTCCGCAAACTAGGCCGTCCGCGCCTTTACTTCGGCCTCAATTCCGGTGCCATGGACTCCATGGTAAACCACTACACCGCCTCCAAGCGCCTCCGTCACGACGATGCCTACACCCCTGACGGCAAGGCCGGAGCCCGTCCGGACTATGCCGTAACGGTTTACACAAAGATACTGAAGGAACTGTTCCCGGATGTGCCTGTCGTTATTGGCGGCATTGAAGCCTCCCTGAGGCGCCTCACCCACTACGACTACTGGAAAGACTGCCTCATGCCCTCCGTCCTGGTATCTTCCGGGGCCGATTACCTTTGCTACGGCATGGGAGAACGCCCCATGATTGAACTCACACGAGGCATAGAAAAAGGCTGGTCCCGCCACCGGATGCAACAGATTCCCCAGATTGCATTTTATATTAAAAGTAAATATAAAAAGCCGGAGGAGGTACACTTGACAGAATCTGTGGCCACCCTCGGCCACATAAGAGGGAGGGGCCCATCGGAGATGGGAGGGGTCGACGAAGTCGACGATTCAGGAAAGTGTACCTCCTCAGGCGTACTTGTATTACATTCATTTGAAGAGTGCTGCAAGGACAAGAGGGCGTTCGCGGAAAATTTCCACTGGATAGAGACTCACGCCAATATGGCGCATCCTGACACTATAATTGAGCCTGTTGGGGATGGGTACGTGCAGATTAACCCGCCTTTCCCCACGGCCACGCAGGAGGAGATGGATTCCTTCTGGGACCTGCCCTTTACAAAGCTGCCGCATCCAAGATATAAAGGTAAAAGGATTCCGGCGTACGATATGATAAAGTTCAGCGTATGCACCCACCGCGGGTGCTTCGGAGGCTGTAACTTCTGCACCATAGCGGCGCATCAGGGAAAATTCATATCGTCCAGAAGCGAGAAATCCATCCTCAAGGAGGTGAAGGAACTGAATAACCTGCCCGGATTTGCGGGGAATATTTCCGATGTGGGAGCCCCTACGGCCAATATGTACGGCATGCACGGGAAGAATCCCGAACTCTGCGACAAGTGCAAGAGGCGCAGTTGCCTTTTCCCCAAACGCTGCCCCAACCTGGACTGCGACCACACCCGCCTCATGAAACTGTACAGGCAGATAGACTCCACCAAGGGCATCAGGCACAGCTACATAGGAAGCGGAATCCGGTACGACCTGTTCCTTACCGAAGACGGTTTTGTGGACGAGAGCTCCCGGCCTTACCTTAAAACGCTGGTCCTGGACCACACTTCCGGCCGCCTAAAGGTTGCGCCTGAGCACACGGAAGACCACGTCCTTCAGAAGATGGCCAAGCCGTCGTTCAAATTATTCGAAAGGCTCCGAAAGGAATTCGACACGGTGAACCGGGAGGCCGGGACTCACGTAGGGCTTGTACCATATTTTATATCGTCCCATCCCGGGTGCACCATGAAAGATATGGAGAGGCTTGCGAACCACCCTGCGCTGAAGGGCATCTGGATGGACCAGGTGCAGGATTTTACCCCTACGCCAATGACGACTTCGTCCGTAATGTTCTACAGCGGAATAGATCCGCGGGACATGACAGAGGTGTTCACGGAGCACGATATGGAGAAAAAACAGCGCCAAAAGAGCTATTTCTTCAAAAATTCCTCGAAAAATCCCTCCAAGAATTTGCAGAGTTCAAAACAAAGCCTTAATATTGCAGCGCGAAAACCTAAACGTAAGTAACAATTATGGCAGACAACAAGAAACGTCACGTAGTGAGTTATGAGAAGATGAACCTCCATCCGGACCTCGCTGCAGCATTTGCAGAGAAGTACCCCAAGGGGTTCAGCGACTACCTGAATGACCTTGTAAAGTACCCCAAGCCGGACGGCACGTCGTTCTATGCCGTAACCATAGAGGTGCCGGACGCCATTTACCTGGTGAAGATCAACGTCAAGACGGACGACCTCGAAGACGTTGCCCGCTGGCTTGAGGGAGAGGAAGATGCAGAGAACGAGGCCGTAGCAGGCGGCAGCGCTGATGCTTCCGATGCCTCCGGAGAAACCCTCCCGGACGACAACATCTCCCAGTACTCCACCGGGGGAGATGACGAATAGCTATGGCCGGCAACCGTGGAATAACGCATGTATGGGGTCCGGTAAGGACCCTTTTGCGTAGTATGCCGGAGCGTACTGCGCTTCTGATTCTGTCCGTGGTGACAGGCCTTTTCTGCGGTCTTGCAGCCGTCCTTCTGAAGCTTTCAATCCACTGGATCCAGCACCTTTTGTCTGCTGCCGTGCCTTACGCCAGGCTACGCTATCTGGTGCTTCCTGGCGTGGGTATGCTCCTGAGCTATCTTATCGTCAAATATATTGTTAAGGATAACATCGGCCATGGGGTTACAAAGGTGCTTCAGGCTGTATCCCGGAGCGAGTCCCGGATAAAGAGACACAACATATGGTCTTCGCTGCTTACAAGTGCGCTCACCATAGGTTTTGGCGGTTCCGTAGGTGCAGAGGCTCCTATCGTCTATACCGGAGCGGCTATAGGCTCAAACCTGGGAAGGTATTCCGGAATGTCATACAGGGGCATTACGCTGCTTCTGGGATGCGGAGCTGCAGGTGCCGTGGCAGGCATTTTCAACGCCCCCATGGCGGGAGTTCTGTTCACTCTGGAGATTCTGCTTTTCAATATTTCCATGAGCGGACTCCTGCCGCTTCTCCTGAGTTCAGTGAGCGCAACCCTGGTGAGTTATCTTTGCCTTGGCAGGGCGAGCGTTTTCCCTTCCCAGCTGGTAGAATTCTCCATGGGAAACCTGCCGTTCTACATGCTTCTGGGCGTGTTCTGCGGCTTTGTGGCGGTGTATTTCATACGCACTACGCTCTCTATGGAAGACCGCCTTGGACGTATAAGGAATCCGTATGTCAGGTGGGCCATATCGGCCGTGTCCCTTGGCCTTCTTATTTTCCTGTTCCCTCCTCTTTACGGTGAGGGATACGATTTCCTTGGACCGCTTCTGGAAGACACTCCCGCCATAATAGGCAGCGGAACCCCGCTTGTTTATTTCCATGGCATCCCATGGGCTGTTCCGGTTTTCTTTTTACTGGTAATGCTCCTGAAGGTGTTCTCAATGACCTTCACCAATGCCGGAGGCGGCGTGGGAGGAACCTTTGGTCCCACGCTTTTTGTTGGAGCCATGGGCGGTCTTGTGGTTGCCATGACAATCAATCTGATTGCTCCGGGGCAGGTGCCTGTGCCCAACTTCGTGCTGGTGGGCATGGGCGGTCTCATGGCAGGAGTGATGCAGGCGCCACTGACGGCTATTTTCCTCATTGCGGAGATCTCCGGGGGGTATCAGCTTCTGGTGCCGCTCATCCTTACATCGGCAATAGCTTACGGCATCACGCGCCTGTTTGAGAAGTATTCCATCTATACCAAGCGCATCGCAGCCTCCGGGGAACTGCTCACGCACGACTCGGACCAGGCGGTGCTTACCCTTCTGAGGACAGATACCCTGCTGGAAAAAGACTTCGTTCCGGTCCGTCAGGACGATACCCTTGGCCAGCTGGTGGAGGTGGTATCACGCTCGGAGCGTTCCCTGTTCCCCGTTCTTGATGCAAGGGGACACTTCCTTGGCTCTGTTTCCATGGCCTCCATACGCTCGGACATGTTCCGCCAGGAACTTTATGACCAGCGTCATGTATACAACTACATGCAGCGCGCCCCGGAATTCATCTATTCCGGAGAGAGCATGGAAAGCGTGATGCGGAAATTCGAAAAAACCGGAGCCTGGAACCTTCCCGTGGTGGAAGAAGACTACACCTATCTTGGCTTCCTTTCCAAGTCCAAGATATTCTCTGCCTACCGGGATTCCCTCAAAGATTTGTCTCAGGACTAGCTCCGTCCCTGAAAATGGCCGTTTTTGCGGACGGCGAGGCACAAAACCGGGCTCCGTCCCTGAAAATGGCCGTTTTTGCGGACGGCGACCTACTCCACGTAGAGAAGAAGCCCCTTGAGGTACTCCCCTTCCGGGTGGTAGATGTTAACCGAGTGGTCGGCCGGCTGGTTCAGGCGGTCCAGGATGCGGACGCTGCGGCCTGTTTCCGCCGCTGCGGAAAAGACAGCCAGCGCAAAGGCTTCCTTGTCTACGACCTGGGAGCAGCTGAAAGTGAACACAAAACCGCCCGGAGCCACCTTTGATATTGCAGCCGCATTGAGCCTCTGGTATGCCCTGAGGGCGTTTTTAAGAGCCCCACGATGCTTTGCGAATGCAGGCGGGTCCACAATCATAAGGTCATACTTACCTTCCGGAATACCCTTCAGGAAATCTATGGCATCGGTGCAATAGGAGGTATGTACAGAAGGGTCAAAACCGTTCAGGAGGACGTTGCGGTCCACCATGTCCATTGCCTTCTGGGAACTGTCCACCGAATCTACGTGGACGGCGCCGCCGGCAAGGGCGTAGATGGAGAATCCGCCCGTGTAGCAGAAAAGGTTAAGGACGCTCCTGCCACGTGCAAGGGCGCCAACCCGGGCGCGGTTTTCCCTCTGGTCCAGGAAGAAGCCTGTCTTCTGGCCCTGGGTCCAGTTCACGAGGAACTTGTTGCCGTTTTCAAGGACGGCAAGCTCGTCCTGGTCAAATCCGGGGGCCTTGTACAGATAGCCGTCAACCAGTTCCAGGCCGGCTTTGAAAGGGGCTGTGCCGGAACTCTTGTCGTACACGGCCTTGAGGGAACTTCCGTACACCTCCCGAAGAGCCGCACAGATTGCAGCCTTTGAACGGAACATGCCGACGGAGTGGGCCTGAAGCACACATACGCCGTCGTAATAGTCTACGATGAGGCCGGGAAGGCCGTCGCCCTCACCATGCACAAGGCGGTAGCAGGTGGTTTCCCGGCTTCCGGCAAGGCCGTACGCCTCACGAAGTTTCAGGGCGCGGGAAAGCATCACCGTCCAGAAATCGGCCCTGGAGGGGTCCTCGTCAAAACTGAGGATGCGGACGGCGATGGAGCCTATCTGATAGTGCCCCGATGCAAGGAACTTGCCTTCGGAGGAATATACGCCCACCATGTCTCCCTCTGCGGGATGGCCTGTAATCTGGGCTATGGCCCCTGAGAATACCCAGGGGTGGAAACGGAGGATGGATTCCTCACGGCGGGGTTTCAGAATGACTTTATCCATTGGCTTCGGTTCTTTCCGGATGCAGTTCCTCTTCCGTAAGCGGATGCTTCTCAGAGGAAATGAGCTTCAGATACATCTCCCGGCAAATCCAGGCGTCGGTTGCCGCATATTTCATCTGGGACTCGGAAAGGTGCTCCGCCTCCCAGTTTGACAGCTGCTGGGCCTTGGAAATCTTTACTCCAAGGATGATGGCAGCCATTTTCTTGACGCTCTTGTCCCTTATTCCATACTCCCATACCATGGACTGAAGGTCCACGAAACCGCGGGGCTGAAAACCGGCAATTGCCTGGAGGCCTTTGACATCGTCCCTTGTGGCAGCGCCAACCTTGATGACGGTGGAGCTGGCAAGAAGGGGTAGAAGCTGCCTGGGAAGGCCGAGTTTCTGGACCCTGAACAGGAAGGCCTTTTCCTTGCCGGAGAGCTGCAGGATGGCGGTTCCGTTGGAATGCTGGTCGGGAGTGAACGTGGGACGGGTCTCTGTGTCAAACCCTATCACAGTCTGGCGGCGGAGATAACGGAGGGCGGCGAAAAACTTTTCGTCAACCGTGTCTATTACCGTTATCTCCCCAGGGAAAGCTGCAAGGGCAAGCTCTCCTATTTCTTCCGGGCTAATCGAAATCCTGAACATAAGCCTGAAGTACGTATGATGAGCCCACCTCAACGATGGCGGGATCTCCACTGCGGGATTCTGTTGTCTCATACCAGTGCACCTGGGGAAGAGCGATGCGGTGCGTAAAGAGATTACCGCTGCGCATGTACCTGTAGATGGCGCCGGTGAGGCTCGCTCCCGGTTCAATTATGGTAAAATCCGGAGAAAGCATGCGGCTGAAGGCGAGGTCTTCCTCCGTGCCCGCGCCGCGAATCAGTTCAATTTCGCTTTCCAGGAGTTTTGTGTCGATATTGTATTCCGTCAGGACGAGTGCATCCAGCTGCTTCCCGGTGGCACGGTACTGATGGAGGAGGTTCCTGAACTCCGTGCGTATGTCCAGGGCGGCCTCCGGCGTAATGACGGTGACGTTCCCCTCCCCTCCCATCTGTTCAAAGGCCGATTCATAAGCCCCGGAGGAACAGATTTCACGCGAGGCCCAGACGGCGATGCCTGAGGCTCCGCGGCGGACGGCATCGGCAAGGGTCGTTTGCACGGGGGTTACTATAAAGCACTTGCCGGAGCATAGCTGCTTCAGGGTGTCTACATCAAAAAGACCGTATGCAGAATGCAGCGGAGAACTGAAAATCAGTATCTTGGCGCGGCTCTTGCGGAGTTTGTCCCTGCCTGCGGCATACTTGAGGCAAGTACTGTCCCAGGCGAACATTGCGCCCTGCACTGCGGCCTCCCTGAGGCTGTCCAGTCCATTTGGCAGGAAATGGCCGTAAGGGGCGTTGGAGACATCCATGATGACATCGAAGCGTTCCCCGGCAAAGTCCGGAAGTGAATCCCTCTTTGCCCTGCCGTCGATATTGTCTGCAGCGTCTATTCCCTGGAAAAGGCGGGCAAGGGCAAAGGACTGGGATGGCTCTCCCATGATTGCAATTGACCCGTCAGCACCGGAAGCCCCGGCCATGGCCACGAGGTTTGCAAGCCCCGAGGTATCCCTGACGATGGACTCCACCAGCGGAATTGTAGGGCGTGGCGGCAGGGTCTTGGTCCTGCAGGAGTAAAGCATAGCTGCAGCGGCCAGAAGTATAATGATATATTTCTTCATAATCGGAATCAGAGTACAAAAATACGCATTTTAGACGATGTTGCAAAATTACGATATTCTACGTACTTTTGTAAAACAAAGTAGTGTAATTAATATCTACGATATATGAATAGAATCAAATTCATCGTTGCAGCGGCTCTCGCAGCTATAAGCGCCAGTCTTTGGGCTCAGCCCAAGGCTCAGATCAGTACCAAGGATTACGAGTTCACCACTGTGAAGGAAATCCCTGTCACACCCGTCAAGAACCAGTACCGCAGCGGCACCTGCTGGTGCTTCAGCGCCCTCTCTTTTCTGGAGTCGGAAGCCATAAAAAACAGGAATATCAAGGACGAGAACCTGTATCCCGATTTCTCCGAGATGTATGTCGTGCGCAAGGCATATGCAGAACGCGCCCAGAAATACGTCCGCCTCAACGGCAAGCTGAACATGGCCGCCGGAAGCGACTTCGGCGACGTATTTGAAGTTGCCACCGCATACGGCCTGGTAGACCAGAACGCCTACTCCGGCATGAACTACGGCTACGACCTTCCGGTACAGGGAGAACTTGACGCCGTGCTCAAGGGCTATGTGGACGCCGTCATCAAGAACCCCAACCGCAAGCTCACCCCAGTATGGCCCAAGGGCTTCGAGGGCATCCTGGATGCATATCTGGGAGAGGTTCCGGAAAGGTTCAGCGTAAACGGTGTCTCCTACACCCCGGAGAGCTACCGCAACGCATATAAACTCAACATGGACGATTACGTGGGCCTCACCTCCTTCACACATCATCCCTTCTACACCCAGTTTGCGATAGAGGTGGAGGACAACTGGCGCTGGACCCCTTCCTGGAATGTTCCCCTGGACGAGTTCATGGCTATCATCGACAATGCAATTGAGAACGGCTATACCGTGGCATGGGGCGGCGACGTCTCTGAACCCGGCTTCACCCGTGACGGCCTTGCAATCCTCATAGACACAGAAGCCAAGGCCACCAGCGGTTCTGACCAGGAGCGCTGGGTCGGCAAGGCCGATGAAGAAAAACCTGCAGAGAAGAAGACCGTCAAGGAACTGGAAGTAACCCAGGAGAACCGCCAGCAGATGTTCGATGAGAAAACCTCCACGGACGACCACGGCATGCACCTGTACGGCACAGCCAAGGACCAGAACGGCACCAAGTACTACCTCATCAAGAACTCCTGGGGAGAAACCGGCGCATACAAGGGAATCTGGTACATGTCAGAGAACTTCTGCAAGGCAAAGACCCTCAACATCGTGGTAAACAAGAAAGCCATTCCCGCCAACATCCGCAAGAAACTTGGCATCAACTAAATGGGCATAGTAAAACACATTCCCAATACAATCACTTCCATGAATCTCCTCTCAGGAGCCGTGGGAGTGATTTTGGCGCTTGAAGGATGGCCGGAATGGGCCTTTGCGTGCATGCTCCTGGCAGCGGTTTTCGACTTCTGCGACGGCCTTGCAGCCCGCCTTCTGGGCGCATACTCCCCTGTGGGAAAGGAACTTGACTCCCTGGCCGATGTAGTGAGTTTCGGCCTTCTTCCGTCCATCATGCTGGTTACGACAATGGACGGCGGCTGGTGGAGGTTCCTTCCCCTTATCCTTGCGGCGGCATCGGCCCTGAGGCTGGCCAAGTTCAATGTGGACGAGCGCCAGACCACGGACTTCCTGGGGGTTCCCACCCCGGCATCGGCAATGGTTGTGGGCTCGCTGTGCTGCTTCATTGCGGCAGGAAACGACATGACCCTTTACCGGCTGGCACTTACCCCGTGGTTCCTCCCCGCAGTTGCACTGGTGATGAGCCTTCTGGTCACAAGCGAGATCCCCATGTTCGGGATGAAGATAGCCAAGGGGCACAAACTCCTGGACGCAAAACGCATAGTATTTCTTTGCCTTGTTGTGGCTGCCATTGTTGTCACCATTATCCTTGGCACCCACTGGAGCCTTGCCGTGCTTCTGGCGTTCATTGCATATATTATTGAAAACCTTATACTTGCACTGATTTGAAAAAGATCCTGATCCTTGCGGCGCTCCTTGTGTCGCTGCCTGCACTGTCTCAGAAAAAGCCCCTTGACCACAGCGTGTTCGACAGCTGGGAAAGCGTGGGGCAGACTGTGATTTCCCCCTCCGGCAATGTTGTGGCCATCGTGGTCCAGAAACAGGAAGGCGACGGCATTCTCACCGTCCGCACCTTCGGAAAGAAAGGCCGGGAGATAAGCATTCCGCGCGGATATCGGCCTGTTGTCCTGGACGATGACTCACGTCTTGTGTGCCTTGTAAAGCCGGAATTCCAGAAAACCAGGCAGGCAAAGATAAAGAAGAAAAAGGGCGACGACCTTCCAAAGGATTCCCTTTTCATAGTGGACCTCAAAACCGCACAGATTCTGAAGTTCGCTTCTGTGAAGACCTACCAGACCGGCCGTCACGGCCTTGAGGCGGTGGCCTTCACCACCACGGACACCAGCTTTGTGAAGAAAGCGGACCGCAAGAAAAAGGACATGGGAGCAACCCTTGCCATATACCACTATGCCACAGGGCAGATTGACACTGTGAGAAACGTTGACGGGTTCAGCGTCTCCAAGGACGGCTCCTGGCTGTCCCTGGTTCAGAAAACCGCCGCAAAGAAGTCCGTAGCTGGCTTTTTTGACATAAAGGGCCGCAGCTCCCACATCTTTGCCGATACCACTTCCTGGCACGGGGTGCCCGTGTTTGACGAGACCTCTTCCCGCGCCCTCTTCCTGGAGGCCCGGGACACCCTCTCCTCCGGAAGCAAACACCCTTCCCTGATGCTCGTGGACATTCCTTCCATGAAGGTTTCCACCCTCGTTGAATCCGGAAACGGAGAAATGGGTATTACTGAAAAGTGCAAGCCCCACTTCAGCCACGACGGAAAGCTTATTTACGCCCAGGTCAACGAGTTCGTCCCTCCCAAGGACACCACCCTGGTGCCGTTCGAGACCCCGGGACTTGACATCTGGAACTGGGACGCTCCCTACATTCCCCCCACCCAGAAGATTTCCGGAGACAAGATATTCACTCCAATAAAGGCACTGGTTTCCGGCGGAAAGCTGGTCCCTGCTGCCAAGGATCATTACTCCAGAATCATTTCCACCCCTTGGGAGAACACGGACCTTGTGTTAAGGATCACCCCGGAAAACATAATAGAGCGCCAGTGGAATGCCCAGCCTTCATACACCATCGAGGCTTTGAACCTTGGAAGCGGCAGTTCAAAAAAGATAGCCTCCGGCCAGTTAGAAGACATAAAGCTTTCCCCGGACGGCAGTTCCGTCCTCTGGTGGGATCTTCCTGCCAAGGCATGGATGCTTGCCGCCCTTCCCTCCGGCAGTATAACCAACCTTACTGAAGGAATCGACGTCGCCTTCTGGGACCAGGAGGACGATCACCCCTCCATGAAAGAATCCTACGGATTTGCCGACTGGGTCAAAGACGGGAGCGCACTCATCTACGACCAGTACGACATATGGAAAGTATCGGCCGGGAACGCGATCAGGCTCACTTCCGGAAGGGAGAAAGGCATTACCTACAGATACCTCAAGACCCGCTCTGACGAGCTTGAACCCGGTCTTCTTCCGGACGAGACCATTTACCTCGGCGCCTTCGACAACGCCACCAAGGAGAACGGTCTTGCATCCCTGAACCTTGCAAAGCCGGCAAAGACATTCCGCACCATAGATTTTGGCGGATACACTTACAATACCCTCCGAAAGGCTGAAAAAGGCAGCGCCATCATATACCAGAAGGGCAATTTCCGCGACCCCATGGACGTACGCTATGTCGCCTCTCCCGGAAAGCCGGAGGTAAAGCTTACGGCCATCAATCCCCAGATAGAAGATTACAACTGGGGCACGGTGGAACTGTACAAATGGACAGCATTTGACGGCAAACAGCTGGAAGGCCTGCTTTACAAGCCCGAGAACTTCGATTCCTCAAAGAAGTATCCGGTCATCGTTTACTTCTACGAGACATATACCGAGGAAATGTACACCCACTACCAGGTGCAGCCCATGTGGTCCATAATAAACATCCCGTTCTTCGTTTCACGCGGCTACGTGGTGTTTGTACCGGACATCTTCTATACTCCCGGTATCCCCGGAGAAAGCGCCTACAACTGCATTGTCAGCGGAGCACAGTCCCTGTGGCAGTACCCCTGGATAGACAGGGACAACATGGCCATTCAGGGCCAGAGCTGGGGCGGATACCAGGTAGCGTACCTGATTACCCGTACAAACATGTTCAAGTGTGCCGGAGCCGGTGCGCCCGTGAGCAACATGACATCGGCTTACGGCGGCATACGCTGGGAGTCCGGAACAAGCCGTCAGGTACAGTACGAGATGGGCCAGAGCCGCATAGGCCGCCAGCTGTGGGACGGAATTGAGCTGTACATGGAGAGTTCTCCCCTTTTCAAGCTTCCCAACGTCACCACCCCTGTCCTTATAATGCACAACGACGCCGACGGTGCAGTTCCGTGGTACCAGGGAATAGAGATGTTCATGGGCCTTCGCAGGCTTGGAAAACCTGCCTGGCTGCTGGAATACAACGACGAGGCCCACAACCTCAAGGAACGCCGCAACCGCAAGGACCTCTCCATACGCCTGCAGCAGTTCTTTGATTACTACCTGAAGGGTGAACCGGAACCCGCCTGGATGAAATACGGAGTACCATCGGCCAGGAAAGGCTACTACTTCGGCTACGAAAACGCAGAATAATGGAAAACGAAAATAACAGGAAACTTACTCCCCTTAAGTTCCTTCCGGACTCCATGGAAATGCCCTGGGGCACGGTGGAATACCGCCTAGCAGACCTGGGATTTGTAGATTCCATGGCCTCCGAGGGCTATCTGGGAGGGAATACACTAAGCGATATAGTACAGACCTATCTGGAGCGCCTGGTAGGAGAAACCGCCTTTGACTGGTACGGGACGCAGTTCCCCATCCTGGTAAAGCACCTCAAGGTACGCGGCCGCACTTCCCTTCACGTAAACCCGGACGACGAAACCGCCGAGCAGCGTTACGACGCCTTTGGAAAGACCGCCCTGTGGTATGTAGAAGAATGTGGTCCGGACGCCAGGCTGTACCTTGGATTCAAAAGGGACGTGACTGCTACAGAGTTTTACGAGGCCTGCCAGAAGGGAGATGTATCCAAGCTCCTTCACACCGTTACTCCAAAGCCCGGGGAGAGCTACCTCATAACACCCGGACTGGTTCACGCCGCCAAGGATGTGACCCTTCTGGAGGTTGCGGAGTGCTCTGAGCTCTGGTTCCGCCTTCATGACTGGGGATCATCGGAAAGGGAACTCCATCTGGAAGAAGCCATAGACCTTGTGGACTACAGGTCATGGAAGGCATCCCTGGCGGCTCCGGAAGCCAGCGTGCCGCAGTTTACGGTGCACCAGATAGACCTTAAGGAACCCCTGAAGAATACTGCCGGCATCGACGACAGCTTCCTTATTTATATCTGCATGCAAGGATCGGCGGCAATCAGGCTTTCAGAAGGAGAGAGCTACGGCATCAAAAAGGGAGAGGTAGTCCTGGTACCCTCCGAGGTGGAGGACTTCTTCCTTTTACCGACAGATAGGGATACCAGACTCCTTGAAGTGAGGCTTGACCCCAGACCGGACAACGACATAGTATCTGAACCAGTAGAAGATTAGAAATGGCAGAAGCAAGACTGGACAAGTATCTCTGGGCCATACGTGTATTCAAGACACGCACGGACGCCCAGGAAGCCTGCAAAGGCGGTAAGGTAAAGATTGCCGGCACAAACGCCAAACCGTCCAAGGAAATCAAGGCCGGTGACATAATAAACGTACGCAAAGGTATCGTCACATACAGCTACCAGGTGGTTCAGCCCACTGAAACCCGCGTGGGAGCCAAACTGGTGGCGGAATTCGCAAACGACATCACGCCCCAGGGAGAACTGGACAAACTAAAGGCTCCCGTAGAGACCTTCTTTGTGACGCGTGAGCGCGGAGCCGGCCGTCCCACAAAGAAAGACAGGCGCAACATAGAGCAGATGTGGGATGCCATAGACTTCGACGGTCCCACCACAGAAATAGAGTTTTAAAGATGAAAAAGTTTCTTGCAGTGTCCCTGGCCCTGCTCCTGGCAGCCAGCCTGGGGGCTCAGAAAAGGAACGCCACCATAAGCGGATACATCACTGACGAAAGCACCGGAGAAACTCTCATCGGGGCAGGAGCCATGGTGGAATCCGGCCAGGCAAAGGGTACCGGAGCCGTGACAAACGTGTACGGCTACTACACCCTTACCGTACCCAAAGGCCCGGCCACCTTCCTTTTCAGCTATCTGGGATACGAACAGCAGACCCGTGAGTTCAATCTCCAGAGGGACACCACCATCAATATAATTCTCCGGCCGTCGGCAACCCTGGAGGCAGCGACGGTAGTGAGCCAGAAGGATGCCGGCATTCAGTCTACATACCTGGGGGCCATAGACATCCCACTGGTGCATATCCAGGCCACCCCGGTTCTCTTTGGCGAGGCCGATGTCCTGAAGGCCATCCAGATGCTTCCAGGCGTGCAGGGAGGCAACGAGGGCTTCACCGGCCTTTATGTCCGCGGCGGAGGCCCGGACGAGAATCTGGTCCTCCTTGACGGCATTCCCATCTACAATGTAGACCACATGCTTGGCATACTGTCCGTATTCCAGACAGAGGCCGTCAAGAAGGTAACCCTGTACAAGGGCTCCTTCCCCGCCCGCTACAGCGGCAGGGTATCGTCAATTGTCGATATCCGAACCAACGACGGCAATATGAAAAAGACCAGCGGCAGCGTGGGGATTGGCGTCCTCACGGACAAGCTGCACGTGGAAGGCCCCATCATCCAGGACAAACTCAGCTACAGCATAAGCGCCCGCGGCCTCCACTCGATGATGTACGATCCCCTCATCCGCCTGTACGGAAAATACGGCATCAACAGTTTCGTGGACGAGGACGGAGACTATTCCGCCTATGGTAACTACTTCTTCTACGACCTCAACGGAAAGCTCTGCTGGCGCCTCTCCGACAACGACCGCTTCTTCCTTGCGGCATACAGCGGCAAGGACCGCCTGGGGGCCGATTTCTCCGAAGAATGGGAGCAGGGAGCCAACCTCACGCGGACGGACATGAGCATAGGCTGGGGCAACAACGTAGCTTCCCTGAGGTGGAACCACATCTTCTCCCAGAAGCTGTTTGCAAACACCACGGTGGCCTTCAACCGCTACAACATGTCCATGGGTATGGGAGCAAAGGTCCGTGAATACGACCCCACAAACCCATATATCCTCAATTTCAACTTCAAGTACAATTCCGGCATACAGGACTGGAGCGGGAAACTGGACTTCGACTATGTCCCCTCCCCAAGGCACCTTATCAAGTTCGGGTCTGAGTATACCTACCACTCCTTCTTTCCCCGGACCAGCACCGGAATAATAGAGGAGACCGCCGAAGGTGAAACTAATTCGGAGGAGATAAACCTTGGCAAGGACCGCAACTACTACGGACACGAACTCACGTTCTATGCAGAAGACGACATGTCCATTACGGACCGCCTCACCTTCAACCCCGGTCTGAACGCGTCCTTCTTCTACACGGACGGAAGGCCGTATCTGGAGCTTCAGCCCCGTCTGTCGGCCAAATACTCCTTTGACAAAGGCATCACTCTCAAGACCGGTTACGCCCGCATGGCGCAGTACGTGCACCTCCTGAGTTCCACGCAGATTTCCCTGCCCATGGACCTCTGGGTGCCCATTACGGTCCACATCAAGCCAGTGACGTCGGACCAGGTTTCGGCCGGCATCTACTACGACGGCTATAAGGGTTGGGAGTTCTCCGTGGAGGGCTACTACAAGTACATGCAGAACATCCTGGAGTACAAGGACGGCGCTTCCGTTATTGTGTCGGACAAATCATGGGAAGACAAGGTAGAGATGGGAATAGGCCGGGCTTATGGGCTGGAAATCTTTATCCAGAAGACCGCAGGAGACATTACGGGATGGGTTTCCTACACCCTTGCCAAGAGCGAGAGGCGCTTCCCCGGAGGCACCATCAGCCTTGGGCAGTGGTATCCCTACAAGTATGACCGCAGGCACAATTTCAACATCAATCTCAACTACAAGATCAACGACCACCTGGACGCCAATGCCGCCTGGGTATTTGCCTCAGGTCCCACCACCACTATCCCCTACCGGACCACCGGAACGATGGGCCCTGACGACAACTGGGTAATGAACACATCGTATGTAACCCAGAGGAACAACTTTCGGCTTCCTGCAAGCCATCACCTTAACGTGGGTCTCACGCACCACAAGAAGAAAAAACACGGCGAGAGGGAGCTCACGCTCAGTGTCTACAACGTCTACAACCGCATGAACCCCAACCTGGTGTTCGTGAACTACGTGAACAGGTATGACGAGAAGACCAAATCCTATGTAGACAAGGTTCAGCTGCAGAAAGTGACTATCCTGCCCCTGCTTCCTTCACTCAACTGGTCCTATAAATTCTAGAGCGCATGAAAAGAGCATTATATACGGCAATTGCGGCAATTGCGGCCGCGGCATGTACCAGCACGGAGTATCTGGATGTGGATAATCTGGATCCTGTTCTGGTAATAAACGCCCAGATGACACCCCAGGAGGACGTACACACCATACACCTCTCTTCAAGCAGCCGCTCAAGGGTGAGCCCGGTTCCGGACGGCACCGTCAGCGTCAGGATTAATTCCGGCTCTCCGATAGCCGCCACATGGCAGGCTCCTGAAGAAGGGCACGAGGAGTTCTCATCGTCAAAATTCGTCTTTTCCCAGAAGCTTAATCCGGGAGACATAGTGGAGGTGACCGGACAGAAGGGCGGCTTGAGCGCAAAAGCAACTGTAACCGTTCCGGACAATCCCGCTCTCATAGATGTGGAGTATAACCATGACGTCAATCATGCAACGGCATCGTCCAATTCCTTCTTTGGAGGTGACGGCTATTACGAGCCATACTGGCCCTATGCAGAGCCCAATCCCTACGATGCCAGCGCCTGGCATGAGGTCAAGATAAAGTTTGCCGATACCCCCGGAGACAGCTACTACCGCGTGAGCATTCTCCTTGAAACCACTCTCACCACGGACAAAGGCACCGAGAGCCAGGCAGGCCGTCTGTATCCGGACACATCGTCGGAGCCCGTCCTCTCTACAGCATCATCCTCTGAAGGGGGGATTCTGGATGCCATAGCCGAGGATGCCAACCGGTATTGCGTCTTCAAGGACGACCTTTTCAAGGATAAGGAATACACCCTGAAACTCTATTTCCGCGAGGATCAGATAATGTACAGCCGCAAATACCATGATTATGAGGGCGGCCACTACGACGAGGAAACAGGTCTCTGGGTGGAACCGGACCTTCCCGAAGGCTGGAGCTATAAAGCAAATATACTGGTCCGGCTCTATTCCATAAGCCATGACCAGTATATCTACCTTAAAGCAATGGACCTGGGCGACCTGGGAATGCTGTTCTCGGAGCCTGTGTCCATCCCCTCCAACGTGGAGGGAGGCATGGGATTCATCAACGTAGACTCCTACAAGGAGATACGGATGGATCTGTAAGCAAGATTACTTTCCGCCGAAAAGACGTTTGTAAAGGCCAAGGAAACCAGCACCGTGGCGGGCTTCGTCGCGGGCCATCTCGTGGATGGAGTCGTGGATGGCATCGTAGCCCAGGGCCTTTGCCTTCTTGGCAATGGCAAGTTTGCCTTCGCAAGCGCCGGCTTCTGCCTCATAGCGTTTCTTGAGGTTGGTCTTGGTGTCCCAGACAACTTCTCCAAGCATCTCTGCGATGCGGGCGGCGTGGTCTGCCTCTTCATAAGCATAGCGCTTGAAAGCATCGGCAACTTCCGGGTAACCTTCCCTCTCTGCCTGGCGGCTCATGGCAAGGTACATGCCCACTTCCGTGCACTCTCCGTTGAAATGTTCCTTGAGACCGGCAAGGACTTCCGGGTCTACGCCTTTTGCGACGCCGAGCTCGTGTTCACAGGCCCACTTGCCTTCTTCTTCCTTGACTTCCACGAATTTATCTGACTTGACGTGGCATACGGGGCACTCTGCGGGCGGGTTTTCACCTTCATAGACATATCCGCAAACGAGGCATCTGAATTTCTTTTTCATATTGAGCAGGTTTTTATTGTTGTTTTCACAAATATAAGTGTTTTTTCCGTCACTTCAAACAACAGGAAAGCGGCTCCGGAGTTTTACCTCACGGGGCCGCTTTCTTGACGTGTACTAAAACCTAAACCTACTATATAGATGCAGAAAAAAACAAAGTGTTGCAGAAAAAATAAAAAAAATGCAACTTTTTTCTAAACCAGTTTCTCCTTCTTACCTTCCGGTACTTCTGAGGGTTTAGGTTTTGTGTTCAACGAGTTCATCGCGCGGGCCGGCCCAATGGTAGATATGTCCTTGATTCCCTGCACGATACGCTGGGCAAGGGCGGGGATCTGGTCTTTCTCTTCCTGGGACAGGGTTCCAAGCACGTAGTCTATCTGTCCGCCGCGGGAAAAGTCGTTGCCGATTCCCATACGGATGCGGATCCACTGGTCGCTTTCCAGGGTCAGGGTAATGTTTTCAAGCCCGTTGTGCCCTCCGGAGGAGCCGCTGGTACGCATGCGGATGGTTCCGAAGGGAAGGTTGAGGTCGTCACAGATGACTATGAGGTTTTCCAGCGGAAGGTCCAGTTTCTGAAGCCAGTAACGGACTGCATTTCCACTCAGGTTCATGTAAGTGGACGGCTTGAGCAAGGTGAAACGGCGGCCTTTGAAAGAGATTTCCGCAATGTCGCCGTACCTCTCTGTGTGGAAAAGGACATTGGATGCCTGAGTCCAGGCATCCAATACCATAAATCCCATGTTGTGACGGGTTGAGGCGTATTCCGCCCCGATGTTTCCCAGACCCACAACCAGGTAGTTCATAACTACTCAGTTGCGTTCTTGGCGGCCTCTGCAGCAGCCTGCTGCATGGCGCGGGTGGTCTTGACGGAGCAGATGATGGTGTTCTTGTCCGACAGGATCTGAAGGCCTTCTACCTTCACGTCGCCGGCGACCATACGCTTGTCCAGACCAAGGGGGGTGACATCAAGTTCCAGCTGATCAGGGAGGTTCTTCATGAGGCCGCTCACCTTGAGGCTGCGTGCGCTCTGGACGAACTTACCACCGGCCTGTACGCCAACCGGGTGTCCGGAAAGCTTCAGGGGAACGTTGATTGCGATGGGCTTGTCCTCGGAAACTGCAAGGAAGTCTACGTGGAGGCAGTTGTCCTCTACCGGGTGCCACTGATACTCGTGGGCAACGGCGGTGTACTTCTTGCCACCAAGATCCAGATCTACGATGTAGGATGCGGGAGTGTGGGTGAGACCCTTGAGTTCCTTCTCGTCAACGGTGAAAAGGATGTTGTCGATACCCTGGCCATAGAGGTTGCAGGGAACCAGGCCCTGACGGCGGAAAGCCTTGATGACGGCTTTGTTGCCTTTCTGGCGAATCTCGCCTTTAAGAGCAAAATGCTTCATTGTTCTGATAATTTAAAATGTGTTACTCAGTGCTTTGTTTCAAGCACCCCATTGCACCAAAAAGCCAGCGCGGCTTTTTTAAGCCTGCAAAGATACTAATAATTATTTGATTTGCAAAAGAATTTATCTTCCGCAGATTGCCTTGAAATCGCACCACTTGCAAGTCTGGGCATCTTTGGTGCGGGTAAAAGGAACGGAGGTGTCGGTCATCTCCAGGAGCATGTCCTTGAGACGCTCCCTGACAATGTCACAGAAGACTCCGGACTGTTCCCTGTCCTGTATGGGTGACGTAAACAGGCGCCCGGTACTGTAGATTGAATTGACGATGGTCTCCCCTCTCAGAGAGCTGTCCGCTTCTGCCAGAAGACCGTAGATGAACAGCTGCAAGGCTATCTTGGGACGGCCTTTGCTGGACTCTCCGAAGAGTTTGTCGGCAACACTCTCAGCATTGGCGTCAGTTATCTCAAAGTCATCGTCCTCCACCCTTCCGGTCTTGTAGTCTACGATCCTGACCTTTCCCGGAAGATAGCTGTCCAGGCGGTCAATGTAGCCGATTATGTGGAAGCCCTCGAAAGTGGTTTCCCGGAACTGCTCAAGGCCAAGGATGCGGAATCCATGGGAGCCGCTGTCCTGCAGCAGCTTCAGGTCATACTCCAGAGTGCGCCGGACATAGTCCAGTATAATCTGCTCGGTAACGAGGTTGCGGCCCGATACTTCAACGGAATTCATCTCCTCCAGGATATTGGCCCGGACCAGATCCCTGAGGGCTTTCTCATCGGCAAGAATGGCCCGGATGTCCTGGGCTGTGACGATGCTTTTTCCGGAGTAAAGCGAGCGCATGGCGCGGTGAAAGACATTTCCTGTCATGCCGCTGTCCAGGGACTCGGCTACCTCTTCCGGGGTATCCAGGCGCTTGACGACCTTGTAGTAGAACTGGGCCGGGCACTTGAGGTAGCTGTTGAGAGAGGAGGCTGAAAGGTTGCTGCTTCGGATAATTTCAACATCCCGGGGAGTCTTGGGGATGTCTCCGTCCGGGGTCACCTGACGGAGGGATGCACCGGCCACTACTCTCTTTACAGGAATGTTGAAATGGTACTCCAGCTGCTTTATGTAACGGCTTTCCTCTCCGGACTGGAGGCCTTCCGTGCGGCTGTCATATACCAGCCAGACTTTTGACGCCCTCTGTAGCATACGGTAGAAGTAATATGCCCATACGGCGTCCTGGAACTCGTAAGTGGGAAGTCCGAAACCCTTGCGGAGCTCCGGCGGAATGAACGACGAGCTCACGCTCCGTCTTGGGAACATGCCCTCGTTGGCGCTCAATATGACGATGTTCTTGAAATCCAGTGCACGTGTTTCCAGAGGCCCCATTATCTGGAGGCCCTTGAGCGGCTCTCCCCTGAACGGCACGGAGATGCCTTCGGCAGCACTTTCCATCACTTTAAGCCATGTCTGGGGCAGTATCTGCAAAGGGGTGTCAGCAAGAACGTTGAGGGTGGAATGCAGACGCTTTGCAAAGTCCAGTTCAAGAGGCATCTCCCCGCTTGCGGACAGCATACGGCCAATCTCTCCGGTAAGGTCTGCCAGATATCGGCACAGGGCTGAATTGTACTCCGGGGCCGGTTCCCTGACCACCGGGCGGAATACCATGCTTAGGATGGGTCCCTTGGCAAGGTCACGCTCAGGGATATAGTATTTGGCGTCCTTTCGGACCTTCTGTGCAACCTGTTTTTCTTCATCGGAAAGCATTGCTCCAAGGATGCTGGAGGAAAAGACCTCGCTCACTTCCCTGTGATAGAAATACCAGTCAGTGCCACGCTTTCTCAGTTTCATCTGCATCCTTCCCGCAGCATCCACAAGGGAATAGACGGCACTGCTTTTCATGAGATAGCCCATGGTGACATTAATGCTGTCATACTCCGGGGGAATTGAGTTGAGAAGAGGAAGCAGGAGGCTCTCGTCCGGGAGCACGAAGGCTGTCTCCACGGGGTCCCCAGAGGTTTGGGCCAGAATCCGGGGTGCCAGCTTTGCCTGGGATACCGATGACGGGACGCTTACGACGGTAATCTCAGGCACTCCCCCGGCGGTAATCGAAAAAGCCTGCGGATAGTCCGCCACATTCCGCTTCATGAAGAAGGACGATTTGTTGGCCTTGTCCCTTATCTGCTCAGAGACATAGTCCCAGACGAACTCTGCAACGCCGGCATCCCTCATCCTGGAGAGCAGCGTGCGCTCGCATTCGTTGAGGGCGTTGAGACCCACGAACACGTACTTACAGACATCTGGAAAAACCTTTTGCAGCAGGTCTACGGCCGATCCCCCGGAGGTGAGCTTTTCCGCTATGCTCCTGTAGACCATGCCTTCATAGGCCATGCCGTTTTCCTTAAGGACCTTGTTGAAGTCCAGGTAGACCGGTAGCAATATGTTCCAGATGCCCATGAAACGGCTTTTCACCCCTTCCTCACTTCCTGCACCATCCCTGAAATGGCTCAGGAAGGCGCTGATGGCGTCTTTCTGCCTTTCCGTAAGATAGCTGTAGTCGTCCTGAATGTCCTTGAACTCCGACACGTTCCGGAAGAGCGCCTGGGCGTCAACCAGATACTTGTCCACATCGTTGAAGTCCCCGAGCATGACGTCTCCCCAGAAGATAAACTGATCCAAGGGTTCCGCCTTTCCGTAATGCGCGGAATATATGGAATAAAGCGTTGTAAGAAGGCGGAGACGGTCACTTACCTTTCCCCCGTACAGGCTGCAGAAGAAATCGTTTATTGTGTACATGGCGGGAACGGGCACAGGTGTTCCGTCTCCATAATCCCGCACCATTTCTGCCAGGTATTTCCGGAAAAACACCATGGAGCGTCTGTTGGGGAATACAAAGCACGTATCCTGTATGTCCTGACCCTTGAAATAATGCCGGGCCACCTGCCTCAGAAAGGGTTCCATTACCTTATTTCAATGTCATACGGCATGCGGGCGTAGACAAGGGAAGGTGTGGAAGCGTTCAAACGGTCAAGGTCTTTGCCAATGGCCTGGAAAGGCGTTCCGGAAAGGATGGTGGGTTCTTCCGCGCCCTGGCCGAAGGTCATCATCAGCTGCTGCGCCACTGTGAGCGGCTTGGGATAGGCAACCTCGCGGTAGTCTTCCTTGGAATGCAGTCCTGCAAGGCCGGCGGCATAGATAACGGCGTCCTCAAGGGTGCCGATTTCGTCCACCAGGGATATGTCAAGGGCGTCGGAGCCCATCCATACGCGGCCCTGGGCTATCTGATCAACGCGGGAAGGCTCCAATGAACGGCCATCGGCAACGATGTTTACGAAGGTTTCGTATATGTCCTCAACGGAGGCCTGCATGTATGCGGTTTCCTTAGCGTCGAACGGGCGCATGAGGGAGAGCATGTCGCTGTGCTTGTTGGAACCCACGGTCTCTATGGCGACTCCGAACTTACGGGTGGTCCTGGAGAACTCCGGAATCATGGAGAATACGCCGATGGAGCCGGTAAGGGTATTGGCATCGGAATAAACTTTCTGGCAACCGCTGGAAATCCAGTAGCCGCCGGAAGCGGCATAATTGCCGTAGGACGCCACCAGAGGCTTCTCCTGTTGAAGGAGCTTAAGGGCTGCGCGGATCTTTTCCGATGCACTTACGCTTCCGCCGGGAGAATTGACCCTGAGGACGACGGCCTTGATGCTTGCGTCCTTGCGCACATCGTCGATAATCTTGACGAAGCGGTCTGCCGAGATGCCTTCATATCCGTTTCCTTCCACGATGTCGCCGTCGGCATAGATGATTGCGACGTTGCTGCGTCCGGGAAGGCCAAGGTCCTTATGGGCAAGCACGTAGTCGGCAAAAGGGATTAGTCTGAGATCCCTGGAGTCCTCTGCCTGTGCAAGGGTGCAGAGCTTGGAGAGAAGGTCCTCGTGGCTCATTATCTCGTCTACAAGGCCGGCCTCGAGGAAATCCTCAGGGAAGACAAGTGCAAGGTCGTCAATGAGTTTGTTGAACTCCTGGGCGGATATATCGCGGGCCGAGGTGATGTCGGCGGTGAAGTTCCTCCAGGCGGTGTTTATCATGACCTGGTTCTGCTCCCTGTTCTCCGGAGATGAGGAAGAGCGGATGAACATCTCTCCGGCGCTCTTGTATTTGCCGTGACGTATCAGCTGGACATTTACCCCAAGCTTGTCCAGGAGGTCTTTCAGGAACATCATCTGGGCGGAAAGGCCGACCATGGTGTAGTTGCCTCCCTTGACATCGGGCATGTAGATCTTGTCTGCCACGGTAGCAAGGTAGTAGGAGCCGTTTCCGGGGTTTTCCGTATATGCGATGACAGGCTTACCGCTGCGGCGGAAATCCTTCAGGGCTGCCCTGAGTTCCTCCAGGTCTGCCATTCCGGCCGATACGCCGTCCGGACGAAGCAGGATGTACTTTACTCCAGGGTCTGCGGCGGCTGTCTGGATGGCCTTCACGGCATCCCTTAGGCCTACCGGGCTGAGCTGCATGTTGAGACCGGCCAGGGAAAAGGCGGGAACGGCCATTTCCGTAGTCTGCTCCATAATCTGGATATTGGCCATGTTAAGGTCCAGGATGCCCTCGTGGGGGATGGCCTTGGAGCCGTTACCGGACATTGCGGCAAAACTGCCGAGAAACATGAACAGCAGTATGTACTTGAGGATTTGTACGATGACAAGGCCGCATACCACCGCAAGAAGCATTTTTCCGAAGTCTTTCATATAAGGTTTTTATTTTGTTACCAGACCGGTATCCCTGTTCCAGTCTATGTGTTCCATGTAGTAGTTGTCCAGGAAATCGCTTCCCTTGGCGGGGAAGTACATGGAAAAACCGCAGGCGTAGCGTATTCTGAATTCAGACAGGAAGTAATCCGTTGCAGCCTTGTATAACACGCAGCGGGACAGGGCGTCGTCCAGCTGGGCCTCCTCCTCCGGAGTGATGCCTGCCTTGACAAGGATGTCTTTGAGGTCGTAGAAGAAGTGGCGTTGAAAACGGAAATAGCCCTGGACATTGTACCCGTCCATGGTATGGATCTGAGTACGGTATTTCTGGAAAAGGGTTTTGCAAATATTTACCAGGGGTTCCATCTCCCTGGTGTCCACTGTGGATATGGTAGCGGACCTGAACGCCCCGGACTGGGAATCGTAACGGGCAAAATAATCCTTGCAAACCTGAACGGGATCCGGTGTGGCTTTGAGAAGGTGCCGCGTAATGGTTAAGTAGTCGAAGCCTTTGGAAAGGACCTCGGCCTGTGAGAAGCCCACCACATCTACCTTGCCGCGCAGCTGGTAAGCAACCTCCACGCATCCAGAAAGACACGCGTCGATGATAAGGTAGTCCAGGTGGATGGGAAGTGCATCGGCAAATTCGTCAAGCTCCATTTCCCCGGGGCTGTCGGGGGTGACGTCCTGGCCCAGACTCTTGACTGCGGGATAAGGATCAATGGGAGGATAAAGCCGCTGGTTCCTTCCGGGAAGTGATCTTTTCCAGATGGAAATGGAGGGCTCGAATGCCGACGGATTGTTATAATAACCGGCAGGAAGCCAGCCGGATGCATGGGATGTGAATACCATGCCGTAGGTTTTGGCGGGGAAAAGGTCGTACGCAGCCTGGCATACTTCCCTGAGGGTATTTGGGTCTACAGAACTTACGTCCTCTCCCCATATCCTGAGGGTGTCCTTGACAATTGCGCCGTCCTTTGTGTACATACGGAAAAGGGCCGATTTGGTGGGAGTGGAGTAGTCTGTGGTACAGTTGCCGTAACTGTTTCTCCTGGTAAGCTTTGAATATACAAGGAGGATGTGGTCAGCCCTGGTTTTCCTTTCCGGGATAAAGCCCTGCTCAAGCTCCTTTATGTTTGTGTCCAGATTATCTGCCAGGGAATTGAAACCGGCAGAATAGAGCAGCATGACGCTTCTTGTCTCCGGAGATTCCACGCGTGACTTTTCCGCCCATGAATCTGCGGGGCCGGACGGCTCTGTTGAATCATACGAGAAATACTTGTCCCCTGTACATGAAACAAGGGAGGCAAGAATGGTCAATATTATCAAAAGCCTTTTCACAGACTACAAAGATATAGTTTTTTTTCCTAAATTTGCAGATATGAAAACACTTTTGAAAATGATTTTCACTCTATGTGCAGCTGTAGCAGTTGCTGGATGTGACACCAAGGCCCCCAAGACTCATGAGGCAGAATTCAAGTATACGATAGACTCATTCGCAGACCTCAAGGTCATGCGCTACCGCATTCCCGGCTGGGAAAACCTTTCCCTGCAGCAGAAGGAATATGCGTATCACCTTGCAGAGGCGGCAAAGTTCGGCCGGGACATCCTCTGGGACCAGAACTGCAAGGAGAACCTCCGCCTCCGCCATGCCCTGGAGGCAGTCCTGGAAAACGTGGAGGCAGAAAACGGGAACCCTGAATATCAGGAATTCCTTGTCTACGCCAAGCGTGTTTTCTTCTCCAACGGCATGCATCACCACTACGCAGAGGACAAGATTCTGCCCGGCTGCTCCAGGGAGTTCTTCCAGGGCCTTCTGGACAAGGCCGGCGTCAATGACCCGGAGCTTGCAGAGATTGTGTTCAACCCGGCAATATATCCCCAGCGCCGCTCTACGGAAACTTCCGGGGACATTGTCAAACTCTCTGCCGTCAATTTCTACGACAACGTCACCCGTGACGAGGTAGAGAAATACTATGCCGGAATCATGAAGCCCAATGACCCTGAGCCCATTTCCTACGGCCTCAACACAAAGGTCGTAAAGGGAGCGGACGGCAAGGTACGTGAACTTCCCTGGAAGATTGGCGGCATTTATTCCGCAGCCATAGAGAAGATATGCGAAGAACTGGCAAAGGCCGCCCAGGTTGCCGAAAACGACATCCAGAAACGCGCCATTGCACTTCTTATAGATTATTACAGGACCGGAGACCTCCGCACCTGGGACAAGTTCAATATCGAGTGGGTGAAGGATACCATCGGCACGGTGGACTTCATCAACGGCTTCATCGAAGACTACAACGACCCTCTGGGCCGCAAGGCATCCTGGGAAGGATACGTGAACATCAAGGACTTCGACGCCTCCCGCCGCACGGAAACCCTCTCCGCCAACGCACAGTGGTTCGAGGACAACTCCCCGGTAGACCCCCGCTTCAAAAAGGAGAAGGTAAAGGGCGTATCGGCCAAGGTCATAAACGCCGTGTGCCTGGCGGGAGACAGCTATCCGTCCACGCCAATCGGCATCAACCTGCCCAATGCGGACTGGATCCGAAAGGAGCACGGCTCAAAGAGCGTGACCATAGCCAACATCACCCACACTTACGACCTCGCCGCCCAGGAGATGCCCACCAGCACCCTCAAGGAGTTCGCCTGGGACCAGAAGGAAATAGACATGGCCAAGAAGTGGGGCACCATTGCCGATGAAATACACACAGACCTCCACGAGTGCCTCGGCCACGCTTCCGGCCAGCTCCTTCCCGGGGTAAGCGCCACCCAGATGGGAGAATACGCCAGCGCACTTGAAGAAGCCAGGGCAGACCTCTTCGGCCTTTACTACACTGCCGATCCCAAGATGGTGGAACTTGGCATTATGCCGGATCCCGAGGCCTATAAGGCTGAGTACGCCAACTACATCCGTAACGGCCTCATGGTGCAGTTCACCCGCGTTGAACTTGGCCGTCCCAACACCGAAGCCCACATGCAGAACCGCAAGCTGGTTGCCGAATGGTGCTATGAAAAGGGTGCAAAGGACAAGGTTATCGAAAAGAGAGTCCGTGGCGGCAAGACCTACTTTGTAGTAAACGACTACGTCAAGCTCCGCGCCCTGTTTGCAGAGCTCCTGGCGGAGATACAGCGAATAAAGTCCGAAGGTGACTACCAGGCCGGAAAGAACCTGATTGAGACCTATGCCGTAAACATTGACCCCGAACTGCACAAGGAAGTGAAAGCCCGCTACGAAGCCCTTAACCTCAAGCCTTACGGCGGATTCGTGAACCCAGAAATCCGTCCCGTAGTGGCCGATGACGGCTCTGTCAAGGACTACGAGGTGGTCTACACGGACGACTACCTTGGTCAGATGCTCCTCTACGGCAAGAAGTACGGTACGTTGTAACCACGTCATTCCCGGCTTGACCGGGAATCTTATATGATTAAGGATTATAGAAATTACCTTATCCTGGAAAGAAGGATGTCACCCAATACGGTGGCATCCTATTGCCATGATGTAGAGGAGTTTCTGGAGTTCTATGGCGGGAATCCCCGCAGCGTCCGGCCCGGGGACATCACTTCATTTCTTGGCCGGAAGACGGACCAGGGCATATCCAAACGCTCTTCGGCCAGGCTGCTAAGTTCTCTCCGGAGTTTCTTTTCATGGTGCGTGGAAGAAGGAGAGATAAAGGTAAATCCCTGCGACAGGGTGGAATCCCCAAAGCTTGGGAAGTACCTCCCGGCGGTCCTTAGCGTGGAAGAGGTCACCGCCATCCTGGAGTCCGTACCGCTTGGCCACAGGGACAGGGCTATCCTGGAAGTGCTTTACGGATGCGGCCTCAGGGTGAGCGAGGTATCGGCCCTGAGATTATCCCGCGTGTATCTTGACGACGGCTTTGTGAACGTCATCGGCAAGGGCAACAAGCAGCGGCTGGTGCCTCTCGGAGACTGCGCTGCAGATGCCATAAAGGCATATCTTCCGTCCCGTCCAGCGCCCGCCGCCCCCGCTTTTGACGATTACCTTTTCCTCAACAAGTTTGGAAAGCCCCTCAGCCGCGTATCCATTTTCAATATGGTAAAGACCCAGGCAATGGCCGCCGGAGTGAACAAGGAAATCTCTCCCCACACCTTCCGCCACAGCTTTGCAACTCATCTGATAGAAAACGGCGCAGACCTTAGGATAGTACAAGAAATGCTCGGTCATGAGAGTATCCTCACGACCGAGATTTATACACATATAGACTCCTCCACCTGGCACCGCTCCATCCTGGAGCATCACCCAAGGAGGTAGAATCCTAGAAGGAGGTGGCGATTCCCAGGAAGTCGTCGGCCTTGAGGGCGGCACCGCCGATGAGGCCGCCGTCGATGTCTTTTTCTGCAAAGAGTTCCTTTGCGTTGGAGGGTTTGCAGGAGCCGCCGTACAGGATAGTAAGGTCTTCTGCCACCTGGGGGCCGAATTTACCTTCGATGACATTACGGATGCATGCGTGGATCTCCTCTGCCTGGGCGGCGGTGGCAGTCTTGCCGGTGCCGATTGCCCAGACGGGCTCGTATGCAATCACGATGTTTTTCATGTCTTCTGCTGAGAAGTTGAAGAGAACATTCTTGGTCTGCTCCGTAACAACCTGGAAGTGCTTTCCAGCTTCGCGCTCATCAAGGTTCTCACCTACGCAGAGGATAACCTTGAGGCCGGCCTCCAGAGCGAGTTTGGTCTTGACGACCAGCTTTTCGTCTGTTTCTCCATAGTACTGGCGGCGCTCGGAGTGACCGAGGATCGTGTACTGGCAGCCGATGGAGGTGAGCATGTTAACTGCAACCTCACCGGTATAAGCACCCTTTTCATGGTCTGCGCAGTTCTGGGCGCTGAGCTTTACCTTTGAACCCTTGAGAGCCTCTGCTACAAGTGCAAGATGGGTGAAAGGAGGAGCTACTACAAGCTCTACGTTTGCGGGGAGATCCTTTGCTTTTTCTACAACTTCTTTGGCGAGCTGTACGCCCTCGGGAACGGTGGTGTTCATTTTCCAGTTCCCTGCTACGATATACTTTCTCATTTCGTTTTATTTGGCTGAAATAACTGCGGATGCAATGGAGTTGAGTTTTACGTCAACGGAGTCTGCGCGGGAGGCAAGGATGCAAGGGACCTTTGTGCCCACGAGGAAACCGGCCTGGCGTACGCCTGTGGCAAGCTTGGAGTTGGTTTTCCAGAAGACGTTTGCACTCTCGATGTTGGGGAAGAGCAGGCAGTCTGCATCTCCGGCCACGGGGCTCTTGAGCTTCTTGATTTCAACTGCTTCCTGGTCAATTGCGACATCCAGGGCAAGAGGGCCGTCGCCGATGGCCTTGATCTGGCCGCGGTCGCACATCTTGGCAAGCATGGCACCCTCTATGCAGGCGGGCATGGAATCCAGCATCTGCTCCGAGGCGGCGATGAAGGCAATCTTTGGCATAGCGATGCCGAAGCTCTTTGCCACACCGGTAACGAAGCCGGCGAGCTTAACCTTCTGGCGGAAATCCGGCTGAGGGATGACGGCCATATCGGTAAGGAAGAGGAGCTTGTGGTAATTGGGGTTCTCGATGACGCCGACGTGCGAGAGGAGGCCCTTTGCAGGGAGCAGGCCAACTTCCTTGTTGAGGATGGCGCGGAGGAACTTGTCCGTAGAGCAGAGGCCCTTCATGAGGACGTCGCCTTCACCGTCGTGAACCATCTGGACCGCCTTTGCGACAGCCTTGAGCTCGTCCTTTTCAGGGATGATGGTGAACTTGGAAGAATCTATCTTGCAGTCTTTGCAAACGGCGTCGATGAGGTCGGGGTCTCCAACCAGGGTGGTGGTGACGAAGCCCTTGTCAGTTGCCAGTGATGCAGCCTCTATGGAGTGGGAATCCACACCCCAGGCCACTATCATTCTCTTGCAGATTCCTTTTGCCTGGAGCTCGGCAAACAAGTCGTTGAAAGAAGTAATCATGGTTATTGTAGGTTTATTCTTGGTTTTCGAGTACGAGGTGCATGGTGTCGCGGGCTATGACAAGCTCTTCGTTGGTGCAGATGAGGGCGGCCTTCACAGTGGAATCTTCCGTAGTAATGATGGCGTCTTCTCCCCATGCGACATTGGCTTCATAGTCTACCTTGAGACCCAGGTAGGAGAAGTTCTCCAGCACGCGGCGGCGCAGGCGGGAATTGTGCTCTCCGATGCCTCCGGTGAAGATGATGAGGTCTACGCCGTTCATGGCCGCAACATATGAGCCGATGTTCTTGATGATATCGTATGTATACTTTTTGAGGGAGAGCTTTGCCTTGGGATCTCCGCCGTTTGCGAGCTCGTCAAGCTCACGGGCGTCGGAAGTCTTGGTGGATACGCCCAGGAAACCGGACTTGCGGTTGAGGATGGTGGTCATCTCATCGGGGTCTACACCCAGTTTCTTTTCCAGGTACAGCACCGCATTAGCGTCGATGTTGCCCACACGGGTGCCCATGATCATGCCTTCGAGAGGGGTGAAACCCATGGAGGTGTCTACGCACTTGCCGTTCTGGATGGCGCAGATGGAACTGCCGGCGCCAAGATGGCAGGTGATGATCTTTGAGTTGTTGATATCGATGCCCGCAAGCTTTGCACCGACACCGGCGACGAACTGGTGGGACGTACCGTGGGCGCCGTAACGGCGTACGCGGTATTTCTCATAATACTCGTACGGAAGGCCGTACATGTATGCGTATGCGGGCATGGTCTGGTGGAAAGCGGTGTCGAAGGTGACGACCTGGGGTACGCTGGGAAGCACGTCCTGCATGGCATGGATACCAAGGAGGTGGGCAGGATTGTGAAGAGGGGCGAAGTCTGCGCAGAATTCAATTTTCTGGAGGACGTCGTCGTTCACGAGAACTGAACCGGAGAAGAAATCTCCACCCTGGACGATACGGTGGCCCACGGCCTCAATGTCCTCAAGGGATTTCAGGACACCTGTCTGGGGATCCGTAAGGGCTGCAAGGATGAGCTGCATGCCAACCTTGTGGTCCGGAATGGGAATGTCCGTGACTATTTTTTCCTTTCCTGCAGGGGCGTACTGGAGCACTCCGGCGGGGAGGCCTATCTTTTCTGCAATACCCTTGGCAATGACATCGAATACGTCGTCGCTCTTCATGTCCAGAAGCTGATACTTGATGGATGAGCTTCCGCAGTTGATAACAAGAATGATCATATTATGATTGATTAATATTTCAGCTATATCTTTGCAAATATAGCAAATTATTATGTAATTTTGAAACGTATGGCAGAGGCGAAAAGCATAGAATCACTGTCGCTCTTCTTTACGGCAGGCGCTGCGGCGGGTTCGGCCCTTGCCGGGCCATCGTCGGGTGCCCTGTGCGCGGTGCTTCTGCCCATTGCCGCACTCCCCTGCCTTGCCGGAGGTAAACTCATAAAAGCCAATGCAAAAGCTATCGGGGCCGTATTCTGTGCAGCATTCGCCGTACTGGGAGCCTTCTGCGCACTGAACGCATCCATGATTCCGGAATCCGGCGGCAATGCGCTCACGGGGCTGGCAGCCGGCTGTGCGGAAAAGCAGAAGACGGTTATCGGCAGGATACCTTTCCGGAGCGGGAATACCGCACCTCTTCTGCAAGCGCTGTTTACCGGCGACCGCAGCGCCTTGCCCCGGAATCTTATATCGGCCTTCAGAGACAGCGGCGCCTCCCATATCCTTGCCCTTTCAGGGCTGCACATGGGCATTATCTATATGGTTTTTGACAGGCTGTCACGCATTCTGGGGCGCTCCCCCGCAGCCAGATACGTGAGGTTCTTCCTCATGATAGGGGCAGCAGGCTTTTTCACCGTCATGACCGGAGCGTCGCCGTCCATCGTAAGGGCATTTCTTTTCATTCTCATAAACGAGACTCTCACGCTGGCGGGAAGGCCAAGGAAGGCCTTGAGAGTGCTCTGCCTTGCCCTTCTGGTTCAACTTGTGCTGCAGCCGGAGGTGATATCTACGCTTGGCTTCCAGCTCTCATACCTTGCCATGGGAGGCATCTTCATTCTGTATCCCGTAATGGAAAAATGGTATCCGGAGACAAATAGTCCGCTCCGTTGGATTTGGAAAAGCGCCGCGCTTGCCATCAGCTGCCAGGTGTTCACCGCCCCGCTGGCGTGGCTTAGATTCCACACTTTCCCGCGTTATTTCCTCATTACCAACCTGATGGCGCTCCCGCTCACAACCTGCCTTATGAGCGTTGCCCTGATAACAATAATCCTGAGCGGCACTGGGCTGTGCCCTTCATGGGCGATTTGGGCTACAGATACGCTCTGCAGCCTTCTGACAAGGGCTCTTGAGATTATCAGTTCCTTACCGTAAAACCCGGAGAGTACCAGGTCCGGAGAGCGCCGTCACCGTCTTCATATACCAGACAACCCTCCAGAGAAGAATTACCCAGGATAAGGTCTTTTGCGCCTGACACGCCAAGGACCATGCACCATGTGGCAAGGGCATCGGCATCCGCAGAGCTGACACTGCTTACCACCGTGGCACTCAAAAGGTTATGAGTTACCGGATAACCTGTTACAGGGTCTATTGTATGCGCATATTTACGGCCGTCCCGGATATAGAACTGACGATAGTTGCCAGATGTGACTATGGCCTTGGGACCACCCTGGCTTACCCAGACGCTCTCTATACGGTCTATACCCACCGCCCAGGGCTGCCCGGAAGGATTGAGGCCGTCGCACCAGATCTCGCCGATGTCTACAAGCATGTCCTTTACGCCTACGGAATAGAGGTAACGGGCAACCATGTCGCAGCTGTAGCCCTGCGCCACGGCGTTGTAGTTAAGGCGCGGAAATCCAAGGTCTGCGGGGTCCAGCACGCCGTCCCTTACCGGAAGTTCCGCGGGAAGAAGCCGCATCCCGCAGCTTTTGCGCAAGGTCTCTATCTCCTGTGCCGACGGGAAATCGCTGTTGCGGAAGCCGAAGCCCCAGGCATCGTAAAGTGGCCCTGAGGCGAAGTCCAGGGCACCCCCGGAGCGCTGCCACAGTTCATACCCCATGGCGTACATTTCCAGGAACATAGCATTGGGGCGGATCTTCTCTCCGGCATTGAAACGGGAAAGGACGGATTTTTTGTTATAGCCTGAAAGAGTGGTGTCTATGCCCGTAAGGATTGCTTCTATGCTGTCCTTGACTGCATCTGCGGGAACGGCCACGCCGCGGGTATTGTACTTCACCGTATATGTCCCGCCCTGGGCGTATCCGGTAATCTGCACGTACCGCCCTTTGCCGCCCGAGCAGGACAGCAGAAGAAGCAGAGCCGCAAGTATGGCCGTCTTTCTCATATTGGCAAGAAATTTGTGCAAATTTATCCAAAAATTACGATATTTGCATTCTTGTAAAGCAATTGCAATGAAAAAACTTTCAATATACCTTGCAGCCGCACTATGCATCTGTGCAGCGGTCTCATGCAAAGACAAAGAAGAAGAAAAAAGCTATTCCCTGTCAGGATTCAAGATAGAAGGAGTGGTGGCTTTTGTAGCCGCGGGAGATTCCCAGCAGATCAGGCCCAACTTCTCTAACCTCAGGACATCCGCATCGGAGATGCCGGAAAAGATTGGCATCTACTACCAGGTGAACACTGCAAAAAGGGATACCCTCACAACAGACATCAAGGCAAAGCCCGTCAAGAGCTTCAGCTTCAAGGCAGATACCATTGGCCTGTACACCATAACCTGCTACGCATTTGACCCTTCGGGCAAACAGTACAGTTCTTCCACCACCGAGTCTTTCCGCGCCATAGACCCCGGCAAAGTCCTTACCGGCACGGCAGGAACCGTCCCAGCAGGGAAAAAATACATAGAAAAGGCCATCGGCGGGCAAACCTGGATGGCCCAGAACCTATATGAAACCCCTGCCGGCCTTCCATATGAGAGCTGTGAAGTCCTGAACACCGTCTTTGGCCGCTTCTACACGTACGAGGAAGCCCTCACGGCATGCCCCGACGGCTGGCACCTGCCCACCCAGGCGGAATGGGACGCCCTCGGTACTGATTCTGGCGCCCTCATGGCCGATGCCCAGTTCCTTGACGGACGGCTCTGGACCTACTGCAAGGAAGTCAGCATCACCAACGCCCTGGGATTCAACGCCATCCCCGCCGGTTACATAGACCGCTCCTACACGGTGAACATCAACAGCGGCACAAAGGAATACGCGATGTTCTGGACGGCCGACGCTAAAGACGCCACCATGGCTTATTACCGCTATATCTTCGGCACAAATCCCACGGTACAAAAAGGCGAAGGAAGCAGAACTTCCCTCGCCCTCAGCGTCCGCTGCGTAAAATAATCAGCGCAAATCTGTTACCAGATAGTCCTCGGGAAGCGATTTCACGTCAACTGTGAAGTCGCTTTTTCCCTGCTTTGGAGAGAACTGGATGCCGGTAAGGACAAAACGGGCTTTGGTGTCATCGTCAAGCGTGAGCGTAACATCCATGGAGGTTTTGTCCGATGAATTGACTGTGATGCGGTCCAGGTAGTTTTTGTACGAGCCGATGAAAAGCGCAGGATTTGTGAATATATCCTCCTTTTCTACCTTTTCCACAACGGCTTCACGGGCATCAGGGTCTACGCTGAGGCGAACCTCCCCGTTGCTGGTGACCTTGATTCCAAGGCCGTTCATTATGTAGCAGTTGTCTTCTACCATCACTTCGCCGTCAGTTACGGGGGTGAAGTCTCCCCCTGCGCGGGAGAGGCTGTAGGTATAGTGGAAGGTTGCTCTGCTGTCTTTAACCTTGTCCAGCATCTTGATTCCCTGGGCCTGGAGGCTCAGGGTAAGGGATAGGGCTAAGACTGCTGTAATTATTCTTTTCATTGCTGCTGCAAGAAGGGTTTCAGTATTTCTTCCAGTTCTGCAAGGTCTTTAACAAGGACCTCGCGGGGCTTGGCACCGTTCTGGGGGCCCACAACGCCTGCGGCTTCCAGCTGGTCCATCACCCTTCCTGCTTTTGCATATCCCATGCCAAGACGGCGCTGGAGGTCCGATGTGGAGCCTCTCTGGTTGATGACTATCATGCGGGCGGCTTCCTCGAAGCGCTCGTCGATGGCCTTCATGTCCACCATGCCGCCTGAACCGCCTTCTTCTCCTTCCGGTGCGGGAGGCTCCGGCAGATAATAAGGTGTGCTGTAACTCTTCTTGTATCCGATCTGCCTGCCCACGGCATTGGTAAGGTCTACAATCTCATCGTTGCCGATGAAGGCGCACTGAACCCTTTCCATCTCTACCCCGCTGTACAGAAGCATGTCTCCGCGGCCGATGAGCTTGTCTGCTCCGGGCTGGTCCAGGATGGTTGCGGAGTCTATCCTGGAAGTGACGCGGAAAGCAATTCTCATGGGGAAGTTGGCCTTGATGAGACCGGTGATGACATCTACAGTAGGACGCTGCGTGGCAAGGATAACGTGAAGACCTGCCGCACGACCCTTCTGGGCAAGACGAATCACTGATGTGGTGATGCTTCTTGCCATGGCCTTGGACTCCGGTCCGGCGCCCACGGACATGGTGAGGTCTGCGTACTCATCTATCACGACCACGATGTACGGAAGGAAGTGATGGCCTTCGTCTGCCCTCAGGTGATGCTCCTTGTACTTCTGGTTGTAAAGCTTTATGTTGTTTACAAGCGCCTTGGAAAGGAGCTCGTAGCGGGCGTCCATCTCTACGCACAGGGACTGCAGCACGGCGGCGGCGTCCTTGGCGTTCTTCACTATGGCGCGGTCTTTCTCTTCCTGCTCGCTGGAGGCTCCGGGCAGCACGGCCAGATAGTGGTGCAGCAAGGACCCGTAGGCGGAGAATTCCACCATCTTGGGATCCACGAACACGAACTTGAGCTCCGACGGGTGCTTGGAGTACAGCAAGGATGCAACTATTACATTGAGGCCCACGGACTTACCCTGCTTGGTGGCACCTGCAACCAGAAGGTGCGGGGCATCGGCAAGGTCAAAGACCTTTACGTCCTGGGAGATGGTGTAGCCTATGGCAACCGGCAGTTCTGCCTTGCTGTCGCGGAAGGCAGGGCTATTCAGGAGAGCCTTCAGGGGCACAATTGACGATTTGTCGTTTGCAACCTCAATTCCAACGGAGTCCGACAGCGTGGTGATGCGGACGCCGCGGGCGTTGAGCGCGATGGCGATATCGTCCTGGAGCTGGCGGATGGTTGAAATTTTGACCCCGGGAGCGGGATAAACCTTGTACAGCGTTACCGTGGGGCCCACTATGGCCGTGACGTCGCTGAGCTGGACCTTGTAGTTGGCCAGGGTTGCGCGGATCTTGTTGTTGTTGCGGGAGAGCTCGTCCTGGGAGACCTCGTGGCGGGCATTGGCGTAGTCCCCAAGAATGTCTATGGAAGGGACCTTGTAGTACGGCAGGCCGTCAGGCGGATCCAGACGGTTGTCGATGGGCTTGAGGGGCTCCTTGACTTCCTGCTCCAGGGTATCGTCCGTAACAACTGTGAGGTTTTCCCCGTCTTCTTCCCCTTCCTCCTTCTTTTCCCTCTTTTTCCTTTCCTTTACGGGTTTCTCCTGCTCAGGAGCATCTTCCTCCTGCTCCTCTACAGGTTCTTCCTGATGATATACATAAACCGGTTCCGGCTCTGCGTCATTCCCGACCTGTTCGGGAATCTCTTCCTCAACGGGTTCAGGCTCAGGCTTTTCACGCCGGCGGCCCATCATCCAGTCAGAGAAGCGCCTGCTCATGCAGTACAGCCAGGCTATGACAAGGGCTATGAGGATACAGCCGGTGACGATGATCCCAAGGGACGAGAACGCGCCAACCAGGGCAGTGCCGCACCGGCCGCCGAGGCCTCCGCCGAAAATATACTCCCTGCCGATGACGATACCCGCATATGCAAGTATCCAGGAAAGGAGGAAAGTAAGGGTCAGAAGCCCGTAGAATGCCTTTTTAAGACTTATCTTTGCCGACGGCCAGAGAAGCTTGAAGCTCCAGAGAATCATGAAAAGCACGATGCACAGCGCCGCAGCACCGAAGGAATCCGTCACCAGGAACCTTCCAAGTGAGAACCCGCTTGTGGAAGCGGCGTTGACAACCTGAGAGCCGGGGACGTAGCTCTGGTCTGCCTTCCAGGAAAACATGTAGGAGACCACGGAGACACTTATCCAGACGGTGAGGACAAGAACAACGGCAATGCCGGCATAACGGATGCCGGCACGCTTGCGCTCGTCAAGGCGGGCCAAGATCTTTTCCTTAAGACTCATTTTTTCTTTTTCTTGAAGCCGCGGTTAAACTTGCCGCCCTTGTTGTTGTTCTGGAAGCCAAGGTTCATGCCGGGGCGTGAGAACTGGGCGTCAGAGGAAATCTTGGAAAGCTGTATGCCCTCCGGAACCGCTATGCGGCCGCCGGAGAGACGGTGGATGTCGGAGAAGATGGTCTCATCTGCCACAGAATCCTTGTTCCAGATAAGGTACTGCTGCCTCATGTATATTGCCAGGGAGCGGATCATGGCGGTTTTGACCTCTCCGTCTTCCTGCTCCGCAATCAGGTTCATTATGTTCTCTATGTTGCGGCCGTAATGGCGGGCCCTGATGGGCTTTGTATTGAGCGGAATGGGATCCGGTTTGGTGGAGGCGAGCTCCGGCAGGGGCCTTGGATAAGGGGAATCTACGTCAAGGTCATATCCGGCAATCATGAAAAGGTGGTCCCAGAGCTTCTGGCGCCAGTTTTCCTGCTGATGCACCTGGGGGTTGAGACTCTCCATCACCTTAACCACCGCGGCAGCCTGCTGCGTGCGCTTTTCCCTGTCCGGGATATCCCTGAGCTGCTCTACCATCTTGAGCACATTGCGTCCGTACTCCGGCATTCCCAGCTTCTCTACCTCTGTGTTATAGTATAGTTTAATGGTATTCTCGCTTGCTTCCATAGACAAATAATTACATTAAGGCAAAGATAAGGATTTTTTACCTTATTCCAAGCAGTTTGTGGGTCTGGAGGGAAAGTCTCCACCAGGGGTGGGACTTGATGTAGTCAATGCACTGCCCAAGGATGAGGGCGTTATTCTGTGCATCGCCAGTATCGCAGGGCTGGAGGAAAAAGTTCCCCGCATCAAAACAGGTGAAACTCTCGATAAAGCTCTCGTCTGCCTTCTGGAAAACCAGCTTGAGTTCGTTGGCCTTTTTGAGCTTAAGACCCGCCTTTGGGCTCACTGTAATCCAGTCTATGCCATCAGGGGCAGGGGCCTCAATGGTGCCGTTTGTCTCCAGATGGATTGTGAAACCGGCACGGTGAAGGGCATCGATAAGGCCGCTTTCCAGTTGCAGGAGGGGCTCACCGCCGGTAATGCAAACCCTTCGGCACTCCCCTGCCACGCGGAGAATCTCCGCAACAATCTCATCGGCCTCCATTTCCCTGAAGGCTGTGAAATCCGTGTCGCAGAAGGGGCAGGCAAGGTTGCAGCCGCTAAGGCGCAGGAACACCATGGGCGTCCCCGTCCAGAAGCCTTCTCCCTGCAGGCTCAGGAAAATCTCATTTACCCTGTACTTCATAGGCGGCCATGTTCATCTCGCTCTCCCAGACCTCAACGCGATAGGCGTGCTCTACGCGGTCGCAGATCCACCTGGCGATATTCTCCGCGGTGGGATTGAAAGGGAGAACCTCGTTCAGGTTCTTGTGGTCCAGGGCACCCTCGATGTCCTTTTTGATGTGGGTGAAGTCTGTCACCATGCCGTCGGCATTGAGGGTTTCGCTCTTGCAGTAAATCTTCACTATCCAGTTGTGGCCGTGAAGGGTTTCGCATTTGCTCTCATAGGAAAGGGTCAGGGCATGAGCCGATGAAATTTCCAGTCTTTTAACTACGTAGTACATATCATTTAAATGTTTTTATTCAGCCATCTGCCTCTTGCAAGGCGTATTATGAAGATGAGTCCGCGGAAGGAAAGCTCCACCGCCATGCATATCCAGAATCCCACAAGGCCGTAAGCCCTTGTCATGAATATGGCGGGGATAATCCTCACAAACCACATGGAGCCAAGGTTCATGAAACTTGGCCACTTGGTGTCCCCTGCCCCCACGCATGCGCCATAGGCCACAATGGATGCGGCATATCCTATCTCTGCAAATGCCTCAATACGGAGCACCCTACCGCCAAGGGCTATTACATCGGGATCCGGAGACATTATGCCTATCATGTGCGGAGCAAAGATATACATGAGAATTGCCAGAAGGCCCATTATACCCATCCCCAGGAAGGTTGTAATCCAGGCAAAGCGCTTTGCAAGGGGCTTTCTCCCTGCGCCGATGGACTGACCCACAAGGGTTGTGGAGGCATCGGCAATGCCATAACCGGGCATATAGCACAGGCTTTCCGCCGTAATTGCAAAGGAGTTTGCGGCTATTGCTATGGTGCCAAGAGGCGCCACAATTACGGTTGCCGCAATGTAGCCTCCCCTCATGAGGATATTCTGCAGGGCCATGGGCCCGGAAATGCCCCAGGCACGGGACAGCACTTCCCTGGTGGGTTTGAAGCTTCCTTTCTCCTTCACAAACTTAAGTTCCTTGGACCCGAACGCCAGGAAAGAGAACATGGCAAGGCCGGTAATGAGCTCCGCCAGGCCGCTGCCGATGGCGGCGCCTTCAACGCCCATGTCCAGAAGATAGATGAAGACATAGTTGAAAACCACGTCCAGGACGCACATCCCTATTGCCAGAAGGCTTGGCACCTTCATATTGCCGCTGGCCTGCAGGAAGTATGCGCACATCCAGTCCAGCTGCATTGCCGGCATGAATGCGGCCATTATGAAGAAGTACCGGCCGGAATCATGGACGATGTCCTCCCCGCCTCCAAGCCAGTGCGGGAGAGCTCCGGAAATGGACATTCCCACGGCCGCCATCACAAAGCTGAAGCACATGGCAAAGGTGAGTCCCTGCCGGAGTACTGCCCTTGCGCCCTTGAAGTCGTTGGCTCCTATGCGGTGGGCAACCTGCACTGAAAAGCCGCTTGTGACGGCCATTCCAAAGCCGCCGAAAAGCCACAGGCAGGTACTCACAAGGCCTATGGAGGCTCCCGCCGCCGGCCCCAGATGCCCCACCATGGCGGAGTCTATATACTGCATGAGCACCGACGACAACTGCGCCAGTATTGCCGGATAGCTCAGGAAAAGCGCAAGCTTCACCTGCTGGATGCCCGTAAGCACCCCGCCGCTGCGGATCTTTTCAAGCAGTATATCTTTTTCACCCTTCATACGGAGGCACTTCTCTGCGGTCTATGAGGTCACGGAGGACGGCAAGGTAGGAGTCGTCGGCGGTGCCGAAGGCTGCCTTGAGTTCATGCAGGGTATATTTGCCGCCTTTGCCGGCAATCCACTCCCTTAGGGCTTTTGCCAGCTCACGGGGTTTTGCGGCGGCGGCGCGGCAGACATCGCAGCTGCCGCAGGGGGCGCTTTCCTCCTGGCCGAAGTACTTGAGAAGGTACTGGCTGCGGCAGGTAACGTCCTGGGAGGCATAATCCATCATGGTTTCCACTCTCTCGCGGTAGGTGCTGCGAAGGAGGGCGTAGCGGTCCGGGGAAAGCTTTACGTTGCCGGGACGGAGGCGGTCGTGCAGGATGAAGAGCACGTTGGCGTGGTCCTGCGGAATGTATCGTATAATATGATTGACGCTGAGCCCGTAAAGCAGCTGGCGGAGCATCGTCACGGTGACTCCGCTCCTTGACGCTACAAGTTCCTCGTCAATAGGTGTTGCAAAGGAAAACAGCCCTGTGTAGTTTCTCATCAGGGTTTCAAGGACATTGGCCATCAAGGGATCCGGGAGTTCCACCCCGTAAAGGGCGGTTCTGTCCACCTCTATGCGTACCCTTGTCTGGATGTCCATGTCTTCCGCAAGGGTCCAGTGGCCCTCGCGTTCCAGGTATTTGATTGCGTAATAGGCCGGAGCCTTCTGCAGGCGGAAGTGCTTGCAGAACTGGTCCACGTCCAGTTTGAGCATCCTCCCCGCCCCCGCATCGTACGGAATCTCGAAGAAGATGTGCATCTTGTGATATATGTCTTCTA
>JAEEGF010380221.1_pt1 | contig 49579 bp, 48 predicted proteins | sample 9134171 | NCBI WGS metagenome assembly JAEEGF01 (sample SAMN16246542, study PRJNA631951) | gut metagenome | biome: gut microbiome; feature: rumen; material: AP-attached | host: Bos | place: Iran: Karaj | collected 2018-10
GTTACCGCCGTGAAAGGGCGGTGTCTTAACCACTTGACCAACGGGCCTGGTAGCGGCAATCTGACTCGAACAGATGACAACACGGGTATGAACCGGGTGCTCTACCAACTGAGCTATGCCGCCATATTGAGACGCCGCCCCGGACGGGACAGGCTCGAACAAGCATTAGAGATTATAACGGATGCCAAACGATTTGTCAAGTATTATTTTGCTTTTTTCCGTCTTTTCCACCTTGACAGAACGGCGTTTTTCTTTTATAATCGTCAGTCAGACGGGGCGGTTTCCCGCGCCGCCGGAGAGGAGAGAAAACATGGAAAATGAAATTTTTGCCGTCCTGGCACGGTATCAGTTCACGCCGGTCAATCAGAATATCTGCGTGGGCACCTGGAAAAATTACGCCGTGGCGCTGCGCCGACAGGGCGGCAGTGTCTACTGTTGCTATCTTGCCGTCCGACTGGAGAAGGAGAGAAGAAGCGGCCTGAAAAAGGAGCTGAACAGTGCCATCAAGCAGAGCGGGAGCAAAAAAGCCGGCAGCGTGACCCAGGTTTCCGCAAACTTCCTGATCTATACGTTCACGTTTCCCAAGCAGGAGGACCCGGCGGTGTTTTTCTCCGATCGGATGAACTTTATCACCGACGCCCTGCGGAATGCCGGAGTGGCTCCTGCCGACACCTGCGCCGTAACCGGCGCTTCCGGCCCCGACAGCCTTTGCTTGATTTCGAGCCCGAGCCATTTCGGCTACCAGCCTGTCTTTGCCACTGCCGTTCGGCAGAATGACGCCGAGGTCCAGGCCAGGGCCGAGGAAAATGAGACCAACGGCAGCTACCTGGGCGGCATCATCGGCGCCCTCCTGGGCACCCTGCTGGGCATTGGCATCAACCTGCTGACCATCGTGTTTCTAAAGCGGATTTACGTGGTGCTCTTTGCTTTGATTCCCATTGCCGCCATGTTCGGCTATAAGCTTCTGAGAGGAAAGACCAACTGGTTTGCTATTGTCGTGGTCTTCACCCTGAGCCTGATTGCGATTCCCGTGCTGGAGCTTCTGTCGCTTGCCCTGTCGTTCGTCAGGGAATTTGATCTGCCCTTTGGCGAAAGCCTGTCCTATTTTGCCAAGCACTTCTTTGATGGGGAGATCCTGAAGGAGACCGGGCCGGAGATGTTGAAATTCCTGCTCTTTACCGCTCTGGGCCTGTTTGCGAGCTGGAGCTACGTGCATAACTCTCTCAACAGCAGCCAGCTGGCCGGCGCTAAGCTCCAGCTGGATACCATGCGGCCCAATCCCAACCGCCAGTAATGCTATTTTTGGTGAAACGAGTATAATCCTTTTCATCAACCGCAGCAAAACCGCGGTTTGCAAATCTGAATGGATTTGCAAAAATAGATCTTGTACGGCAGATTTCCCAAGGCCTTGCCCAGGGCGGCATCCCCAGAAAGCGGATGCGGGATTAAAATTCACATTTTATAATCAACGTCAGTATAAGCGGGCTTTTCCTGCCAAAAACCCACGGCGCGGACAGAACGTCCCTGCCGTGGGTTTCAAGTTTCCGGGGCTATTCCGCCACGATCGCCGCGTACAGCGCGTTTTTGGCGACTCCGGTTTCCTCGGCCACCTGCTTCACCGCGTCCTTGGTGCGGACGCCGGTTTGGGTCAGCTCCCGCACCAGCTCTGCCGCCTGTTCCAGGCTGACGGCCTCGATCGTTTGCTCCGCGCCCGCCACCACTAAGACGTACTCTCCCCGGGGCTCGTTTTCGGCGTAGTATTCCGCCGCCCCGCCCAGCGTCAGCCGCAGAATCTCCTCGTGGAGCTTGGTGAGCTCCCGGCACAGGCTGACAGGCCGATCGGGCCCGAAGGCCGCAAGGAGCTCGGCCAGGGTGTCCCGCAGCCGGTGGGGGGCCTCGTAGAAGATCATGGTCCGCTCCTCGGATTTCAACCGCTCCAGCCGGGTCTTCCGCTCCTTCTTTTGGGCGGGCAGGAAGCCCTCAAAGGCAAAGCGCCCCGTGGCCAGGGCGGAGACGGACAGGGCCGTAATCGCCGCGCAGGGCCCGGGAAGGGCGCAGACGGTCACCCCCGCCTGGGCGCAGAGCCGCACCAGGTCCTCTCCGGGATCGGAGATGGCGGGGCAGCCCGCGTCCGTCACCAGAGCGCAGCGCTCTCCGGCCAGCAGCCGTTCCAGGATCCGGGGCCCGCTCTCTTTTTTGTTGTGCTCGTGGTAGCTCACCAGGGGCTTTTTGAGTTCCAGGTGGTTCAGCAGCTTCAAGGACACCCGGGTGTCCTCCGCCGCGATGAAATCCGCTGCCGCCAGGGTTTCGGCGCAGCGGCGGGATATGTCCCCCAAATTTCCGATGGGCGTGGGGACGAGATACAGCGTTCCGGACATAGAACCTCCGTTTTTCAGGTGGGAATTGAGAATGGAGAAGTAAGAGGGAAGAAGTAAGAAGTAAGAAGTAAGAGGCGAACCGGATTAATTCTCAATTCTCACCGCTCAATTCTCAATTTCCCCCATGTGATAAATCCGCTTGTATTCCTCCGTGGGGCTGCCGTCTGGGTTGGACAAGATCAGCGGGGCGTCCCATTTCAGCTCCGGCTTCCCGCCCCGGACGGCCTTCACCAGGGCCAGGGAGGGCGCGGCCTCGGGCTTGGGGCAGACGAGCCGCAGCCGCTTTGGCTCCAGGCCCGCTTCCCGCAGCGCGCAAAACAGATCTGCCAGCCTTCCGGGAAGGTGCACCATCCAGAGACTGCCGCCGGTTTTCAGCAGCCAGCCCGCGGCGGCGCAGACCTCACTCAGGGTACAGCAGAGCTCAGTCCGGGCGATGGCCTGGGCCTCGTTTTCCGGGCGGAAGCCGGCTCCCACTGGGTAGTAGGGCGGGTTGCAGACCAGGTGCCGGAAGGACCCGGCAGGCAGGAGGCTGCGAATCTCCCGCAAATCCCCCTGCACAACCCGAAAGCGGTCTGTCAGCCCGTTGTCCGCCGCAGCCCTGCCCATGATTTCACAGGCCGGGGCCTGAAGCTCCACTGCCGTCACCGTCAGGGAGGGGTCCCGGGCCAGAAGCAGCAGGCCGATGGCTCCGGTTCCGGCGCAGAGGTCGCAGACCGCAGCGCCCCGGGGCGGATCGGCAAAATCCGCCAGCAGCACGGAGTCCGTCCCCAGCTTGAACAGACTGTCCGTCTGGGGAAGGGTAACGCCGTTTTGCAATTGTTCCCTTTGCAATTCGCGGAATTGCAAAACAGCTCACCTCTTCTCACGTGACGCGGGTTTTTCTCACTTGAAAAAGGGGCCTGTGCGCAGCACAGACCCCTTTTTGCGGTTAAATTACAGCTCGATGGCTCCGACAGGGCAAGCGTCGGCGCAGGTGCCGCACTCAACGCACTGCTCGGGATCGATGACGAACTTGTCGTCGCCCTCAGTGATGATGCCCAGGGGGCAGGAATCGGCGCAGGTGCCGCACTTCAGGCAAGCATCGGTAATGGTGTAAGCCATGGTTTTTCCTCCTTCTGTTTCGACAATGGGGTGGTTGGGTTCCTTGCTGCACCTATCATAACATGTTTTTTGAAAAATGCAATGGGAAATCAAAAAAATATTTGTATATTTTTTGTGAATTATAGATTATTTCGGAAGCAATCCGGCAATACTTTCCATATTTGAAGGAATTCTATTCGGAAAGGACAATCACGATGCATTTACTGGAACAGTTTGCCGTCCCCATGGACCGCCGCCTGCCGCCGGACCCGGTCCTCTGCCGGGAGGAGGAGCTGGCGGAGCTGGTGCGGGTCCTCTGCCGCCGAAACAAGAGCAACCCCGTGCTGGTGGGCCCGCCCGGGGTGGGGAAGACGGCCATTGTGGAGGAGCTGGCCCGGCGTCTGGCCCGGGGCCAGGGCCCAAGGCAGCTCCTGGGGAAGCGGCTCTGGAGCATCAACATGGCAGCCCTGGTGGCGGGGACCAAATACCGGGGTGAGTTTGAGGAGCGAGTCCGGGACCTGCTGGCGGAGACGGCCCAGGCGGGGAACGTAATCCTGTTCCTGGACGAGCTCCACACCCTCATGGGGGCGGGTGGAGCGGAGGGCTCCATCGACGGGGCCAATCTGCTGAAGCCAGCCCTGGGCCGGGGTGGGGTCCAGATGATCGGCGCCACCACCCGGGAGGAGTACAGCCGCCGGGTGGAGTCGGATCCGGCCCTGGCCCGCCGCTTTCGGCTGGTGGAGGTGGCCCCTGCCACCCCGGGCCAAAGCCTGGAGATTCTCCGGGCCCTGGCGCCTGCCCTGGAGCGGCACCACGGCGTCTGCATCCTCTCCCAGGCGGTGGAGGCGGCGGTGCGGCTCAGCGACCGCTATCTGACGGGGCGCTTTCTGCCGGATAAGGCCCTGGATCTGCTGGACGAGACCGCCGCGGCGGTGAGCCTGCGGGGAGCCGGGATCGTGGACCGGCAGGCGGTGGCAGGGACGGTTCAGCGGGCCACGGGCATTCCCCTGCGGCGGCTTCGGGAGGGAGACCGGGCCGCTCTGCGGGAGCTGGAGACCAAGCTGGGGGAGGCGGTGCTGGGCCAGCCCGGAGCGGTTCACGCGGTAGCGGCTGCGGTTCGTCGGGGGCGGCTGGGCCTGGCGGAGCCGGGAAGGCCGGGCGCGGCCCTGCTGCTGACAGGTCCCACCGGGGTGGGGAAAACCGCCCTCTGCAAGGCCCTGGCCCGGGAGGTCTACGGCAGCGAGGCCGCCATGATCCGCCTGGATATGACGGAATACGCCCAAGAGCACACCGCGTCCCGCCTCCTGGGGGCGCCTCCCGGCTACGTGGGCCACGGCCGGGGCGGGGAGCTGACGGAGCGGGTCCGGGCCAGACCCCACAGCCTGATCCTCCTGGACGAGCTGGAAAAGGCTCACCCCAGCGTCACGGCTCTGCTGCTGCAAATCCTGGAGGACGGGCGGCTGACGGACAGCCTGGGCCGGACCGCGGATTTTCGGAACAGCCTGCTGGTGATGACCACCAACGCCGGAACCCTGGGTCCAAAGGCCAGACCGGGCTTTTCCGCCGGGGAAAGCGACGGGGCGGAGGAGCAGGGGAGAGAGCGGGTGCGGGGCGCTTTTTCTCCGGAGCTTCTGGGCCGGGTTGATGCGGTGGTGGCCTTTCAGCCTCTGACGGAGCAGACTCTGGAACAAATCGCGGCCCTTTGTCTCCGGGAGGCTCTGGCCCGGGTGGAGGCGGCAGGGCTCACGGTGGAGCCGGACCCGGAGCTGCCCGCCGCCCTGGCCCGCCGCTGCGCGGGAAGTCCTGCCGGAGCCAGGGCCCTGCGCCGCCTGATTCAAAGCTCGATTCTGGACCCCGCCGCCGATCTCCTCCTGCAAGGCGTTACGAAGGCCGCCCTGACTCCGGCGGGCCTGCTCGCCTCCGCCCGGACCCGGTAGCGCCGGCAATCTGCCGGTCCCGCAGCGCATGGCTTACGGCGCACGGAGTCCGCAGGGAAAAGGTTTCCCGTCCCGCGGTTCAGAGTTCAGGGTTCAGAGTCCTGCTGCACCGCAGCAGCGCTTCTCTTCCCGCGTCCCGTTTCACTTTTTCGTTCCCTTCTGCCGCTGATCCGTCAGCGAAAAGCTCAGATCAACCAGCTCCAGGACGGTGGCGGCGGGGGCGGAGCCGTCCAGCAGCACCCCCAGCCAATGGGTTTTGTTCATGTGCCAGGCCCGGACGATCCCCGGCTGGCCCAGGTAGGAGCCGCCCAGCAGGGGACCGGTTTTCACGTCCAGCAGCACGACGCTTCCGGTCCCCTCCAGCCCTAATTTGCCGCGCTCCGCCTCCATGACCACGCCGAACCATTTTCGGTTTGTTTTGTGTCGAAAGACGAAGGCGTCCGGATAATCCGGCCAGAGATACTCCGGCTCCGCCCCGTAGGCTTCCCGGACGTGGGCAATCAGTTCCTTGGGATTCATGAAGTCGTCCCCCTTTCATTTTGTCCATTATAGACCCCTGGGGAAATGATGTCAAGTAGCCCTGCTTATAGCCTTTAAGCCCTGCTTATGGGCAAAATCACAAAAATTAAGGGCCTTCGCGGCTTTACTTTTGTGCGCTCTTCGTGTATGATGTACCAAGAGCTTTGGGCCCCTTCCGGCCCCGCGAATATCGACAAATACCGACAAAGAGGTGCAATTATGGGAAGAACCGCAAAAGATATTATGAAGCTGATCCAGGATGAGGACATCAAGATGGTGGACTTCAAGGTCGTGGACATCAACGGCCAGTTCCGCCACGTCACCATCCCTGCCGTCCATTTCAACGAGGATACCATGGTCAACGGCATCGGCTTTGACGCCTCCAACTACGGCTACGCCGTGGTGGAAAAGTCCGATATGGTCTATATCCCCGACCTGGACACCGCCGCCATCGATCCTTTCTGCGAGATCAAGACCCTGTCCATGATCGGCAACGCCATGATCATCGACTACCCCGAGAACCGGCCCCTGGCCCAGTATCCCCGCAACATCGTGGCCGCCGCCAAGAAGTATATGCAGGAAACCGGCATTGCCGATACTATGATGATCCTGCCCGAGTTTGAGTTCTACCTCTTCGACCAGGTGGGCTGGACCGTGGAGAACAACCGGGTGGCCTTCGCTGTGGATACCCAGCAGGCCTACTGGAACAGCGAAGTGGAGGGCAGCGGCAACGTGGTGCCCTTCCAGAAGAATTACCACATCGCCAAGCCCCTGGACACCACCTATGAGTGCCGTGCCGAGATGTGCATGGAGATCGAGAAGGCCGGCATCCCCGTCAAGTACCATCACCCCGAGGTGGGCGGCGCCGGTCAGTTTGAGATCGAGCCCCTGCTCTGCGAGCTGGAGAAGATGGCCGACGGTACCATGATGGTGAAGTATATCATTCACAACGTGGCCAAGAAGTACGGCCTGGCCGCCACGCTGATGCCCAAGCCTGTCTACGGCGAGGCCGGCAGCGGCATGCACGTCCACATGCTCCTTTTGAAGAACGGCGAGCCCGTCTTCTCCGACGATAAGGGCTACTCCCATCTGTCCAAGGAGGCCCACTGGTTCATGGGCGGCCTGCTGAAGCACATCGCTTCCCTCTGCGCCATCACCAACCCCTCCACCAACTCCTTCAAGCGTCTGGTGCCCGGCTTCGAGGCTCCCGTCACCGTGGGCTACGCCACCTCCAACCGCAGCGCCGTCATCCGCATCCCCGCCTACGCAAAGTCCCCCAAGCTGCGCCGCTTCGAGCTGCGGAACCCGGACGCCACCTGCAATCCCTACTTCTGCTACGCCGCCATCCTGATGGCCGGCCTGGACGGCATCAAGAACCAGATCGATCCCCACGCCAACGGCTGGGGCCCCTACGATATGAACCTCTTTGAGCTGTCCGAGAAGGAGAAGAAGAAGCTGCACCAGCTTCCCACCCGTTTGGAGGACGCGCTGACCGCCCTGGAGAAGGATCACGACTACCTGACCGCCGGCGGCGTCTTCCCCGAGGAGCTCATCAAGAACTTCATCAAGACCAAGCGGGCCGAGTGCGCCGAGCTTTCCCGGATCCCCCATCCCGCCGAGTTCGAAAAGTACTTCAATCTGTAAGCAATATAACATATCCCCCATCGGCTTGAAGCCGATGGGGGATATGTTTTCTGGTTTTTACCGGAAAATCAGCTCCCGGGCGGCGTAGAGGAAGGTGACGATCTCCCCTCGGGTGCAGAGCTTTTTGGGGCTGAAGGCATTGGCAGAGGTGCCGGAGGTGACCCCGTTTTCCACCGCCCAGAGGACCGCGTCGGCGTAGTAGGCCCGGGCGGAAACGTCTGTGAAGGGATTCTGCGTATCGCCGGGCGCCGGGGCGTCTGCAGCCCGCCACAGGAAGGTCACGGCCTGGGACCGGGTGCAGTAGCTGCCCACGCCAAAGCTGGTTTCGGAGACGCCGGTGGTGATGCCCTGCTCCTTGGCCCAGCAGACGGCCTCATAGTAGTATCTGTTTGCTTTCACGTCGGTGAAGCCGGCAGAGCTCCCGGCGGGAGCGGGCTTCCCGGCGGTCGCCCAAAGGAAGAATACGATCTGCTCCCGGGTGCAGGGGGCGTTGGGGGAGAAGTGGGTTTCATCGGTGCCGCTGGTGATCCGGGGCTCGTGGTAGAAGGCCCACATCACCGGCTCATAGTAGTACTTGCCCTCGCTGACGTCTACGAAGGGATTGATCTGATTCAGACGGGGGATGATCTCCGTGCGGGTGGCGCCGCAGCGCTGACAGGTGAACAGCCGTTGGCCGTCCTCGTCGTCGGTGGGCTCCAGGGTGACAACGCCTTCGTCCCAGTCATGGCCCAGAGGGGCGGTTTCGTTTTCCAGATAGCTGTCGCCGCAGCGGGCGCAGGTCCAGCGGGTGCCGCCCGCCTCGGTGCAGCTGGGCTCGGTGACCGTGGAGCGGTAGTCGTGGCCCAGGGCGGCGGTGGAATTGGTCACCCGGGAGAGCTCCGCGCCGCAGACGGCGCAGTAGACCACCTGGTCATAGGAGCCTGCCTCGGTGCAGCTGGGGGCCTGTTCGTTTTCCGTGACGGGGTTCCCCGGAGTGTGGCCCTTGCCGGGAATGGGCTGCTCCTGCACCAGGCCGCAGCGGACGCAGGTGGATGTAAGCTTGCCGTCCAGGCAGCCGGGATCGACCAGCACAGCGGTGGAGGGATGCTCGGTGTCGCCCAGGGGACCGATCCAGTAGTTCATGTCTACGGCCCCGGAGATGCCCGGGACTGTTCCGTCGCTGGCGTACTGCCAGACGTTGGCGCCGGGGGCGGCGGTCAGATTATGGGTACCCCAGTGGGCGACCCAGTGGGCCATGCCGTCATAGACCTCATAGCCGTTGAACTGATAATCCCAAAGACTGGCGCTGGCGTAGACGCCCGCCCGGTATCCCGCGCTCTCCAGCTTATCGCAAAAGGCGGCGTTGACCTCTGCCAGCTCCGGGTTGGAGAGGGTGAGGATGTTGGCGTTCTCCTCCACGTCGTAGAAGATGGGCAGATCGGGGGAGACCCCGGCCTCCTCCAGCCAGGCCAGCACGGCGTCCGCCTCCTGAATGGCCTTGGTTTTGGTGGTGGCCCCGGCGTAGTAATACAGGCCGAAGGGGATGTGGTTCGCCACACAGCCCTGGAGATTGGCGTCAAATTTGGCGTCCTTGTAGACGTTGCCCACGGTGCTGCCGGTGTAGCCCACCCGCAGGATGGCGAAATCCACCTGATTGGAAACGGTCGCCCAGTTGATCGCGCCGTTATGCTCGCTGACGTCAATGCCCACGCAGACGGGGGAGGGAGCCTCGGGATTCAGATAGGCGTTGGCCGGCGCCTCCCGGCTGAACAAGGCCCAGGCCAGCTCCGGGTAGTCCACAAAGCAGTTCCGCACGCCGGTGATGGACTGGACGCTGTCGTTGCGGCCCATTTCCCAGGTGTCCACCGGGTCCTCTTCCATCCAGCGCAGCATCACTTCCATGCTTTCGATGACGCCTTCCTGGCCCCACATATAGTCCTGGTTGCTCCAGCGGACGTAGCAGTAGAGCATGATCCGGGCCACATCGCCCCGGAGGTCAAAGCGGTTGCCCGCCTCGATGTTGGGGTGGTAGTAGCCTGCGCTTTCGCCGTAGGCGGTGTTGCCCCGGCTGGAGTTCTCGCTGACGGAGGTGGGCCGGAGCATCATGATGTCGTCGTCCTGCTTGTCAAAGCCCTTGGAGTTGGGCCAGGTGTGCTCCCGGTTCCAGGTGTGGCCGCTGTCCCAGGCGCCGTTCAGCTTGATGCCGGAGTAGAAGGAGGAGATGTGGCCGGACTCGGAAACCATGCAGTCGGTGTACTTGAACAGGCTCCGGGTTCCGTCGTAGGAGGTCTGGTAGCTCTGCTTGCCCTGAACGAAGCCTCGCAGGGCGGCGTAGAGCTGGCTGGAGGTCACGTCGTCCTGGTTGGTGCCGCCGGCATACTGGGCCGTCATTTCCGCGGCCCAGCTCTGGGCTTCCGCGGCTCCGCCGTAATAGTCCAGAGCGTAAGTAGTCAGAAAGACAGCCCGTTCCCCCCGGACGCCCCAGTTGAGGACGTAGGTTTTTCCGTCTGCGGAGGCGGTCTGATAGACGACCTGGTCGGCGGAGGTCCAGCCGGTGGGATTCTCCATCCAGATCTCCGAATCCGCAAAAACGGCGGCGGGAAGCATGCTCCCGATCAATGCCAGACAGAGCAGCAGGGAAAGAAGTCGTGTCAGTGTTGTTTTCACCGTCGTAGTACTCCTTTATGTAGAATTTTGTAGAATAGATTCATTATACTAAATAGAATCCGCATTTGCAAGGACAATTTCCAATGGACAAATCAAGAAAGGCAGTCGGCAGCCCTCCCTCCGGGCTCTGAAAACAATGGAAGCGGGCAGACCGGAGCGTTCCGGCCTGCCCGATTTCATTGTCAATTGTCACCTGTCAATTGCTTACAGTCCCATTTCCTTTTTGACCTCGCCGAAGCACTTGACCACGAAGTCGATGTCCTCCTTGGTGTGACCGGCGGAGAGCTGGGTGCGGATGCGATCCTTGCCCTTGGGAACCACGGGGTAGCAGAAGGCCACCACGTAGACACCCTTCTCCAGCATCCGGCGGGAGAACTCGTGGGCGACCTTGGGATCGTAGAGCATGACGGGAACGATGGGGTGCTCGCCGGGCAGCAGCTCGAAGCCCAGCTTCTCCATCTCGGCGCGGAAGTAACGGGCGTTCTCATGCACCTTGTCCCGGAGGGCGGTGGAGCCTTCCAGCAGATCCAGGGTGGCGATGGTGGCGGCGCAAATGGCGGGTGCCACGGTGTTGGAGAACAGGTAGGGACGGCTCTTCTGGCGGAGCAGGTCCACGATGGGCTGGCGGGCAGCGGTGTAGCCGCCGGAGGCGCCGCCCAGGGCCTTGCCGAAGGTGCCGGTGATGATGTCCACCCGGCCCATGACGCCGCAGTATTCCGCGGTGCCCCGGCCATGCTCGCCCATGAAGCCCACGGCGTGGGAGTCGTCCACCATAACCAGGGCGTCGAACTCCTCGGCCAGGTCGCAGATGGCGGGCAGGTTGGCGATGTAGCCGTCCATGGAGAACACGCCGTCGGTGGCGATCATGATCTTCTGGGCGCCGGCTTCCCGGGCCTCCTGCAGCTTGGCGCGCAGGTCGTCCATGTTGTTGTTCTTGTAGCGATAGCGCATGGCCTTGCAGAGGCGGACGCCGTCGATGATGGAGGCGTGGTTCAGCTCGTCGGAGATGATGGCGTCGTCCTTGCCCAGCAGGGTCTCAAACAGGCCGCCGTTGGCGTCGAAGCAGGAGGAGTAGAGGATGGCGTCGTCGGTGCCGACGAACTTGGCGATGCGGCCCTCCAGCTCCTTGTGAATCTCCTGGGTGCCGCAGATGAAGCGGACGGAGCTCAGGCCGAAGCCCCAGCGGTCATAGCTCTTCTTGGCGGCCTCGATCAGCTCGGGGCGGGTGGACAGGCCAAGGTAGTTGTTGGCGCAGAAGTTGACCACGCCCTTGGCCTTGGTGGTGTCGATGCGGGAGTACTGGGGAGTGGTGATGATGCGCTCGTCGCGCCAGGTGCCGGCTTCCCGGATGGCGTTCAGCTCGGCTTCGAATGCTTTGTAAGCGGTTTTCATGCAGTGATCCTCCTATCAATGTTGAACGTAGGGACGAGCATTGCTTGTCTGCGGACAAGCGATGCTTGTCCCTACATTGGGCTCCAGTTTGATTCCGTTTTTCAGATGGCAATCTGAAAAACACCTCAATTATTCATTCTTCACGATGCGTTTTTTACTTTTTGGTGGTCCAATCCAGAATGACCTTGCCGGACTTGCCGGAGTTCATGGCGGCGAAGCCCTGCTCAAAGTCGGTGTAGTGGAAGCGGTGGGTGATGACCGGGCTCAGATCCAGGCCGCCCTGGACCATGTAGGACATCTGGTGCCAGTTGTCCATCTTCCGGCCGTAGATGCCCTGGAGGGTCAGACCCTTGCCGATGATGTCGTTCATGTTCAGGGTGAAGGGCTTGTTGCCGATGCCCAGCAGGGAGATCTTGCCGCCGTTGCGCATGCAGGAGATCATCTGTTTGAAGGCAATTTCGGAGCCGGACATTTCCAAACCCACATCGAAGCCTTCGGCAATGTTCTGCTGCTTCATGATCTCCTTGAGATCCTCCCGCATGGTGTTCACCGCGGCGTCCACGTTCATCTTCCGGGCCAGGAGCAGCCGGTCGTCGTTGATGTCGGTGATAATGACCCGGCGGGCGCCCGCGTACTTGCAGATGCCGGCGGCAATGATGCCGATGGGGCCGGCGCCGGTAATCAGCACGTCCTCGCCCACCAGGGGGAACATGAGGGCGGTGTGGGTGGCGTTGCCGAAGGCGTCAAAGAAGGCCACCACGTCCTCGGGCAGAGAGGGGTCGATGGGGATGACGTTGGTGGCGGGAATGCAGACGTACTCGGCAAACGCGCCGTCCCGGTCCACGCCAACGGAGACCGTGTCCTTGCACCACTGGATGTTGCCGGTGTGGCAGTTGCGGCAGCGGTGGCAGGTGATGTGGCCCTCGCCGGAGACCCGCTGGCCCACCGTGAGACCGGTGACGCCCTCGCCCAGCACGGCGATTTCGCCCACGTACTCGTGGCCGATGGTCATGGGAGGATGCTTGATGTGCTCCGCTGCCCAGGGGTCCCAGTTAAAGATGTGAACGTCGGTGCCGCAGATGGCAGTTTTGTGGATTTTGATGAGGACTTCGCCCGCCTTGGGCTGGGGAACGGGGACCTGACGCAGCTCCAGACCGGGGCCGGCAATGGGTTTCACGATGGCGTCCATGAAGGCTTGCATAGGAGTGCTCCTTTCAACCGGTTCATACGGTATATGATGTAAACATTGGATTTTGTTGGACATACTATCCAATTTCGTCCATTCCACCCTATATTATACTCAGGGTTTTCTACATAGTCAACAGAAAATCGCAGGATTTCCCCGGAAAAAACATCAGGTTTCCATAATTTTCCGGCCCTTGGGGGTTGACAAATCTGTTTCAATAGGTTACAATTTAGTTACAAGACATAATCGACGCAAATAACTTACTATTTCATAATGAGGTGATCGACATGAAGCATATTGTTCGCCGTCTTTGCTCCCTTCTCCTCGTTCTGAGTCTCAGCCTTTGCCTGTTGACGGGCCTTGCGCCCCGGGCCTCCGCCTCGGAGATGACGACCGCCATCGGCACCATCACGGCCAGCGCTCTGCGGCTGCGGAAGGGACCCAGCACCTCCACGTCCACCCTCGCCACCGGCTACCGGGGGGACGCGGCCCTGGTCATCGGCGTTGAGGGCGACTGGTACAAGGTAATCTTCAACCTGAAGACGGGTTACATGCACAAGGACTATCTGCTGCTGGACGAGGTCAAGAACGTCAAGATCGGCTATGCCCGCTTTGACTATACCTCCAACGTCCGGCAGGGTCCCGGCACCGGCTACAACGCCGTGGCCCGGGCTCCCAAGGATGACACCTGCTTTATCGTGGGCTTCAACAAGGGCTGGTTCAAGGTCAGCTACAACGGCAGGCCGGGCTATGTCCGCTCGGACCTGGTGACCATGCTGGAGATTCCCTACGGCAACTACGGCAGCCCCGGCAACACCTACCACGAGGAAGACGACGAGAACAACACGCCCGCCCCCGGCCTGGCCAACGGCAATATGACCAAGGCGGAAAAGCTGCAATTCATTTTCGGCAGGACCAATATTTCGGACCCCAGGCGGGTTTACGCCAACGACGCCGAGGCCAAGGAGCACATGGTTGCCATCACGGTCAAAACCTGGGACATCAATTCCAGCGGCCAGAAATACACCCGGACCTGGACCCTGCGGGTCCATGAGAACATCGCGCCCACCATGCAGGCCATCTTCGCGGAAATCTACGCCTTGCCGGAACAGCCTCCCATTCACTCCCTGGGCGGCTATCGCTGGGCGGGGGTTTCGGAGCACAGCGTGGGCCTGGCGGTGGACATCAACCCCAATGAAAACTACTACTGCGATCCCAACGGCAACGCCATCACCGGCAAGTATTTCCGCCCCGGCGAGGACCCCTATTCCATCCCGGTAGGCGGCAGCGTGGACCAGATTTTCTCCAAGTACGGCTTCACCCGGGGCATCTACTGGAACAGCGGCTATAAGGATTACATGCATTACTCGTTCTTCGGAACATAAGCGCAGGCATCAGGGATCAGAGCCCGTAGAGGCGGACGCCCGCATCCGCCCGCAGAGCGCACCCGGTTCCGTAGCGGCGCACACCGGTGCGCCACGGTACAGAGCCCGTAGGGGCGCACAGTGTGCGCCCGCGCAAGGCAGCCCCGCAACAAACCAAATCCCGGGCCTTTCCGAATCAGGGAAGGGCCCGGGTTCTTTGTGTTTTCTGTCAGATTTTGCGTTGTTTGTTCCCTGGGTGCTCCAGCCGTTCTGCCAGCCGCTTTCCTGCCAGCAGGATCCCGAATCCGCAGAGGGTGATGATCCCAAAGCTCAGCCAGTTGGAGCCGGTAAGCTCCGCCGTGTGGAGGAAGAATACTTTGGGGAAGAGGGCCGCCGCGCCCCCAAAGGCCAGAGTCATAAGGGCGCAAAGCAGGGCCCGGAGCTTGGTGAAGGGACGGCAGACCAGGGCCAAATTGACCAGGCCGATGAGCCCCGCCGACAGGGCGGCCATGGTGGAGGCGACCTCATAGGACGTGCCCCGGTGCTGGGTGATCATGGCGGCAATGGCGCAGGCGCTTACCGCCAGAGCCCCGGGGGCGGCCCGGAGAATCACCTGCCGGAGGAATTTGCCCTTGGCCCGCTCGTGGGAGGGCTCCAGCGCCAGGAAGAAGGAGGGCACGCCGATGGACAGGGCGGAAATCAGGGTGAGCTGGATGGGCTGGAAGGGATAGCGCAGGGGCAGGGCCAGCAACAGAATGGCTAAAATGGCGGAATACAGCGTTTTCACCAAAAACAGACTGGCCGTTCTGGTGATGTTGCCAATGACCCGCCGACCCTCCGCCACCACGGCGGGCAGGGAAGTGAAGTCCCCGTCCATCAGGACCAGCTGGGCCGCGTGCTCCGTGGCCTCCGCGCCCCCCGCCATGGCGATGGAGCAGTCCGAGGCCTTCAGGGCGGGAATGTCGTTCACGCCGTCGCCGGTCATGGCCACGGTGTGGCCGTCTGCCTGGAAGGCTCCCACCAGCAGCCGCTTCCGGTCCGGGGTCAGCCGTCCGAAGATCACGGCGTCCCGGGCGGCGAAGAGTTCTTCATCCGTCAGCGCGCCGCAGTCCACGGCCTTTTCCGCCTCTGCCAGACCCAAACGGCGGGCCACGGCGGCCACGGTCCGGGGATCGTCGCCGGACATGATCTTCACGCTGACGCCCTCCGCCCGGAACCAGGCCAGGGTGTCCGCGGCGGCGGGCCGGACGGTGTCCCGCAGAAGGAAGAAGCCCAGGCAGCGCTCCACCGGCGGCAGTTCACCGCCCTGGAAGAGCTCCTGCTGGGGCGCGCATGGTGCGCCTGCCCCGTCCGACTTCGCCTCCGCCAGGGCCAGCACCCGGAAGCCCTGCTCGGCCCAGGTCTCCACCTGGGCCGGGACGGTGTCCAGTACAAAGGAGGGCGCGCCCAAAATCAGCACCGTCCCGTCCGCGAAGGCGGCGGCGGATTTTTTGCGGGCAGAGGAGAAGGGGAGAGTGGCCGCGGGAGTCTCGGCTCCGGCGGGATAGACGGCGGCCAGAGCCCGGAGCGTCCCGGACCGGGCCTCAAAAGCGCCAAGGAAGCGGGAGGCCGCGGCGGTGAGTCCGGCTTCGTCCGTGTCAAGGGGGACGGCCTGATCCAGGGTCATCTCCCCGGTGGTCAGGGTGCCGGTCTTGTCCAGACAGAGCACGTCCGTCCGGGCCAGGGTCTCGATGCCGAAGAGCTCCTGCACCAGGGTTTTGCGCCTGCCCAGCTTCACCACACCGGCCATCAGGGCCACGGAGGTCAGCAGGATCAGGCCCTCGGGGATCATGCCGATCATGGCCGCCACCGTGGAGGGCACGGCCTCTTCAATGGGGGCCTCCCGGGTCAGATATTCCCGCAGGAAAAGCAGGATCCCCAGGGGCACCAGGATCCGGCTGATCCAGGAGACCAGTCGGTTCAGGTCTGTCATCAGCTCCGATTTGGGAGAGCGGATGCGCCTGGCGTCTCCCATGAGCCGGGCGGCGTAGCTCTCGTCGCCTACGGCGGCCAGCTGGGCCGTGACCTTGCCCTCGGTGAGGAAGGAGCCGGACATGAGCCAATCCCCCTGGCCCCGCTGAACCGGGTCGCTTTCACCGGTGAGCAGGGACTCATCCGCCGCGCAGGAGCCGCTGTGGATGATGGCGTCGGCGGGAAGCTGATCTCCCGCCCGGAAGACCACCAGGTCTCCCAGCACCAGGTCCGTGGGAGGGCAGTCCGTCTCAACCCCGTCCCGGATGGGGTGACAGGGCTTTTCCTGGAGCAGCCGCAGCTTGTTCAGCATGGCCCGGGCCCGAAGGGATTGGACGGTGCCGATGAGGGTGTTGGAGAAGACCACGCCCAAGAACAGCATGTTCCGCCAGGAGCCCACCAGGGCCAGGCAGAAGGCCAGGGCGAAGTTCAGCAGATTGAAGAGGGTGAACAGGTTTTCCCCAATGATCTGGGGGACGGTTTTGCCGGGCTGAGCGGTCTGCCGGTTGGCCTGCCCGGCCTGGAGCCGGGCCTGGGCCTCGGCGGCACTGAGACCCGTCTCCGCCGTGGCTATGTAATCCTCCGGCAGTCCCACCGGCAGCTTCAAAGCCTGCCCGGAACCGGAGTCGTTTGGCTGTTTCATCAGAATTCCCCCTTAAATACTCCCCATATCCTACCTGTTTCGACAAAAAAAGTCAAGAAGAGAGAAAGAAAAAGTAAGAAGGAAAAAAGTAAGAAGCAAAAAGTGTCAGTTTCAGACACCTCTTACTTCTTACCGCTTCCTTTTTCCTTTACAAAAGGTCCTCCGGACGGTAGCATTCCGCGGGCAGCACGGGGGACAGGGCTGTCAGGCTTGCTTCCGGGTCCAAAGGAAGCTGGACAAGGCTCCGGATTGTCTCGTCGGCCTGCTCAGCTGTGTTCAGGGTCAGCAGGGCGGTGACGCTTCCGTCCTCCCCGCCGGAGAGCAGCAGGCCGCCGCCGTGGCATTCCGCCCCGGCGCTGACCAGGCTCAGGCCCAGCCCGGCCCCGCCTCTCAGATCGGACTGCTCCGCGCTGTGGCGGTGGAAGGGCGCCTCGGGCAGTCCGCCAGCCGGGGTGTTCCGTACCGCGAAGCAAAGCCGGTTCTTCCCAACCTGGGTCAGACTCAGGTGGATTTTCCCGTCCGCCGCGTCGGCGGCCGCGTTGGCGATCAGCTCCCGCAGCAGGGCCGCCGTCAGGGGCCAGTCCAGACAGCAGGGAATCTCCCGCTGGGGCAGTTCCCAGCGCAGAGCGCACCCGGCGAAACGGAGCAACTCCGCCAGCTCCGCGCAGAGCTCTGCCGCGGCGGCCACCGGTCGGCAGGCCTGGCGGGAGAGCCGGAAGGTCCCGGCGCAGAGGGAGGCCAGCAGCTCTAGATCTCCGGCGGTGCGCCGGAGCCGGTAGACGCTGCGCAGGGCCAAGGCGGTCTGCTGTGCGGCAGCCGGGTCTTCGCAGACCGTGTCAGCCAGACCGTCCAGGGCGAGGACCAGATCCTGCAGAGACAGGCGGATGCTGCCTGCCGTGTGGACCAGGGTGCTTTCGTTGGGCGCCGGAGCCATAGTCCGTGGCGGCCGCAGGAAGCAGAGAATCATCCCCGAAGCGGCCAGGGCCCGGAGACTCCAGCAGCGGCCGGAGAGGACCACCTGTGCTTCCACCGCCTCGCCGCCGGGCTGGGGCAGGGGAGCGCCGGGCATAAGCTCGGAAAGAGCGGTCCCCGGGTTCAGACCCAGGGCGGCGGCTTTGGCGTCAGCAAAGCGTACCACCCCAGCCCGCAGGGCAAAGGCGGGCCCGCCTGCCAACTCCAGCAGTTCTTTGATCACGGAATGCTTCATCCGGCCGCCTCCTTTCCCCGATAGTATGCGCATATACGCCCGGTTCATTTACGCTATCATAGTATAATTTCCGCCGGAATGCAAGAATTGTTTGTCATAATTTGTCAAATTTTGTCGAATCCCGTCAAAATATGTCGAATATGCGAGAATAAATTAGAGATAAGAAGGAACAAAGAGGCAAAAAAAGAGGCCGGAAGGAACAAAGGGGCAGAAAAAAAGAGGCTGGAAGGAACAACGTCCTTCTGCCTCATTTACCAGGGTTCATGGTTCAGTTGTCGGGCGGCCGCCTGTGCCCTTCATGGGTAGACCCCAGGCCGCCGTTTACGGGTCTCCCGTCTCGTTGGAATTGAGAATTGAGAGTTGAGAATTGAGAAGTAAAGGTGTTTTGCAGATTGCCATCTGCAAAACGGAAATGAATTTGCCGTCTGCAAAATCGATAGCAGATTCCGGGTTCAGAGCCCGTAGGGGACGGGTTTCCCGTCCCGCCGCTTCCCGGTTCAGCGTCCGTAGGGGCGGCCAAACCTCCCCTGCCAAGGGGGGACCGGCGAAGCCGGTGGAGGGGGATTGCCAAGGTCCCGGCGGCAAACATTCTTCCGGCAGGGCGATTTGTCCGGTTGCTCTGTTATTCCCGGTTGCGCCATTGAAACGCGTCCATGCCTCCGGCGGCCCCCTTTCATGTTCCGGCAAGAAGGGGGAAAAAGAACCGGTCGGGGAGGGGGAAGAGCGTCTCCTACGGGCAGGTGCAGGCGGGGCTGCGCCGCCCCGATTCTTCCATGTTTTCAAATGGCAATTTGAAAACACCACAAATTCTCAATTCTCAATTGTCAATTTCCCGCCGGCCTGCTCCGGCAATGCTTAAAGAAAGCCTCCGTTGACGGGAAGGTTCTGTCCGGTGACGAATTTGGCTTCCGCCAAATAGAGAATGGCCTCGGCCACCTCCGCCGGGGCGCCGATTCGCTCCAGGGGGGTCTCGGCGGCCAGGGCCGCCCGGTCGTCGGGGGAGAGATGGGCGTTCATCTCCGTGTCGATGACCCCGGGAGAGACGGCGTTCACCCTGATCCCGGCAGGTCCCAGCTCCCGGGCCAGGGCCTGGGTCAGGGCGATGACCGCCCCCTTTGTGGCGGAATAGGCCGCCTCGCAGCTCGCCCCCGCCTGTCCCCACATGGAGCTGACGTTCACCACCGCCCCCGCCTGCCTTTGGAGCATGGCGGGCAGAACGGCCCGAACGGTGTTGTAGATGCCCTTGACGTTGACGGCGAAGAGACGGTCCCATTCCTCCGGCGTGATCTGGGAAACCAGCCCCACATGGGAGATCCCGGCGTTGTTCACCAGCACGTCCACCGGGGGCAGAGCTTCCACCGCCCGGCTGACCGCTTCGGTGTCCGCCACGTCGCAGCGAACGGCTGCAGCCCCGGTCTCGGCGGCCAGGGCTTCAGCGGCCCCGACGTTTTTTTCATAGAAAAAGCTCACGGCGTACCCGGCCCGGACAAAGGCCCGCACCGTGGCGGCCCCGATGCCCCGGGACCCGCCGGTAATCAATGCGTGCGGCATAGTTCCTCCTCTCGCTCACGAAAAAAGGGGGCGTGAAGCCCCCTCGTCATGCAATGCTATCTCTTTCTGCTCCGGGTCTTGTGCTCATACTGCCGCACTCCGGAGATTTTGCTGTTGGAGTCGGCCATGAACTGCTTGAGCTTATCCTCAAAGCTCTCCGGTTCGGTTCTGACGCTCTGGAAGCTCTGGGGCCGGACAGGGCGAGCCTCGGGACTCCGGCGGACGGGCGCGGCGCCGACAGGACGATCCTCTGCCTGCTTGATGGACAGACTCAGGCGGCCTCGGTCGTCGGTGTTCAGGACCTTGACCCGCACGGACTGCCCCTCGGTCAGGTGCTGCCGAATGTCGGTCACATAGGCGGAAGAAACCTCGGAAATGTGGACGAGGCCTGTCTTGCCCTCGGGGAGGTTGATGAACGCACCGAAGGCCGCAATGGAACGGACGGTGCCCTCAAGGATGATGCCCGGTGTAAAATCCATAGATTGTGTGTTTCCTTTCCTGTATCGGGACTTACTGGGCGTCGGCGTCGAGGAAGACGATCTCACCGGATTCCACCATACCGAGGCGGGCCCGGGCAATCTGCATGATGCTCTTGTCGGAGCCCAGATCCCGGAGGGACTCCTCCATCAGCGCCTTTTCCTGCTCCGCGTAGAGAACCTGCTGCTCCAGAGCGGCGACTTCGGCGTTGGCCCCCCGGACCCGATCCTGGAGGTTCACCAGCGTGACGATGGCATAGACTGACACCACCAGCAGCAGAAGCTTCGTCCAGAAGGACGATTTCTTCAGACGCATGGGCAACCTCCTTTCCGGCGGGATTCGCCGATTTTTTCCACTAAGTTTCCATAATCCATAATCTTACCCATTATTGTAACAGATTTTCCTGCAAATGCAACAATTTTTTTATGATTTTTTTATGTTTTTTTCTTCTTTTTTGTAATTTTTTTCAGTTTTTCCAGGAAAACACCGGATATTTGCAGCCATAATCCACCGGAAAGGGCCATAGCACCCAGGGCAAAAAGCCGCAGACGGCCCCGCCCCGCATAGAGGGCGAAGGCCGGCAGGGAAATAAAAACCGCCAGCACGTAGAGCAGATCCGTCAAGGATGTGGTGATTCGCCCCCGCCGCAGGGGCCGCAGCAAATCGTACAGGATGCCGAAAGCCGCTCCCAGAGCCAGGGCCAGGCCCAACTCCCGGAGCTGGAGACCCACCGGCAGCTCCATCAGCCGAAAAGGCGGCGGAGCAGGCCCTTTTCCTGCCCGCCCTGCGCATAGCTCAGACTCTCCACCTTGCCCCGAAGCTCCACCCGGCCGTCCTCCGGGGCAAGGCTCCGCAGGGCCAGCCCCTCTCCCCGGACCACCAGCAAACCCTCCGTCGTCTGCAAAACCACCAGGGCCTCCTCAAAGCGGAGAATCTCCTTCACCCCAGTAGCCCGCAGCAGCCGCCGTCCCTCCAGACTCACCCGCTCGTCCGAAAAAGCCTCCGGTTTCATTTCCGCCCCCATGCCATCGCCTCCTGTTTATGCATGATAATCTATATGCGCGGCAGCGGGGAATTATTCCCGGGATCGGCGCGCCGCTTCCGGGTTCAGAGTTCAAGCTCCGTACGGGACGGGCTCCCCGTCCCGTTGGAATTGAAAGTTGAGAATTGAGAATTGTCGGTGTTTTGCAGGTTGCCATCTGCAAAACGGGAATGAATTTGCCGTCTGCAAAATCGGCAGCAGGTTCAGGCTTAAGAGCCCGTAGGGGCGGCCTAACCTCCCCTGCTTGCAGGGGAGGGGGACCGGCCTCAAGGCCGGTGGAGGGGTGCTGCCCGGTTCCCGGCGGCAAAACCTCCCCTGCTTGCAGGGGAGGGGGACCGGCCTCAAGGCCGGTGGAGGGGTGCTGCCCGCTTCCGATTGATGCCGGGTTCGTAACGGAGCACCACCTCATCCGGCCCTTGTGACCACCTTCCCCGCAAGGGGAAGGCATTGATTTGCCTTCGGCAAATCGCCTTCGTGCCGAAGGTCGGGACGCTCCCCCCTGCGGGGAAAGCGCGTCCCCTACGGGCGGGCGCAGTCGGGGGTGCGGACTGTTTTTCAGTGGTTTCAAATGGCAATTTGAAACCACTGAAATTCCAGATTTTCAACGCGCAATTCTCAATTTTCCGCGCCTGTTGCACGCACAAAAAAATGATTGAAATTTTGTGCCCTATGCGATATAATAAAATGAATAAAATGGCCGGGTATATCCCGGCTGCGGAAGGAGTGAATTCCATGGGGCAGGTCATCGCCGTCACCTCCGGCAAGGGAGGCACCGGGAAGACCACCCTCTGCGCCGCTGTGGCCACCTGTCTGGCGGCGGAGGGCTGCCGGGTGCTCTGCATTGACGTGGATCTTGGCCTTCGCAACCTGGATATATCTCTGGGTATGGCGGAGCTGGCGCCAATCTCCTTTGCCGACGTTCTGGCCGGGCGCTACGGCCTGCGGGACGCGACGCCCCACCCGGAGATTCCGGGGCTCTACCTGCTGACCTCCCCCGTGGCGGACCTGGGTGATCGCATTAGCTTCCAGGATTTTGGACGCATGCTGCAATCCGCCCGGGAGCGCTTTGACTACATTATGATCGATTCCCCCGCGGGAATCGGCAACGGCTTCCGCTTTGCCACCCTCTTTGCCGACCGGGTGATCCTGGTGGCCACTCCGGACCCCGCCTCCCTGCGGGACGCCGCCCGGACGGCGGAGCAGTTGGAGCAAATGGGCCGGGACAACGTGAAGCTGGTGGTAAACCGGGTGACGCCCTCTCTGTTCCGGCACCTGCGCTGGACCGTGGACGACGTGATGGACGAGGTTGGTGTGCCCCTGCTGGGCATCATTCCCAGCGACGAAAACGTGGTCCTGGCCGCCGCCGCCAACACCCCTCTGATCTGCCGCACCGACCGGGGCGCAGCCTTGGGCTATCTGCATCTGGCCCGCCGCCTCCAGGGGCGGAAGGTACCCCTGCTGCGGATTTGATTTTCTGTGGGGGCGGCGTCCCCATCTGCCGCCGCGCTACATCTTTTATAAGGAGATGCTGATATGAACATTACGATAATGGCCCACGACAAGAAAAAGGAGCTCATGGTCCAGTTCTGCACGGCCTACAAGAGCGTTCTTGCCAAGCATACCCTTTCCGCCACCGCCACCACCGGCCGGCTGGTGGCCGAGGCCACGGGTCTGCCCATTTCTCTGTTTTTGGCCCATAACCAGGGCGGCCACCAGCAGGTGGACGCCCGGATCGCCTACAACGAAATCGACATGGTCCTGATGTTCACGGACCCCAACAGCGCCGACCCCTGGGAGAACCGCTACGCCATGCGAACTCTGCTGCTCTGCGACGCCCACAACGTCCCCGTGGCCACCAACCTGGCCACCGCGGAAATGCTGATCCTGGGCCTCCAGCGGGGCGACCTGGATTGGCGGGAGCTGGTGCATAATAAGAGATAGGCAGCAGGCAATAGGGGACGGGGGAGACTTGTCAATTCTCGATTGACAATTGAGAATTGAGAATTTGTGGTGTTTTCAAATTGCCATTTGAAAACATGGAAAAACAGTCCACACCCCCGTCTGTGCCCGCCCGAAGGAGATAACATGACGCACTATTCTGAACAAACCGTGGACTTCCTCTGGTCCCTCCGGCTCAACAACTCCCGGGAATGGTTCCAGGCCCACAAGGAGGAATATGAGGCGCTGATGCACCGGCCCACCAAGGACCTGGCCAACGCTTTGTATGAGCACCTGCGGGACAAATACCCCCAGCACGACTGGAAGCTGCATATTTCCCGTATCTATCGGGACGCCCGACGGCTGTTCGGCCGGGGCCCTATGAACGATCATCTCTGGTTCACCGTTTACGCGGACCGGGAGGAGGGCGGCGGCCCTGCCTTCTGGTTCAGCTTTACCCCCGAGGGCTGGGACTGCGGCATGGGCCTCTGGCCCGGCGGCAACACGACGCTGGAGCGATTCCGGGCCCAGGTGAAGCAGGACCCCGCCCCTGCCGAGGCCATGGCCCGCAGTCTGGAAGGACAGGAGATCTTCCAACTCACCGGCGAGAGCTATAAGAAGCACCGTTTTGAGACTACCCCGATGCTGCAGCCCTGGGTGGACAAGAAATGGCTGGGCCTGGAGCACCGGGCCGCCCACGACGGGCTGTCCCTGTCGGACGGGCTGTTCCCCTTTATCCGCGACGGCTGGGACTGGCTTATGCCGTTTTATGAGTATTTTCTGAATCTGCCGGACGAAATGACGTTTTTCAATTCGCAGAATTGAAAAACACCGCAATTCTCAACTCTCAATTCTCAATTCTCAATTATTCCGGCGGGCTGATTGCCCGCGCTACAGACGAAAGAAACGGCGGGCTGACCGCCCGCGCTACATACATCTACGGAGGTAACATTATGCCTGTCATCACTCCCCGGACGCTGTCCGGTTTTATGGAGCTGCTGCCTGCGCCGCAGCAGCAGATGGAGCGATTCCTGAACACGCTCCGGGAGACCTACGCCCTCTACGGCTTCACGCCCCTGGATACCCCTCTGGTGGAGTCGGCGGAGATCCTGCTGGCCAAGGGCGGCGGCGAGACCGAAAAACAAATTTATCGCTTCTCCAAGGGCGACGCGGATCTGGCTCTGCGCTTTGATCTGACTGTCCCCTTGGCAAAATACGTGGCCATGCACGCGGGAGAGCTGGCCTTCCCCTTCCGCCGCTTCCAGATCGGCAAGGTCTACCGGGGCGAGCGGGCCCAGCGGGGCCGCTTCCGGGAGTTCTACCAGGCTGACATCGACGTGATCGGCGACGGCAAGCTGGACATCGCCAACGAGGCGGAGATCCCCGCCGTCATCTATTCCACCTTCACCCGCCTGGGGCTGGAGCGCTTCCAGATTCGGGTGAACAACCGGAAGATTCTCAACGGCTTTTACGCCATGCAGGGCCTGTCCGAACGCTCCGGCGACATCATGCGCACCGTGGACAAGCTGGACAAGATCGGCCCCGACAAGGTCCGGGCCATGCTGATCGACGACGTGGCCCTCACCGAAGCCCAGGCCGACGAGATTTTGAAGTTTATCGCCATTCGGGGCAGCAATGAAGCGGTCCTGACCGCTCTGGAGGCCTACACCGGCCGGAACGAACTCTTTGACACCGGCCTGACGGAGCTGAAGACTGTGGTGAAGTACCTGGCCGCCTTCGGAGTCCCCGAGGCCAACTTCGCCGTGGACCTGACCATCGCCCGGGGCCTGGACTACTACACCGGCACCGTCTACGAGACCCTGATGCTGGATCACCCTGAGATCGGCTCCATCTGCTCCGGCGGCCGCTACGACAATCTGGCGGAGTACTACACCGAGCGGCAGCTTCCCGGCGTGGGCATTTCCATCGGCGCCACACGGCTGTTCTACGTGCTCCAGGAGCAGGGAATGCTGAACGAGGAATTGAACACCGCCCCCGCGGAGCTGCTGATCCTGCCCATGACTGAGGACCTGACCCCTGCCGTCCAGGCGGCCACCTTTTTCCGGGCCGCGGGTGTCCGCACCCAGCTCTACACGGAGCAGAAGAAGTTCAAGGCCAAGATGGGTTACGCCGACAAGCTGGGCATTCCCTTCGTGGCCTTCCTGGGGGAGGACGAGGCCGCCCAGAACAAGCTTTCCCTCAAGGACATGAAGACCGGCGAACAGCAGCTTCTGAGCCTGGAGGAGGCCGCCGCGGCTGTGAAGTCTGCCATGGCCGAACGGGACGCGGGTAAGCTGATCCGCGGCTTACGCCCGTAGGGAGCGATGCCCTCGTCGCTCCGGTCATTGCCTGCGGCAGCTATCCTCCGCCCGCGGGAACAAGCCTGTCCGCTGGTGCATTTTCATCGGGCAAAAGGCAATTTGCCCGATTCAATCATTCTCAATTCTCAATTTTCAATTCGTAATCCCGGCCGGCAGATTGCCGGCGCTACACATAGAGGAAAACAGAGGTAATACGAACATGACCCAAAACAGAACCCACAACTGCGGGGAGCTGCGGCTCTCTGACGCGGGCAAGCAGGTCCGCATCGTCGGCTGGATGGAGAACGTCCGGGCAGTCGGCGCCAATTTCGCCTTCGTGGTGGTCCGGGACTTCTACGGCACCACCCAGGTGGTGGTGGAGACCGAGGAGATGATGAACGTCCTCAAGCCCCTGAACAAGGAGACCACCATCGCCGTGGAGGGCACCGTCCGGGAGCGGGACGCCAAGAATCCCAAGCAGCCCACCGGCGAGATCGAGATCGTCCCCACCAGGATCGAGGTGTTGGGCAAATGCATCCACAACGAGCTGCCCTTTGAGATCAACCGCAGCCGGGAGGCTGCCGAGGACACCCGCCTGAAGTATCGCTATCTGGACCTGCGGAACCCCGCGGTCAAGCAGAATATCATCCTGCGCTGCCAGGTGGTGGCGGAGCTGCGCCGCCGCATGACGGAGCAGGGCTTCCTGGAGATCACCACCCCCATTCTGACGGCCTCCTCTCCCGAGGGCGCCAGAGACTATCTGGTCCCCGCCCGGAAGCATCCCGGCAAGTTCTACGCTCTGCCCCAGGCGCCCCAGCAGTTCAAGCAGCTGCTGATGACTGCGGGCTTCGACCGCTATTTCCAGATCGCCCCCTGCTTCCGGGATGAGGACGCCCGTGGCGACCGCACCCCCGGCGAGTTCTACCAGCTGGATATGGAAATGGCCTTTGCGACCCAGGACGACGTGCTGGGCGTGCTGGAATCCGTCATCGAGCCGGTGTTCCGGCAGTTCGGCCTCTATGAGCGGGTGACTCCGGCCCCCTTCCGCCGGATTAAGTTCAACGACGCCATGGAGAAATACGGCACCGACAAGCCCGACCTGCGGATTGACCTGGAGATCACCGACGCCACCGAGCTGATGCAGGGCATCGGCTTCGAGCCCTTTGCCGGCAATACGGTCAAGGCAATTGTGGTCACCGACTTCAACGCCCCCCGGAAGCAGATCGACAAGCTCTGCGCCGACGTGGAGGTCCAGGCAGGGCAGAAGCCCTACTGGTTCCGCCTGGACGAGAACGGGGAGATCGTGGGCGGCATCGCCAAGTTTGTCCAGCCCGTCAAGGAGCAGGTCGTCGCGGCCCTGGGCCTGAAGCCCAACTGCTTCGTGGGCCTCACCGCCGGCAAGAAGGCCGTGGCCCAGAAGACCGCCGGCGTGCTCCGCATTAAGCTGGGCAATCTCTGCCCCGGTCACATGGACAAGGAGCAGTATCAGATCTGCTGGATCGTGGACTTCCCCATGTACGAGATCGGCGAGGAGTCCGGGGAGCTGGAATTCTGCCACAACCCCTTCTCCATGCCCAACGGCGGCCTGGAAATTCTGGAAAAGGCAGAGCGGGGCGAGGTGGACCCCCTGTCCATCACCGCCTTCCAGTATGACCTGGTCATCAACGGCTACGAATCCGCCTCCGGCGCGGTCCGGAACCACGATCCCGAGATCATGGTGAAGGCCTTTGAGCTGGTTCGGCTGGGGGAGGAGCAGGTCAAGGCCAAGTTCCCCGCTATGTACAACGCCTTCACCTACGGCGCGCCCCCCCATGCGGGCGCGGCTCCCGGCGTGGACCGGATGATTATGCTTCTCACCGGCGAGGAGTCCATCCGGGAGGTCATCACCTTCCCCATGAACCAGAAGGCCCAGGATGTGATGATGGACGCCCCCACCGTAGTGGATCAGAAGCAGCTGGATGACGTGCATATCGCCATCGTGAAGGAAGAGTAAGGCAACGGGCATAGGCAATAGGCAATAGAGGAACACCGCCCTGCCCGGGCAAATCCAAGCCCAAACGGAGGAAACGAACATGAACAGCGTTGATTTGTTGGTCACCGGCTTCGTTCTGCTGCACCTGGCGACGTTGATCAGCGTGATGCTCTGGATCGGCCGCTGGATGGCCGCCCGGAACGGGATCGGCGGGGACTATGAGCTGGCAAAGCGGAAGGAACGCAGGGCCCGCGTCCCGGCTCTGATCCTGATCGCCCTCCTGGCTGCCTGCTATGTTGCCCTGTTCATTCTGGATGCAAGGCTGAGCAAGTAAAGTAAAAGCGAAGAAGTAAGAGGTAAGAAGTCTCACAGCGGCTTCTTTACCTCTTACTTCTTACTTCTTACCCGTTACCTATGTGCGGGATCTGGGGCGTCGAGGGCACCGCCACTACAGCCCACTTCTCAATTCTCACTTCTCAATTCTCAATTCCCCAGTTGGCCAGCGGGTATCGCTGCATGGCTCCGAAAAGCTTGTCTTTGAGGCCGGGGTAGCGGCCGTTGAGCTCGAAGACCAGCTCCTTGATCTCCTCCCGCTTGGTGTGCTTGTCGGCGGGGCAGGTGTTGTGGACCACGGGCAGATCATATTTCTCGGCGAAATGGAGGATGGCCTGCTCGGGGATGTAGAGCATGGGCCGGATCTGGGTGACGCCGCTGCGGTCCAGATAGGTGACGGGCTCGAAGCAGGAGATCCGCCCCTCGTAGATCAGGGACATGAGGAAGGTCTCCACCGCGTCGTCGTGGTGGTGGCCCAGGGCGATTTTGTGGATGCCCGCCTCGGTGATGGCCTTGCCCAAAGCCCCCCGCCGCATCTTGGCGCAGAGGGAGCAGGGGTTTTTCTCCTTCCGGTGCTCGAAAAGCACCGGCCCGATCTGGGTATCGATCTTGTGGAAGGGCAGGTCCAGTCTGTCGCAGAGCGCCGCCACCGGGGAGAAGTCCATGCCGCCCAGCCCCATGTCCACAGAGAAGGCTTCCAGAGTGAATGGCCGGGGATAAAACTTTTTCAGCTCCGCCAGGAGCACCAGCAGGGTCAGGGAGTCCTTGCCTCCGGACACCCCCACCGCAATCCGGTCCCCGGTCCGGATCATATCGTAGTTGTCCACACAGGACCGAAACAGAGATAACATGTGCTGCATGATCAAAACCTCCATCTAAGCAGGGGCGGCCGCCCGCGGCGCCCGCTTCCGTAGCGGCGCACACCGGTGCGCCATGGTACAGAGTCCGTAGGGGACGGGGTCCCCGTCCCGTTGGAATTGAGAATTGAGAGTTGAGAGTTAAGAATTGTCGGTGTTTTGCAGATTTCCATCTGCAAAACGGGAATCCATTTGACCTCTGCAAAATCGACAGACCGCCTGCGGCGCCCGCTTCCGTAACGGCGCACACCGGTGCGCCATGGTACAGCGTGCGTAGGGCGGCCAGACCTCTGGCCGCCGGATCCGGGTTCCAAGCCCGCAGGGAGCGAACGCGAAGCGTCACGATGTGTGCCCGCATCGCTCCGGCCAATGGCCGCCGCTGAAATAGCCGCAGAAAAAACATAAAATGAAAGCGAGAATCCGAGAGATTAGAAGAGAATAACAGAGAAAACAAAAGTTCTCTCGACGAAAAATAAAAATCTGCGAAAATTCAGTTGACAATCGAAAATAAATATGGTATAAAGGGCGAGCGCGGTTGAGCATATTTTACTCGCCCGCCTGGAATTTGTCAAATCAAATGTGATATACCAACGGAGGAAACATCATGTCCACTACAATGGCAAAGAAAGAGACTGTGGAACGCAAGTGGTACGTCATTGACGCCGCCGGCAAGCCCATGGGCCGCACCGCCGTCATCGCCGCCAACCTGCTCCGCGGCAAGCACAAGACCGATTTCACCCCCAACGTCGACTGCGGTGATTTCGTCATCATCATCAACACCGACAAGGCCGTCCTGACCGGCAAGAAGATGGAAGACAAGTACTACCGTCATCACTCCGGCTGGATCGGCGGTCTCAAGGAGACCAAGTACCGTCTGCTCATGGAGTCCCGTTCCGACTTCGCCATGGAGCTGGCTGTCAAGGGCATGCTGCCCAAGAACAGCATCGGCCGCGCCGCCATGACCCGGCTGAAGCTCTACAAGGGCGCTGAGCACAAGAACGCCGCCCAGAAGCCCGTCGAATGGACCCAGGACTAAGGAGGTAACGAACCATGTACGAGAGCAAGAGACCTTACCACTACGGCACCGGCCGCCGCAAGGCTTCCGTCGCCAGAGTCCGCGTGTATGAGAACGGCACCGGCTCCATCACCATCAACGGCCGCGACATCGACGAGTACTTCGGCCTCGAGACCCTGAAGCTCATCGTCCGTCAGCCCCTGAACACCACTGGCACTATCGGCAAGGTGGACGTCGTCTGCACCGTCGAAGGCGGCGGCGTGACCGGCCAGGCCGGCGCCATCCGTCACGGCGTTTCCCGCGCCCTGCTGGAAGTCAACCCCGAGTTCCGCGCTCAGCTGAAGGCCGCCGGTTTCCTGACCCGCGACCCCAGAATGAAGGAAAGAAAGAAGTACGGTCTGAAGGCCGCCCGCCGCGCGCCTCAGTTCTCCAAGAGATAAATCTCTTTCCGAACAGCGGCGTCCTCGCGGCATAGCCGCTGCGGTCGTGCGGGGAAATATGCCGCCGGCATATTTCCGAATCCGCCCGACAGTTCAGCAAGCGTTAATTGTTTTTCCTGTAAACGCAATACCCCGGAATCTTTTGTGGTTCCGGGGTATTTTTTCCTCTTGACATTTGATGTTACTTATAGTAATATGGCATTACTAATAGTAACAACGGAGGAAAGACCATGGAAACAATTATTTTGAGCCTGCTCATTTTGCGGGGCATGACCATCTATGAGATTCGCACCTACATCCAGCAGAAGCTCTCCGCCATTTGCAGCGACAGCCTGGGGAGCATCCAGGCGGGACTGAAGAAGCTGCTGGAGAAGGGCTATATTGAGGCCGGCGCGTACACGGAGAACAACGTCCGAAAGAAGCGCTATTCCGTCACTCCGGCAGGCGTGGCCTTCTACAAGGAGTGGATCGGCAGCCCCATCAATATCGCCAAGATGAAGACCATGGAGGAGGGAAAGTTCTTCTTCCTGGGCATGGCACCCAGGGAGAAGCGTATCGCCTTTCTGCGGAAGTATTTGGAGGACCTGCGGGCGGAATATGAGAAGCTCCGGGAGCTGAAACACTTTACAGTTCAGAATCAAAAGGCGGTCATCCAAACGAGCACGGAGCTGATTTGCCGGGACGGAACCGCGGCGGACAATCTCCGGGCGGTGTCCGGGGAGCAGGACACGGAAAAGGCGGTGCAAAGCCTCTATGCCTACCAGATGTATCTGCTGGACCACGGCCTGCACAGCGCGGAAGCCGAGCTGAAATTCTACGAGAAAATCCTGAAGAAGGAATTGGAGGGCTGAGCCGTGACGCAAATTTACGTTGGAGCAGCCCTGCTGACCGGGGTGATCGTCCTCAGCGTTTTGCTGCTCCTGGGCCTGCCCCTGGGAGAGCTGACCGTGGGAGGACGCTGTCGGGTCTGGCCGAAGAAGCTGTGAGGGGGTGAGACCATGGAAAAAACCATAGTTCCCTACGGAAGCCTGCGGGAAAAGCAGAAGGCGGAGGCGGTGGAGCTCTTTCTCGTCGGCTTCGGGCGCTTTATGAGCTTCTCCAGGGATGAGGCGCTGAAACGGAAGCTGTTTCTGGAAATCTTAGACCCGGACTGGTTTTTCTGCTGCCTGGAGGGGGAGAAGGTTCTGGGCCTGATGGGCCTGGGCACCCGGGAGAAACGGCCGATCTGTTTCCGGCCGGAGCTCTGCCGGGAGCTCTTCGGGGCGCGGAAGGGGACGCTCATCAGCAAACAGATGAACGCCGTTTTCCAAAGCCGGGCCGTCAGCGGGGAGCGGGACCTGTATCTGGACACCCTGGTCACGGACCCGAATGCCAGAAACAAGGGCGTCGGAACCGCCCTGCTGGAAAAGGCCTGTGCCCTGGGGGACTTCGACACAATCTACACGGAGGTTTTCTCAAAGAATGAGAACGCCATACGATTTTATGAGGGAAGCGGCTTTACCGCAGTGAAGAAGGAACGCTTTTCCGTTCTTCGCCTGCAGGGAGCGGGCTATCCCATCAAAATGAAGAAAGAAATTGTCCGCGAGGCAAGCCTGTGAAAGCGGGGGAGGGCGCGGAGCCATCAAAAGGAGGAACAAGCATGAACGCGGAAGCGCTTTGGGCAGAATTCTGCCAGAAGAAACAAATTGCCATCGACACGCCCTACGAGGCCTGGGCCTTCGGCTCCGACGCGGAAACTGCGGACGAGCTGGCGGAGCTGGTGGTCCGGGGCGTCAAATTCGGCACGGCCAGCGCCTACGACGACTACGTGGCGGAGGACGCGTTGGACGAGCTGCCCCGGCCGGGGGATTACAGCGTGATTCTCAACAGCGCGGAGGAGGCGGTCTGTGTCATCCGAACTTACGACGTCTATATCCGGCCCTTCCGGGAGGTGCCGCCCTTCCACGCCTACGCGGAGGGGGAGGGAGATCGATCCCTGGCCTATTGGAGAAGGGTTCACAAGGCCTTTTTCGAGGAGTGCGCGGCGGAGTCCGGCATTCCCTTCACCGAGGAATCCCTGGTGGTCTGCGAGAAATTCTCGGTGGAATACGTCCCGGGACGGGAGGAGCCGGAGGAAAAGCTGCTCTTTGCCGAGCCCTCCATGGCCTTTGCGGAGGAAATCGCCGCCTACCGGCAGGAGCTGCTGGAGGCCGGCTCCGGTTTTGACGGCTGCTTCTCCCTGAAGCGGATGCCGGATATGCGGGAATACACGGATTACTGCATCGGCTGGTCGAACCCTTCCCGGGAGGCGGACGAGCACGGGGTCTGGGGGACGGTTCTGCTCTGCATTCGGGCCGCCGACGGGAAAATGGTGGGCTGTATGCAGGTTCACAACGTGCTGAATGAGAGAATGCGCCGCTATACCGGCCACGTGGGCTATTCCGTTCGCCCCTCGGAGCGGCGGAAGGGCTATGCCAAGCGGATGCTTGCCCGGGCAAAGGACTTCCTGTCCGCCTTCGGCTTCCGGGAGATTTTCGTGAGCTGCCTGCCGTCCAACGAGGCCAGCCGCCGCACCATCCTGGCCAACGGCGGCGAATACGTCGAGACCGTCTTTCTGGAATCCGACGGCGTGGATTTGGAGCGGTATCGGATTGGGCTGCAGGCAAGCCCTGCAGGGGCGGCGGGGAATTGAGAATTGAGAGTTGAGAATTGAGAATTTACGGTGTTTTCAAATTACCATTTGAAAAGTTCCACAGCATACAAAATTCGGGAAGATCGGCAAAAGCCGATCTTCCCGATTGCGTTTTTTATCCGTTGTTTCTCCTGCATTCGAGACGCAAAAGGCTAAATTGTCCGTCAAGTCTCAATGGGTTCCGCGGGGTTTACCCCTCCCGGGGGACCATCATCAGGATCAGAACAGAGAATCCCGCGTTGAATACAAACACGGACAGGCGGTACAGAACCTTGTCTTTTTTGGTCTGACAATCCTTGGAGAGGAAAAAGCTCCAGATCGTCATGGCCAGGGTAAAGACCATCAGCACGATGAAATGGGTGTCGATGATGCAGCTGGAGGAAAGCCCCAGCTCGTTTTTGCCGGTGCAGCCGTGCCGGTTGAGCCCAAGCAGCTCCAGAAAGGGTTTTGCGGCAAAAAATCGGTACAGCGGGGCGAAAATAAGGATTGACACATAAGCCCAAATGAATGAAATGCCTTGTTTCATGTCTGTCCTCCTTGCTTCCAAAATCAGGTCATAGGCAAATGAAATCCTACTCTCTGCGCAGGGCGTCGATGGGGTTCATCCGGGCGGCCTTGGTAGCGGGCAGAAGGCCGAAGATGACGCCGATCAGGATGGAGAAGGCGGCGGCCACGATGATGGCCGGGACGCTGATGGCGGTGGGGGTGTCCATGGCCCTGGAAAGCAGCTCCGCCAGGCCGATGCCCCCCAGGATGCCCAGCAGGCCGCCCAGGGAGGTGAGCACGGCGGCCTCCGTGAGGAACTGGCCCAGGATCCGGCGGCGCTTGGCCCCCAGAGCCTTTTTCAGACCGATCTCATGGGTCCGCTCGCTGACGGACACCAGCATGATGTTCATGACGCCGATGCCGCCCACCAGCAGGGAGATGCCGGCGATCCAGATGAGAAGCTTGTTGGTGGACTCGCTCATGGTCTGGAGCTGCTCGGCCTGCTGGAGCAGGTCCTCGCTCTGGTAGCTGTACTCGCTGTTCTTGGGGTCCCGGATCTGGCTGGCGGTCAGAGCGTCGGCCACAGCCTTGCCCGCGGCGGTCATGGCGTCGGTGCTTTTGGCCTTCACGGCGGCGTTCTGGGGCTCGTCATAGGAGAAGGCGATCTCCCAGCCTGCCTCGGTCAGAAAGACGGCGCCGCTGGTCTGGTCGGCGTACATGTTATAGTCGTCAATGCTTTCCATCACCGGCCGGAACTGGCTGGATTTTTCCACCACGCCCACGACGGTGAAGGGCTCGCCGCTGATTTCCAGCACCTTGTCCACGGGATTCTCCCCGGGGAAGAGGGCGGCCACGGCCCTGGTGTCCAGCATGACCACCTTCCGGTGATTGGTTCGGTCCTCGGGCAGGAAGCTTCTGCCGTAGCAGAGCCGGTAGCCGTAGACCCGGAAGTAGTTCTCGTCGACGCCCAGGGTGGCGCCGCTGAAGGCGTTGTCCTTGTAGAGGACCTGGGAGCTCCACTGGCGCTGGCGATAGAGGGACACGGCCTCCACCCCCTCCAGGGTTTCCAGATCCCGGCGGGTGTCCTCAGAGATCACGCTGATCCCCTCGGGCTGCTGCCAGGACAGATCCAGTTGATAATCCCCCTGGTGGATGTTCACCTCCACCACGTTGGTGCCGGAGCCGACGAGGTTTTCCTTGATCTGGTCGTTGGTGCCCTTGATGGTGGACACAATGGTGATGATGGCGGCGATGCCGATGATGATGCCCAGCATGGTCAGGAAGGAGCGAAGCTTATGGTGCCAGACCCCCTGAAAGGCCTGTTGAATGTTTCCAAGCACGTTCGTCCCTCCTTAGTAATACTTGCCGCCGCCGTAGAGCTCCGCGGCGTCGCCCTCCACGGTCTTGGCGCCCTCCTGGGCGGCCTTGGCGTAGGGGAAGGCAATGAAATCATTGGCGGTCAGACCCCCCAGAATCTCCACGGAATAGCCGTACTGATCCCGGCCGGTGGTGATGAAGCGCTTTTCCAGCAGGCCGTCCTGACCCTTGACCATCACAAAGGACTTGCCGTTTTCCGTGAGCACGAAGGCCTTGATCAGATAGTAGCCGTCGGGCTGGGGCTTGCCGCCGCCGTCCAGCATCACGTCCGCCCAATCGGTTTCGCCCAGGTCGGCGGAGGCGTCCACCTCGAAGGTGACGGGGTAGTAGCTGGCGTTCCCGCCGCCGTAGCCGTAGCCGTATTCGTCGGAGCTCATAGGATCCGGGGAAATCTCTGTTACCACGGCGGGATAGGGGCCGCCGTTCCAGGTGCTGACCATGCCGGTCTGCCCCAGGGAGATCTTTTCCACCTGGAGCTCGCTGACGGGGCAGACGATCTTGTAGCCGCCGCCGCCTCCGGAGAGCTTCAGCATGGGCTCGCCGGTCTCCAGGGAATATTCCGGGTCGTTAAGGGTGAGAATCACGCCGTCATACTCTGCCCGGACGGTGCCGTCTCCCAGCTCCGCCTCCATGGACCGATAGCGGATTTGATCCATGCGGATCTGCAGATCCAGATCCCGGATCCGCTGCTCCAGATCCTTGCGAATCTGCTGGAGCTCCTGCCAGGTGGGCCCCACGGGGCCGATGGGGAAGGGCTCCGGATCCGGCTCGGGCTCGGGCTCTTCCGGCTGCAAGGGCGCAAGCGGCAGACCCAAATAGGCGTCCGCGTTCCAGAACCGGAAGGCCATTTCACCGGTTTCGTCCCGGGTCAGGCTCAGGCCGAAGGCGGAGCAAACCACGCCTTCCACCCGGTCCTCCTCGGTGCCGGCAATCACCAGCTCCAGGCTTTCTTCGTTCCCCAGAAGCGCTTTCAGCACCTGGGGCGTCAGGGCGTATTCGCTGCTCATGATGTAGAGAGCGGGATCCTCAGGGGTCCCGGTGCCGCCCACCTGATAGAGGGTGACCACCACCCCGTCCACTACGGGCTCTGTGGGATCGATGGGCTCCGTTACGGGGGGCTCGGGCTCCGTGGGCTCGGTGACGGGCTCCGTGGGCTCGGTGACGGGCTCCGTGGGCTCGGTGACGGGCTCTGTGGGCTCGGTGACGGGCTCCGTGGGCTCGGTGACGGGCTCCGTGGGCTCGGTGATGGGCTCTGTGGGCTCCGTGACAAGCTCCGTGGTCTCAATGACGGGCTCCGAGGGAGCGGCGTCGCTCCAGCGGATGACGGAGAGCTGTACCGCCCGGAAGCCCTGACCGGCCCGGGCCGCCAGGCCCTGGGCCTGGTTCTGACCGGCGGAGACGGGAGGAATCACGTAGTCCTGCTTGAAGTAGCGGCGGTAGCTGCGCTGGGCCTTTTCCAGCTCGTCCTGGGCCTTCTGAATGTCGATGGCCTTCCGCTCCAGCTCCAATTGGGACAGGGTGGTGTTGAAGCGGATCAGCACGTCGCCCTTCTGCACCCGGTCTCCCACGGAAACCAGAACCTCCGTGATCTCCTGGGTCGTGGAGGGGTAGAAGCATTGGAGCCGCTCTGCCCTGACCGTGCCGCTGAGATAGTTTTCATAGTCGTTATAGCCCTCCTCCACCAGGTCCTTCACCGGGTAGACCTTGACGGGATCCCGGTTGGCCCGGAGGATCTGATAGGTGCCGAATACGGCCCCCACCACCAGGGCGGGAATCAGGATGGCCAGAATCCATTTTTTCTTCTTGCTCATAGGAGGTCCTCCTCCGGAACGGATAAACGGCCGTCCCGAATATGATAGACTGTGTTGGCCCGCTCCGCGATGGAGGGCTCGTGGGTAATCATGATAATGGTGCTGCCCTCGGCGTTGATCCGGTCAAAGAGGTCCATGATCTGCTCGCCGGAGGCGGTGTCCAGGGCGCCGGTGGGCTCGTCCGCCAGCAGCAGGGCGGGCCGTCCGGCCATGGCCCGGGCGATGGCCACCCGCTGGCACTGGCCGCCGGAGAGCTGGTTGGGCAGGAACTTCATCCGATCCTCCAGGCCCACGCCCTCCAGGGCCGCTCTGGCCCGATCCATGCGCTCCTTCTTGGGGACCCCCGCGTACATCAGGGGCAGGGCCACGTTTTCCAGAGCGCTCATGCTGGGCATGAGGTAGAAGCTCTGGAAGATAAAGCCGATGTATTTGTTCCGCAGCTCCGCCAGGGCGTTGTCCTTCCGGGCGGCCACGTCCTGGCCCTCCAGCCGGTAGGTGCCGGAGCTGGGCTTGTCCAGACAGCCAATGAGATTCATCAGCGTGGATTTTCCGGAGCCCGAGGGCCCCATAATCGCAAGATAGTCTCCCTTGTCCACCGAAAGGCAGATGTTGTGGAGCACCGGGACCTCGGTTTTGCCCCGGTAGTAGCTCTTGCAGATGTTTTCCATGGTCAGAATCATCCCGCTGCGCCTCCTGCTTCCGGGCTGACCTCGGTGGGAAGGGCGGAGCCGTCCCAGCCTCCCGCGGGAACGTCTGCGCCGTCGTAGATGACCTTGTCATCCTCGCCGTCGCCCACCACGGCGCCCTCGAAGACGGGCTGACCTTCCTCGCCGCCTTCGTAGCCGAACTCGCCGCCCTCGAAGCCGAACTCGCCGCCCTCGGGCATGACGGCGTATTCGCCGCCTTCGTTTTCCTTGCCTTCCTCGCCGCCGAAGTCGATCTTGCCGAAGTCCTCGGGATCGGGACGCTCAAAGTCGGACTCGCTGTAATACACCACGGGGGCGCCCTCCCGGCAGTTGTCGTCGGGGGTGGCCAGGTAATCCTGAAGGCTCAGGCCGCTGCGGACTTCCCAGCACTGGGTATCGGCGTCGTATTCGCCCAGCTGCAGCTCCCGCTTTTCCAGCTTCTCGTCCCTGTCGGCGGCCCAGACCCAGGGCTTGGAGTCCGCGTCGGAGATGAACCAGGCGGGGAGCATCAGCCGGCTTTCGGCGCTGTCGCGGATGCCGGGCTCAATGTAGACGTGCTGGCCCAGCTTCAGGCCCGTGTCGTCGTCCAGGGTGACGTAGAAGGGGTACTTGGAGCTGCTTTCCATTTCGCCCTTTCCACCGCCGTAGTAATAGCCGTTATCGGACTGAACGGGATTCTCCCAGTCCACGGTCTCCACGGCGCCGGTCCAGATGCTCTCGTCCACCCGGGAACGGATGGTGACAGGCATGCCGGGGGTCAGCGCCGCGGCGTTCTGTTCATTGATATTGCCCTTCACCCGGAAGGATTCCGTCTGCTGGATGGCCAGGAAGGGCAGGGGATTGCCCCGGTCGTCCGTGCCGCCGTTTTCGTTGATGGACTTGATCCGCCCGGAGGCAGGAGACAAAACCCGGTCGTTTTCCAGCAGGGTCTCCAGCCGTTCGATTTCCTTTTCCTTGGCGGTGATGTTCAGGCCCGTCTCCGTCACGTCGATCTGGAGCTCCTGAATCTGAAGGGTGTAGCTGAGCTGATCCTCGCTCTTGGCCTTGGCCTTTTCCTTTTCCAGCTCTTCGATCTGGCCGTTCTTGGTGGTAACGGCGGCCTTCATCTGCTCCAGCTCCAGGTTGAGCTTGTCCAGCTCCAGGCGCATGGCCTCCACGTCATAGGTGAAGAGGGGCTGGCCCTCCTCCACCGTGTCGCCCACGGCCACCAGCAGCTCCTTGACCTGAAGCTGCTCGCCCTTGTCCACCCGGATGCTCTCTCCCGCTTCCACCACGCCGGCGAAGCGTTCCGCCAGGCCTACGGGGCCGATGCCGGTGATCATGCTGACGGACTGGACGGAGACGGTCTCCGGCTTCTTGTCCCCGCTGCAGGCGCACAGCCCCAGGCAGAGCGCCAGGCTCAGCAGCGCGCAAAGGATTCGTTTTGTGCCCATATTCTTTCCTCCAAATCATGACGGCCCCAGGGCCGAACTGTCCGGTTTTGCCGAAGCAGAAACCTCATACGAATATTTGACGAAATAGTTCAATTCGTTCCGGCGGAAAGGCAGCATACTTCGTTGTCGGCAAAGCCGGGCGTCAAGCCAGCCTGCATCCTCCTCGTCCGGCACGATTCCCACTCGGAACGCTTTCGAACCCTTCCATCAAATATTTGTGTTACGCTCCGTATAGACGACGAAAATCCGAAAATGTTTCAACACTTTCGGATTTTCTATTCATATTTTTTTTCGGAGCCCCGCCCGCGTTTCCGCGGCGGCGCACGGAGGCAGCGCCACGGTTCAGAGTTCGGAGTGCAGAGTGCAAAGTTCAGAGTCCGTAGGGGACGGGTTTCCCGTCCCGTTGGAATTGAGAATTGAGAGTTGAGAATTGAGAATTGAAGGTGTTTTGCAGATTGCAATCTGCAAAACGGGAATGAATTTGCCGTCTGCAAAATCGACAGCGGCTTCAAGGTTCCGAGCCCATAGGCGCTGCAAAACCTCCCCTGCTTGCAGGGGAGGGGGACCGGCGAAGCCGGTGGAGGGGTGCCGCCCGGTTCCCGGCTGCCAAACCTCCCCTGCTCGCAGGGGAGGGGGACCGGCGAAGCCGGTGGAGGGGTGCCGCCCGGTTCCGGTTGATGCCGGGTTCGTAACGGAGCACCACCTCATCCGTCAGCGCTGCGCGCTGCCACCTTCCCCTCAAGGGGAAGGCTTGGATTTGCCTGGCGGCAAATTGCCTTCGTGCCGAACGCCGGGACGGGAGCGGACGGGGAAACGGACGGCTTTCCAATGTTTTCAAATGGCAATTTGAAAACACCACAAATTCTCAATTCTCAACTCTCAATTCTCAACTCTCAATTCCAAACGGCCAACGCGCAATCAGAAAATAAGCTGCCAGCTTCTGCCCCGAACCACTGCGAATCATCCGCAATCGTCCGTCCCGTTTTTGAAGCGTTCAATCATCTCGCCCGTGAGGCTGATGCCGGAATAATCCCCGGGGATTTCGTCCCGGCGATACCAGCCCGCCTCGGAGAGCTCGCTCTGCTGAATGGTGATCTTGTCGCTGCCCTCCAGCTCACACCGGAAGCCGAAGAGCAGGCTGTCGGTGAAAACCCAGGGCTGGGACTTGTAATATCGCAGGTTTTTCACCCGCAGACCGGTCTCCTCCAGGACCTCCCGGCGCACCGTGTCCTCGATGGACTCTCCGATCTCCGCAAAGCCCGCCACCAGAGCGTAGCGCTTGAAGGCCCGGCCCTGATACTTGGTCAGCAGTAGCCGGTCTCCATGGGTGACGGCCACGATCACCGCCGGGCAGATTTTGGGGTAGACAGTCAGGCCGCAGTCCGGGCAGACCCGGGCCCGTTCGGTGTCGCTGTCCCTCATGGGCTTGCCGCAGCGGCTGCAGAAGCGGTTGGCTTCGTACCAGCGGTGGAGGCTCTCGCTCACCGCCGCCGCGAATACCGCGTCCTTGGGCCCCAGGTTCCGGTACTCCCTGGAGGCCACAAATTCGAAGCCCTCCGGCAGCGGGCTTTCGTCGTCCCACTGGGTCAGGAAATATTCGCTTTCTCCCAGCGTAAAGGCGTAGCGCCATTCCAGCCCCCGGGCGGCAGGGGAGAGCTGCCCGAAGGCGGGAAAGGCAAGCCGCCCGTCGCTTAAGGCAGCGAGAATCCCGTCCTCCCGGCGAATCAGGGCGACGCTGTCCGCCTCGGGCGCGGCCTTCCGCCAGGCGTTGTCATAGCGAATGTCCAGGTCTTGAAACATGGTGAGACCTCCTTTTTGCTTATCGCTTGTAGGGACGGCACGCTGCCGTCCGCGTCCCCCGCGGTGAATCCATGTTTTCAAATGGCAATTTGAAAACACCGCAAATTGCCAATTCTCAATTCTCTCCGCGTCATTATATCCCTTTCCCGGTGGAAATGCAACCGCTATTTCCCGACCAGCCTGTGGAATACCCTGTGGAAATCCGGTGGATTGCCGGTGGAAGGGCTGTGGAAAGAATGTGGAAAACATAGCCCCCACAAGATACTGTTCCTCCCAAAACACCATTTCAAAGGAAAAATCCGGCCCTTTTCGCGACTTTTTTTCCAATCGCTCCGGGAGGGCGGGGGAGTTCCCGGGCGGCATCCGATTCCAAAAGGCCGGTCGCTCTTTTTTTTCTTCCATTTCCCGGGAAATGTTTGGAAAAGCCGCTCCGGGAAAGGCCCGGCCTGATGGGAACGATCTGAAAATTCCCGGCGGCTTTTGGCGGAAGTTTTTAAAATATTTTCAAAATTGGCACTTTTTGGGGCAACCGGTATCTTGACAAAATGATATTGCTGTGGTATAATTGAAGTGTCTTGAAAGAGTGGTTTTTGTCAAAGGAGAGCATGAAAGGAGATTGCGAATATGCGTTATATTAATGAGAATGAGTCAAACACCAGAGAGGCAGGAAGCGTCTCGGAGATCGGGGCGGACGGCGTCCTGCGCCGGGGGCAGTTCACCTTCTACGACTCGTTTTTCAAGGCGGTGAGCGGTCTGCCCAAGAGTCGGCAGCTTGAGACCTATCAGGCCATCGCGGCCTACGCCCTCTACGGGACGGAGCCGGAGCTTGCGGGCAGCGCCGGGAGCGTCTTCAACGTGATCCGTCCCGTGCTGGAATCCGGCCGTGCCAAGGCCGAGGCGAGAGCCAGGAAGCAAGCGACAGGTGACAGTTGACAGGTTACAAGTGACAGGTGAAGGGCGACAATTTTTTTCCGTTTTTCACGTTCGACTTGCAGGGGGCGGCGTCGTCCAAAGCGAAGCAAGTCCATTCGGGGACGCTCCGTGGTTCTTTCACCCACCGGGCGGAACAAGAAAAAGAGTAAGAGTAAGAGTAAGGGTAAGAGAAAGAGTAAGGGTAAGGGTAAGAGTAAGCGTAAGGGTAAGAGTAAGCGAAAGAGAAAGCATAAGACTTTCTCTCTGAGAGAGAAAGAGAGAACGAAGCGCGCGCCCGCCTTAAGAATTGACAGTTGAAAATTGAGAATTTGTGGTGTTTTCAAATTGCCGTTTGAAAACATTGGAAAAGCCGCTCGCGCCAGCCCGCAGCGCCGGCAATCTGCCGGCCCGATCTCGGCGTCGCATCCGGTTGGATCGCCCTGTCGGGTGAATATTTGCCGCCGGGAAGCGGGCAGCACCCCTCCACCGGCTTCGCCGGTCCCCCTCCCCTGCTTGCAGGGGAGGTTTGGCCGCCCCTACAGACTCTGATTCCTGAACCTGTTATCGATCCTGCAGATGTCAAATCCATTTCCGTTTTGCAGATGGCAATCTGCAAAACATCGACAATTCTCAATTCTCAACTCTCAATTCTCAATTCCAACGGGACGAACAACCCGTCTCCTGCGAACGCCGAACACCGTCCGCTCTGGTGACTGATCCCTGATGACTGGTGACCGGCGACCGTCCCCGGGATTCATGCGCCATGGACCGTGTTCCGTGAGCCCGACCCCTATGAGTTTTTCTTCTCGCGGCCATTACCATTTTTCCACTTCTTTCATAAAAAATATCTATTTTTCGCTTTACTTTCCAAGGGATATCTGGTAAAATACGATAGTACTATGGACGCAGTGCGTCCGGTAACGACCATTTGCTATTACGATTTAGGAGGTAAGTTGCATCAAATGGCTTGTAAAGTAACGACGGTTCCCTTCCGTGGCACGAAGGAACAAGAGGAAAAGCTGCTGGCCGTGATCGCGGAGCTCCGGGACACCCCGGGCGCCCTCATGCCCATCATGCAGAAAGCCCAGGACATCTATGGCTATCTGCCCATCGAGGTCCAGACCATTATCGCAGATGAAATGAACGTCCCCCTGGAAAAGATCTACGGCATCGCCACCTTCTACGCCCAGTTCGCGCTGGCGCCCAAGGGCGAGTACCGGATCTCTGTCTGCCTCGGCACTGCCTGCTATGTCAAGGGCTCTCAGGCCGTGTATGACAAGATCTGCGAGCTCACCGGGCTTTCCGAAGGTCAGTGCACGCCCGACGGCAAGTTCTCCCTGGAAGCCTGCCGCTGCGTGGGCGCCTGCGGCCTTGCTCCCGTCATGATGATCAATGACGACGTCTACGGCCGGTTGACCCCCGACCAGATCGAGGGCATTCTGGCCAAGTATTGATTACGCCCCCACCAGCGACGGAGGTAACGTCATGAAGCTTCGGGAGATCGCCGAGCTGCTTCGGGCAGACATCCTCTCCAGCGAGGAGATGCTGGACACCGAAGTGCAGAATGCCTTTTGCTGTGACATGATGAGCGACGTGCTGGCCTTTGCCACCAATCAGTCCGTGCTGATCACCGGCCTGCTGAATCCGCAGGTGGTGCGCACGGCCATGATGCTGGATATGCACTGCATCGTCTTCATCAACGGCAAGGAACCGACCCCGGAGATCGTCTCCCTGGCGGAAGCCAACGACATTGTCATTATGGTGACGCGGGAATCCATGTTCCGCGCGGCAGGCAAGCTCTACGACACGGGCCTGCTGGACGACGCGGCAGAGGAATAAGCCTATGGCCGCGCTGCATTTTCACTTCGACATCGACGGGGAGGATTTTTCCTCCGCCGGCGAGGCCTCTGTGGAGATGAAGAAAAAGCTGCGGCAGCTGGGCTTTCCGTCCGACGTGATTCGCCGCTGCTCCATCGCCATGTACGAGGGAGAGATCAACATGGTCATCCACGCCAACGGCGGCAACGCTGACGTTGATGTGTATCCGGACAAAATCGTGATCGTTCTCGAAGACCACGGGCCCGGGATTCCCAACGTAGAGCTTGCCATGCAGGAGGGCTACTCCACCGCCACCGAACAGATCCACAACATGGGCTTCGGCGCCGGTATGGGACTGCCCAACATGAAACGCTATACCGAGAGCCTGGAGATCGAGACCCAGGTGGGGGTAGGCACGAAGCTCACCATGGTGGTGGCTGTGTAAGCGGAAGGGAGGAATCGCGTGATCGATAATTTCCTGCATTCAGTTTCCCTGGACGCCGAGAAGTGTATCGGCTGCACCTCCTGCCTGCGCCAGTGCCCCACGGAGGCCATCCGCATCCGGGACGGACACGCGGTCATCCGCACCCACTTCTGCATCGACTGCGGCCGCTGCGTGCGGGTCTGCCCTCACAAGGCCAAACGGGCCATCTTCGACAAGCTTTCCGACATCGACCCCAAGTACAAGTACCGGGTTGCCCTGCCGGCTCCCGCCCTCTACGGGCAGTTCGACGAGCTGACGGACATCGGCTGCCTGCTGGAGTCTCTGCTGGAGCTGGGCTTCGATGAAGTCTACGAGGTGGCGCGGGCCGCGGAGATCATCTCCGAGTGTACCCGGCGCTATATGCGCAAACCCGGCATTCCCCGTCCGGTGATCAGTTCCGCCTGTCCCGCCATCGTGCGGCTCATCCGGCTGCGGTTCCCGGAGCTGTGCGACAACGTCCTGCCCATCCTGCCCCCGGTGGAATACGCCAGCCGGGTGGCCAAGGCCCGGGTGCTGAAAAACCACCCGGAGCTCACCAAGGACGATATCTGCACCGTATTTATTTCTCCCTGTCCCGCCAAGAGCAGCTACGCCAAGAACGGCCTGAGCCAGACCAAGAGCTCCATTGACTACGTGGTCTCCATCGCGGAGGTCTACATGAAGCTCTCGGGCAAGGTGAAGAAGCCCCATCCCGGCATGCTGCGGTCCCGGGCCGGCATCGCCGGCGTCAAGTGGGCCTCCTCCGGCGGAGAGGCGGAGGGCCTGTTCGACGACCGCTATCTGGCGGCGGACGATATGGACAACGCCATTCAGGTCCTGGACGCCATTGAGAACCAGAAATTCCCCCATCTGGAATTCGTGGAGCTCAACGCCTGCCCGGGAGGCTGCGTGGGCGGCGCCGCCACAGTGGAGAATCCCTACATTGCCAAGGCAAGGCTGCTGTCCTTCCGGCACGGCCTGCCTCACAACCGTAACTATCTGGACGTGAAGGATCAGGGGCCCGATTACGTGCCCCCGGACGCCCTGCTGGACGCCCCCATCGACGACTACATCCCCACCTACAGCCTGTCGGAGGACCGCTTCGAGGCCATGCGGATGATGATGGAGATCGATGAGCTCCACGCCAAGCTTCCCCGGATCGACTGCGGCTCCTGCGGCGCCCCCACCTGTCGGGCCTTTGCCGAGGACGTGGTGAAGGGGGAGGCCAGCCTGGAGGACTGCGTGGTCCTGCTGCGGCGGCGTCTGCACAAGAATCCGGAAGGAGGCGCGGAGAAATGACCGTCAAGGAGCTTGCCCTGGCCCTGGAGCTGGAGCCCGTCTGCGAGGCGGAGCCCGACCGGGAGGTCACCGGCGGCTACACCGGCGATCTGCTCTCCTGGGTCATGGGCCGCGCCCAGGCCGGCGACGCCTGGATCACCATCATGTCCAACAACAACGTCATTGCCGTCGCAACCCTGACGGACGCGGCCCTGGTCATTCTGGCCGAGGACGTCCACCCGGATCCGGGTATGGCCGAGCTGGCGGAGAAGAAGGGAATCAACCTCTACCGTTCTCCCGAGGCGGCCTTCCCCCTGTGCGCGAAGGTGGCGGCGCTGTTATGAGCCGTTATTTCTACGACCTGCACATGCACTCCTGCCTGTCCCCCTGCGGGGACGACGACATGACCCCCGCCAACATGGCGGGCATGGCAAGCCTCTGCGGGCTCCAGCTTGCGGCCCTGACGGACCACAACACCTGCGGCAACTGCGGCGCCTTTCTGAAGGCCTGCAAGGCCTACGGTATCGTGGGCGTGCCGGGGATGGAGCTGACCACCGCCGAGGAAATCCATCTGGTCTGTCTGTTCCCCACCCTGGAGGCGGCGGAGGCCTTTGAGGCAGAGGTTCGAACCATGCGGCTGCCCATCAAAAACAAACCTGCGGTCTTCGGCAACCAGTATTACATGGATGAGGAAGACAAGATTCTGGGGGAGGAGCCAAACCTGCTGATCCCCGCCACCCGGCTGGATCTGGAGGCAGGCACGGCCCTGGCCCTGCGCCACGGCGGCGCGGCCTTCCCGGCCCACATCGACCGGCCCTCCAACGGGATCATCGGCATCCTGGGCGCTCTACCCGAGAAGCCCTTTTTCCCCACCCTGGAGCTGAACGACCCGGATAACCGGGCCCAGTACGTTAAGGACTACGGCCTGGAAAACCGCCGTCTGCTCTGTTCCTCCGACGCCCACCGCCTGGAATCCATGCGGGAGGCCAGCCAGTGGATCGAGCTGGACGACGAGCCCTATTCCTCGCAGAGGGTCCGGGATTCCCTGATCGCGCTGCTGCGGGAAGGAATGGTGGAATCAGTTGACAATTGACAGTTGACAATTGTTGGAGTTTTTCAAATTGCAATTTGAAAAACACATTCGTTTTCAATTCTCAATTCTCAATTTCCGAAGGAGGTAAGGATGAAGGAGCTTGCGCTGAACATCCTGGACGTGGCCAAGAACTCCGTCAAGGCCGGTGCGGATCGGATCGTGATCCGCATTGAAGAGCGTGACGGCTGGCGGACCCTGTCCATCATCGACAACGGCTGCGGCATGCCGCCGGAATTCGTCGCCACCGTGACGGACCCCTTCACCACCACCCGAACCACCCGGCCCGTGGGCATGGGCCTGCCGCTGCTGAAGCTGGCGGCGGAGCAGACCGGAGGCACCCTGGAGATCGAATCCTCCGTGGTTCCTCCCACCGGCACCACGGTCCGCGCCACCTTCCGGATTGACCACCTGGACTGCGTCCCCGTGGGAGATTACGCGGGCTCCATCGTCACCCTGATCCAGGGCAGCCCCGACATCGACTGGCTGTTCGAGTATCGGCGGCCCGAGGGCGATATTCTCCTGGACACCCTGGAGATTCGCGCCGTCCTGGGCCCGGATATTCCCCTGAACACTCCGGACGTGCTGCTGTGGATCGAGGGGAGCCTCAAGGGCGAATAATTCCCGTAGGGGTCGGCGTCCTCGACGACCCGAATTTTCCAGAAACAAACAGGGTCGGGGCGTCTGAAACGCCACCCCCGACAGGATCGTTAATTCAAATAAAAAGGAAATAATAAACCAAGAAAGGAACGTACTATGAAAACTTTGGCGGAACTTCAAGCAATTCGTGATCGCATGAAGGACAATGTCACCATGCGCTCCGGCAGCGGCAGCATCCGCGCCGTGGTCGGTATGGCCACCTGCGGCATCGCGGCCGGCGCCAGACCCGTTCTGTCCGCCCTCGTGGAGGAGGTCAGCAAGCTGGACCTCGGTGAGAAGGTCTCCGTGACCCAGACCGGCTGCATCGGCCTGTGCCGCTATGAGCCCATCGTGGAGGTCTATGAGGCCGACAAGGAGAAGGTCACCTACGTCAAGATGACCGCGGAGAAGGCTCGCCGCGTGGCGGAGGAGCACCTCAAGAACGGCAGAATCGTCACCGAGTACACCATCGGCGCCGAAGAGAAGTAAGGAGGAACAGCGAATATGTATCGTTCTCATGTCCTGATTTGCGGAGGCACCGGTTGTACCTCCTCCGGCTCCCAGAAGGTGCGCGAGCGCCTGGCCGAAGAGCTGAAGGCCAAGGGCCTCGAAAATGAGATCAAGATCGTGCAGACCGGCTGCTTCGGCCTCTGCGCTCTGGGTCCCGTTATGATCGTCTACCCCGAGGGAACCTTCTACTCCCGCGTCACCGAGAATGACATTCCCGAGATCGTGGAGGAGCACCTGCTCAAGGGCCGTATCGTGACCCGTCTGGAGTACAAGGAAGGCGCCGAGATCACCGAGCCCGGCAAGAATGTCTCCCTCAACGACACCAACTTCTACAAGTCTCAGCTCCGTGTTGCCCTCCGCAACTGCGGCGTCATCAACCCCGAGAACATCGACGAGTACATTGCCCGTGACGGCTACATGGCCCTGGGCAAGGTCCTCACCGAGATGAAGCCCGAGGACGTGATCCAGGTTCTGCTGGATTCCGGCCTCCGCGGCCGCGGCGGCGCCGGCTTCCCCACCGGTATGAAGTGGAAGTTCGCCCGCGCCTATGACAACGACCAGAAGTACGTCTGCTGCAACGCCGACGAAGGCGACCCCGGCGCTTTCATGGACCGTTCCGTCCTGGAAGGCGACCCCCACGTCGTCCTGGAGGCCATGACCATCGCCGGTTACACCATCGGCGCTTCTCAGGGCTATATCTACGTCCGTGCCGAGTACCCCATCGCGGTCAAGCGTCTGCAGATCGCCATCAAGCAGGCCCGGGAGTACGGCCTGCTGGGTGACAACATCCTGGGTACCGGCTTCAAGTTTGACATCGACCTGCGTTTGGGCGCCGGCGCTTTCGTCTGCGGCGAGGAAACCGCTCTGATGACCTCCATCGAGGGCAACCGCGGCGAGCCCCGTCCCCGTCCTCCCTTCCCCGCGGAGAAGGGCCTGTTCCAGAAGCCTTCCATCCTGAACAACGTGGAAACCTGGGCCAACATCCCCCAGATCATCCTCAAGGGCGCCGACTGGTTCGCCTCCATGGGCACCGAGAAGTCCAAGGGCACCAAGGTCTTCGCTCTGGGCGGCAAGATCACCCACACCGGCCTGGTGGAGATCCCCATGGGCACTCCGCTGCGCAAGGTCATTGAGGAAATCGGCGGCGGCATTCCCAACGGCAAGAAGTTCAAGGCTGCGCAGACCGGCGGTCCCTCCGGCGGCTGCATCCCGGCCGAGCACTTCGACGTGCCCATCGACTATGACAACCTGATCGCCATCGGCTCCATGATGGGCTCCGGCGGCCTGATCGTCATGGACGAGGACAACTGCATGGTGGACATCGCCAAGTTCTTCCTGCAGTTCACCGTGGACGAGTCCTGCGGCAAGTGCACGCCCTGCCGGATCGGCACCAAGCGTCTGCTGGAGATGCTGGAGAAGATCACCAAGGGTCAGGGCACCCTGGAAGACCTGGACAAGATGGAAGAGCTCTGCTACTACATCAAGGCCAACGCCCTCTGCGGCCTGGGCCAGACGGCCCCCAACCCCGTTCTCTCCACCCTGCGTTACTTCCGGGATGAGTACATTGCCCACGTGGTGGACAAGCGCTGCCCGGCCGGCGTCTGCAAGGACCTGCTGAAGTTCGCGGTGGACAAGGAGAAGTGCATCGGCTGCGGCCTGTGCATGCGCAACTGCCCCGCTGGCGCCATCACCCGCACGGATTACATCGCCCCGGGCCACAAGCTGGCTTCCGTGGAGATCGACCCCGCCAAGTGCGTCAAGTGCGGCGTCTGCATGAGCAACTGCAAGTTCAAGGCCATCAGCAAGCAGTAAGGAGGACAGAACATGGAACAGCTTTTAACTGTCAAATTTAACGGCGTAGCAGAGGTCCAGGTGCCCAAGGGAACCACCATTCTGGAGGCTGCCCGCAAGGCCGGCATCACCATTCCTACGCTTTGCTATCTCAAGGACATCAACGCCATCGGCGCCTGCCGTATCTGCGTTGTGGAAGTCAAGGGCGCCCGCGGCCTCTGCGCTGCCTGCGTCTACCCCATCGACCGGGATAATACCGAAGTCTTCACCCACACCCCCAAGGTCGTGGCCTACCGGAAGAAGACCCTGGAGCTGCTGCTGTCCGATCACAACTGCTCCTGCCTGTCCTGCGTCCGCTCCGGCAACTGCGAGCTCCAGGAGCTCTGCAAGGAGTACGGTGTAGAGAACCAGGACGCCTACAAGGGCGCCAAGAACCCCTCCGACATCGACGAGTCCGCCGCCCACATGGTGCGCGACAACTCCAAGTGCATCCTCTGCCGTCGCTGCGTGGCTGCCTGTGAGAAGACTCAGGGCATCGGCGTCATCGGCGCCAACGAGCGCGGCTTCAAGACCAAGATCTCCTGCGCCTTCGAAATGGACCTGGCGGACACCGCCTGCGTCTCCTGCGGCCAGTGTATCGCTGTCTGCCCCGTGGGCGCGCTGTATGAGAAGTCCTGCATCGACGACCTGTTCAAGGCCATTGCCGATCCCGACAAGTACGTGGTGGTGCAGACCGCTCCCGCCGTCCGTGCCGCGCTGGCCGAGGAATTCGGCAAGCCCATCGGCACCAACGCCCAGGGCAAGATGGCTGCGGCTCTCCGCCGTCTCGGCTTCGACAAGGTGTTCGACACCAACTTCAGCGCCGACCTCACCATCATGGAAG